>WBZM01000584.1_pt1 | contig 48203 bp, 49 predicted proteins | sample 5204271 | NCBI WGS metagenome assembly WBZM01 (sample SAMN12344346, study PRJNA552823) | activated sludge metagenome | biome: Activated sludge suspended growth; feature: Nitrification reactor; material: Wastewater; isolation source: activated sludge from nitrification reactor of wastewater... | reverse complement strand
CTTCATCGAGTTCGGCACCGACGTGCTCGGGGTGGCGGAGGACACCACCGAAGCGTCGAAGAACGCCGTCGAGTTCCTCTTCGCGCCGCGTCCCGGCAAGACGATCCTGCACGGCGAGGTCAGCGGCGAGAAGAAGGTCGACTGGATCGAGCCGGTCGACCTGCAGCCGATCAAGGACATCGGCCGCGCCACCGGCACCACCATCAACGACGTACTCCTTGCCGTGCTCACCAACTCCCTGCGCAAATACCTGGTGGAGAATGACGGCCTCACCGTGGACGACCTGTTCACCGCGGTCCCGGTCAGCCTGCGGCGGCCGGACGCCGACCTGCCCCGCACGCTGGGCAACCGCTTCGGGCTGATCCCCGTGCTGCTCCCGGTGAGCATCGAGGATCCGGTCGAGCAGTTGCAGGAGATCCACCGCCGCGTGGAGGAGCTCAAGGACTCGCAGATGCCGATCGTGTCCTTCGGTCTGATCTCGGTGTCGTCGCTGATGACCCCCGATCTCGAACGCGCGCTGCACAAGGTCACGCAGGAGCATTCGATCGGAGTGACCACCAACGTGCCCGGTCCGCGCCATCCCATCTACGTCGCTGGCGGCAAGGTGCTCGGCAGCTGGGGCATGGGCGGCTTGAGCGGGAACATGAACCTGTCGTTCGGCATCTACAGCCTCAACGGCCAGCTCAACTTCTCGGTCCACTCCGACACCGGGATCACCGACGACCCGGAACGGATCCTCGACCACTTCTTGGAATCGATCGACGAACTACGGGAACTTGTCCTCGATGATCAGTGAACTCGAAACCGACGACCCGTCGCTCGCAGCGGATGTCAAAGCGGCCTTCACCCGCCGCAAGCACTGCACGATGGCGACCCTGCGGGCCGACGGCGCACCCCGCATCAGTGGCACCGAGGTGGAGTTCACCGACGGCCAGGTCTACATCGGCACCCCCGACGATGCCCGCAAAGCCCTCGACCTGCGGCGCGATCCGCGGGTGGCGATCCACAGCCCGACGATCGACCCGATCGGCGATGACTGGGAGGGCGAGGCCAAGTTCTCCGGCGTCGCTGTGGAGGTGAGCCCCGGTCGTTTCCGGATCGACGTGACGTCGGTGGTCTTCACCGGGCTGACCGACGAGACCCCACCGCGCCTGCGAATCCGGCTGTGGCGCCCGGCCCGGGGCGTGGAGACGATGTTCCGCGCCTAGGGCAACAAGCCCCACGACTGCAGGGCCGCGCGGGCGATCGGCTCGCCGTGCTCCTGCACGAAATGCCCGGCCTCCACTCGCATCGGTTCCGGGCAGCCCTTGATGAACTTGTGCATCAGGTTCATGACCTGCTCGCCGAGCACCGGGTCCTGCATGCCGATCGCCATGAAGGACTCGCCGTCGAACTCGCTGGCCCACCACATCGCGGCCGCGCGAGAGACCTCGACGCCGTCGGCGTCCTCGGTGGTCGGTACCAGCATCGGGAACCGGCGGACACCGGCCTTGTACCGGTGGTCGGGGAAGGGTGCGTCGTAGGCCGCGACCTCCGCCGGGGTCAGGCTCGGCTCGGCGCGGCCCATCAGTTCACCGACGTTGAAGTCCGGGGTGTTGGCGACGTAGTCACGCCACGCGAGGAAGCCGTCGGTGGGTTTGGTGCCCACACCGAACCCGGTGTTCATGATGAGCAGCCGCTGGATCATCTCCGGGTGGCTCACGGGCAGCGTGAGCCCGAGCAGGCCACCCCAGTCCTGGACCACCAGGGTCACGTTCTCGAGACCCAGCGACTCCACGAACCGCAACATCGACGAGTGGTGGAAGTCCCACGTGTAGTCGGCGTCGGCCTCGGGTTTGTCGCTGCGACCGAAACCGAACCAGTCCGGAGCCACCACCCGCATCCCCGCCTCGAGGAACACCGGGATCATCTTGCGGTACAGGTAACTCCACGTCGGTTCCCCGTGCAGGCACAGCACGGTCTGCTCCCCCTCACCCTCATCGACGTAGGCCATCCGCATGCCGTTGATGTCCACATACTTCGGCTGCCACGGGAAGTCGGGCAGGTCGGCGAATCGGTCGTCGGGGGTGCGCAAGATCTCCATAGCTCGACGGTAGTGGTCACCGCACGTACTGAACTGGTTGGCCGAAGCAGTCGGTCAGCGCGACACGCCGATTGGTGCACACCGCGGACGGCGTGTCGCGACCCGAGTCAACCAGTTCGGTACGCCACGGTCACCCGACCTCGATCACTGCTTTGCCCCGAAGCCGGCCGGCAGCCATGTCGTTGAGCGCCTGCCCGGCCTGCTCCAACGGATAGCGGGCACCGATCACCGGGTGCACCGATCCCGCCACGACCATGTCCATCAGGACCTGCAGATCCTCGCCGGACTCCTTGGACACCAGCATTCCCATGCGCTGACCGACCAGGGGGTTCCACATCACCGCCCGGATCTGCCGGCCGATCCCCAGGATCTGCCCACCGCCTTCACCTCCGATCACGAGCAGGACGCCACGCTCGGTGAGCATCGCCCGCAGCGACCTGACCGGCAGGTTGCCGCCGATGGCGAACACCACGTCGAAGGCACCCTGCGGCATCGGGTTCGCGTAGTCGAGCACTTCGTCGGCGCCGAGTTCCCGGACGAGAGCGGCCTTGGCGGGGCTGCACACCGCCGTCACGTGGGCACCTGCCGCGTGGGCGATCTGGACCACGTAGATGCCCACACCCCCGGAGGCTCCGACCACCGCAACCCGTTGCCCAGCGCGAACCCCCGCCTCGCGCACCGCCTGCAGGCCGGTGAGTCCAGAGATCGGTAGCGCCGCCGCCTCGTCGAATCCCAGGTCGGCGGGCTTGTGCACCACCTTGGCAGCGGGGGCGGCTGCGAGTTCGGCGAAGGACCCGCGCGCGATGCCGCACACCTCGTCGCCGACGGCGAAGCCGCTGACCGCAGAGCCCACCTCTGCCACACGTCCGGCGACATCGAGTCCGAGCACCGGGTTCTTGGGTCGCCGAAGACCGAACACGAGCCGCAGCGCGTAGGGGGTGCCTTCCCACAGGTGCAGCACGCCGCGGTCGAGTCCCGCAGCGCGCACCTCCACGAGCACCTCGTCGTCGGCGATCTGCGGCGGGTCGACCTGCTCGATGGCGACCGGCCCGCCATAGGTGTGTCTCACTGCTGCGCGCATCTGGACAGTCTGGCACCGATTGCGCACCGGCCCCACCACTGCGACGGTGGGTAGATGGGTGTTGAAGTGGCGCTGGCTCCGCTCGCGGGGCAGGTCCGGGAGATCCTCTCGGGGCGCACCGACGGTGCCAGTGAGGTCGCGCGCGCGATTTCACAGCCGCCCGGCGCCCCGGGGTGGTTTGTCCCCGGCGACGCGATCTGGACGGTGCACGGGTCGGTGGCGACGTTCCTCGGCGGGATCCGCTCGCTGCTGCTGCAGGCGCTGCATCCTCTCGCGCTCGCCGGTGTGGACCGGCACTCGACGTACCGCGAGGACCCCTTCGGGCGGCTGCAGCGCACCGGGGCCTTCATCGCCGCGACGACCTATGGCTCAGAGTCGCTGGCCGAGCAGACGATCGGTGCGATCCAGTCGATGCACGCCCGTGTGCAGGGCACCGCGCCGGACGGCCGGCCGTACTCTGCGCAGGACCCCCGGTTGCTGCTGTGGGTGCATATCGCGCTGACCGATTCGATGCTGCGCGCGTACCTCGACTACGGCCGCGACGGCCGGATCGATCCCGATGCCTACGTGCGCGACATGGCGGTGGTCGCGCGCGCGATGGGCGTCCTGGACCCACCGACAACCGTCGCGGAGTTGGTCGATGCCTTCAACGACTTCCGCCCGGAGCTGCGCGTGGACGCAGATGTGCGCCGGACCCAGCGCTTCATCCTCGAGGCGCCGATGCCGCTGACTCTCAAGCCGGGGTACCGGGTGCTGGCCCGCGCGGCATGGAACAGCCTGCCGCCGTGGGCGTTGGACATGTTGGACTCGTCGCCGAGGTTGGCGGCCGTGGACAGGGTGTTGGCCGATGCCTCCCTGCGAATGCTGAGGTTCGCCCTGGTCGCCTCGCCGGCGCGACTGGCTGGGGAGCAACGGCTGTCCGCCTGATCCTTGCTGCGCTGTTGGGAAGACTCGCCCGCGTGTCGCCCAACTTGGCAACAACTACGGAAGACCGGCGTCAGCCCGAGCCCAGGATCCGATCCTTGTAGCGGGCCTTGACCAAGGCCCCTGCCGCCCGCTGCGCCAGGGACGGGCCCTTGGCGAAGTCGTCGGAGTGCTCGGCGAACCATTGCGCCACGCTCATCGGCTGCTGACCGGTGATCTCCTCAACGGTGGTCGTCACGACATCGGCCCGACCGTCGCGCCAGGCGCGAAGGTGGCTCATGATCAAACGCTCGATCACCTCCGGGTCCTGCCGGCCGTACTGCACCATCAACTTCGTCAGCTCATCCTCGTCGAGGTCGATGTAGTCGACACTGCGGCCGATGGCCGACGACAGGTGCGCGACCACCGTCGGCATATCGATCGCCTCCGGACCTGTGCAGACGTACTCCTGCCCGGCGTGACCACCCTCGGCGATGATCGTGGCCAGCACCCGCATGATGTCGGAAGCGGCGACGAACCCGATGGGTGCGTTCCCGGAGATCCCGAACACCACCCCGGCCATCTGGATCTGCGGTGGCAGCGCGGCGAAGGAGAAGTCCATCATCGACACCGGGTGCACGATCGTCCACGGGTTGCCGGCGGCCTTGATGTGGTCCATGACCTCGTGATGCTCGGGGTCGAGTTCGTTGGCGATGAACAGGACGTGCTCGTCGTCGAGTGCGTCCACGAGGGCCTTCGCACGCGTCGTCGCTTCGGCGTCGGTAGGCATCGTGACAAGCACGTGGCTGTGGGAGCCCGGCTCAAGATCGCCGTGGTCGATCAGCGCAGTGACCTCGACCCCGTGCTTCGTGATGAGCGACTCGATCAACTTGCCGACGAACTCGTTGTCGCCGTTGGAGACGAGCAGGTTGGCCATGGCTCAACGGTAGGCCAGGTGGTGGCTACGGGACACTGCGGATGAACCGCACCAGGATCCCCGCCAGCACCATGACCACCGCGGTGGCGCCGAACAGCGCGGGGTACCCCAACAGCGTCACCAGGGGCGCGGCGAGCACCGGGGCGATGATCTGCGGGGCGGTGTTCGCGATGTTGATGACACCGAGGTCGCGAGCGCGGTCCTCAGCGGCCGGCAGGACCTGCGTGATCAGCGCCTGGTCGACAGCGAGGTACACCCCGTACCCGGTGCCGAGCAGGAAGGCACCGATGCAGGCGGCCGCGAACACCGGGACAAGGGCCAGGATGAGAACCGACAAGCCCATCACGATCGACGCCACGATCACGTAGATCTTGCGCTTCCCGCTCTTGTCCGACAGGCGGCCACCGATCACCGCCGTCACGATCGTCCCCAGCCCGTACAGCCCGATCAGCGTGGTCTGCCCCTGCTCCGGCTGTGGGTACTCCAGGAAGTCCTGGAGGTAGAACAACAGGTAGATGGTGGCCAGCGCCGTCCCGAGCCAGACGAGGAACCGTGTGATCCACGCCCAGGCGAAGTCGGGGTACTGCTTCGGGCTCACCCAGAAGCCGGACCAGAACCGCCCCCAGTGGAACGGCGCGATGGCCTCCTTGGGCAGTCGGGCATCGGGGATCAGGGTGACCATCGGGATGAGGAGGACCACCATCACCCCAGCGACCAGCCAGGTTCCCTGTTGCAGATCCGGCACGACGTAGGAGACCAGCGCGACGCCGACCACAACGCCGAGCACCTGCGCGAGCCCCACGAACCCGGACACCAGACCGCGCTGGTCCACCGGGACCTGATCCGGGATGTAGGCAGTCATCGCCGAGAACGCCATGTTCGCCGCCGCCAACACCAGGAACCACAGGACCGCCAGCCCGACGATGCTGTCCTGGTAGGACATCACCACCATGAACCCCGCCGCCACCAGCGCGCCCCCGATGATCCACGGCCGGCGTCGACCCAGCCGCGAATGGGTGCGGTCGGAGAAGGCTCCGGCCAACGGATTGAAGACCATCGCCGCGACGGCCCCGAGGCCACTCACCCACGCAAGCGCCGCTTCTTTGCCGTCACCGCCGGTGATCGCGTCGGCATAGCGGGGCAGCAGGTTGTTCAACGGGGTGATCAGGACCATGAGGATCCCGATGTTGGCGAGCGTGATGCTGACCAAGAAGATCCAGTTCACCTTCTTGGTCGGCTCCTGGAGGGCTGCGACCTGCGTGGTCCCCGACACGACCCGACCATAACGCCACCGGCGTCGCGAATGCCCGCTTCGCGAGGATCGTCCGGAGTAGCCTCGTACCGTCGCCACCCTGGAGGGTCCATGATTCGGGTCGGATTCATCGGCTGCGGTCGCATCAGCGATCTACACGCTGCGGCGTACCTGCATTCGAAACACGCGACGATCACCGCCGTCGCCGACCCCGACGAGAGCAACCGCACCACCCGGGGGAACGCGTGGGGTGTACCCGAGTCGGCCCAGCACGCCGACGCCGCCGACCTCCTCGCCCGCGACGACGTGGACATGGTCGAGGTGCTGGTGCCTCATCACCTGCACGAACAGGTGGCACAGCAGGCCGCGGCGGCCGGAAAGCACATCTCCTTACAGAAGCCGATGGCGATGGGCCTCGATGAGGCGGACCGGATCATCGCCGCCGCGTCCGATGCCGGCGTGACGCTGAAGGTCTTCGAGAACTTCGTGTTCTACCCGCCGATCCAGCGGGCCCGCGACCTCATCGACAACGGCGAGATCGGCGACGTCCTGAGCATCCGGTTGAAGTCGGCGGCCGGCTACTCCACTGAGGGGTGGGAAGTGCCCGCGGAGGCGATGGCGTGGCGCTTCGACCCGGGGCGCAGCGGCGGCGGCCCGCAGGTGTTCGACGACGGCCACCACAAGTTCGCCTCCGCGTGGTACCTGCACGGCTTCCCCACGACCGTCCACGCCTTCATCGGCAGTAGCTTCAACGGCGTGCTCGATTCCCCGTCGGTGGTGACGTGGCAGTACGCGGACGGCGCCGTCGGCTCGTTCGAGGCCACGTTCTCCCCGGAGTTGGCGATGCACGGCGCGTACTACGGGCAGGACGACCGCATCGAGGTCACCGGAACGAAGGGCGTGATCTGGGTGACCCGAGGTCACGGCCGGATGAGCGACCTTGCGCCGGTGATCCTCTACACGGGCCAGCGGACGATCCACATGGACGACATGGACGCTGACTGGGGCGTCTCCTTCGTGAAGTCGGGACGCCACTTCGTGAAGGCGCTGCAGGAAAGCGCCGATCCGGTCATCACCGGCCAGCAGGGCCGCGACCTGTTGGTCTTCTCCCTGGCCGCCCAACAGTCGGCGCGCTCCGGGGAGCGGGTGGCGGTGGAGCCGGGGCCACCCCCGCCCGCGACCACCTGACGGCACGCCGTGACGCGGGTACCGTTACCCCATGACGACCACCACAGAGACGTTCGAGACCCACTCCCCCGGTGACGGCCGGGTCATCGGCACCTACCCGCTGATGGATGCCGCCGCCGTACAGGAGGTGGTCGACCGCGCGCGGATCGCTGCGCTGTGGTGGGCAGATCTCGGATTCGACGAACGCCGCCGGCGACTGCTGCGCTTCAAGGGCCTGCTCGCCCGCCGCTCGCGCGAACTCGCCGAGTTGGTCCACGCGGAGAACGGCAAGCCCACCGACGACGCGCTGCTCGAGATCATCCTGTCCGTCGAGCACGTGAACTGGGCGGCGCTCAACGCCGAGAAGGTGCTGCGCCGTCGCCGTGTGAAGCCGGGGTTGCTGACCATCAACCACGATGCCCGCGTGGAGTACCAGCCACTCGGTGTCGTCGGGGTCATCGGCCCGTGGAACTACCCGGTGTTCACCCCCATCGGCTCCATCGCGTACGCGCTGGCCGCCGGGAACACGGTGGTGTTCAAGCCGTCGGAGTTCACACCGGCGATCGGCGAGTGGTTGGTCAACGCGATCCACGAGGTCGTTCCGGAGCAACCGGTCGCGCAACTGGTGACGGGCAAGGGCGCCACCGGAGCTGCGCTGTGTGAGAGCGGTGTGGACAAGATCTCGTTCACCGGTTCCACCCCCACCGGCAAGAAGGTGATGGCCGCCTGCGCCGTGTCGCTGACTCCGGTGCTGCTCGAATGCGGCGGTAAGGACGCGGTGCTGGTCGACAAGGATGCCGACCTCGACAAGGCCGCTGATGCTGCGACCTTCGGCGCGTTCAGCAATGCCGGCCAGACCTGTGTGGGCGTCGAGCGCGTGTACGTGCACCAGGAGGTGTACGACGAGTTCCTGGATCTGGTGGCCCAGAAGGCCCGCGCCCTGACCCCCGGACATGGGCCGGACTCCTCCTACGGCCCGATGACGATGCCGTCGCAGATCGAGGTGGTGCGTGAGCATGTGCGCGACGCCCTGGAACGCGGCGGGCGGGCGGTCGTCGGCGGTCCAGAATCGGTGGGCGAAGGGGTCGTCGAGCCGATCGTGCTCGCCCAGGTGCCGGAGGATTCGCTGGCAGTCATGGAGGAGACCTTCGGACCGACACTTGTCGTCAACCCGGTGCGCGACATGGACGAGGCGGTGGACCGCGCGAACGCCGCCGACTTCGGTCTGGCGGCCTCCGTCTTCTCGAGCAGCCGCGCCACGATGGAACGTGTGGCCTCACGCCTGCGCGTCGGCATGGTCAGCATGAACTCCTGGGTCATGTACGCCGGGGTTTCGGCCCTGCCCTGGGGCGGCGTGGGTCAGTCCGGCTTCGGCCGCATCCACGGCCCGGACGGGCTGCGGGAGTTCGCGCGCTCGAAGTCCACGGTCCGCGAGCGCTTCGGTATCCCATTGACCCTGACGAGTTTCGCGCGCCACCCCAACACCACGGAGCTCGTGCGACGGGTGACCTCGGTCATGCACGGTCACGGCCGCTGAGGTCACGGCGCCGCTGCCCGCCAGGCGGGAAGCAAAGGTACATCCGGGAAGGAAATGACCGTTGTATTTCCTTCCCGGGTGGCCGTTTCCTTCCCGGGTGGGTCCGAGCTGCCCAGACCCCGGGGCACCGCTCAGGCGCCGCTGCCCCGCAGGTCGGGGTCGACGTTCCACGCGACGTGGTCGAGGCTGAGTTTGAGCCACGGTTGGTCCTGATCAGCCCACTGCACCGACGACATCGCAGGCACCCCGATCCCGTCGATGCGGGTCCAGGCGTGGTTACGCGTCACCCATCTCAGTGGCTCGGCGTCGCCGGCGTCTCGCCAGCGCATCGCCTCCATCCTGTCGAGCAGGCCGGTCTCCGGATCGAAGTACGCAACCAGGGAATCCGGCCCGCCCTTCTCCGGCACGACCAGGCGCGCACTCACCGCATCCATCGCTTCCCAGGTGACCCGTGGGTCCACGAGCCCGGACGGTAGCCAGACGTATTCGGCCCACATGCTGAGGTTCGCCGCCCGATCCACCCGTGGCTCGTTCTCCACCAGACCCACCGGCAGATCGAGGCGCGCGTGCCCGTCGAGGTACCACTCCTGACCCGTCGCGAACGCCCGCCCGAAGGGCATGATCTGCATGTAGTGGCGGTAGCCCTCACCTACCACGTGACCGAACCGGAAACGCCCCGGCATGGCCGGACCCGCGATCCGCATACTCATCCGTCCAGTCACCACCGCCGAGTCCGTCACCGGCAGAGTGTCGCCAGCCACCACCTCGAGGTAACGCGCGACCGGCTCCGGCAGACCGGTGGGGATCGGCGCTCGCGGCACCTCGCCGCTGGGCATCGCGGGGAACGGCTCGGGCATCGTGCGCAGACCCTTGCGGACAGCGAAGGCCCCCGCCGCTGCAGCGGCCGCCCCGGCGGCGATCCAACCCTTCATGTCTCCACCCTCTCACCTGCCGGGAATGCCCACCTCGACGGTGTTCACACACCCGGCAATGGCGATGTCCGCGATCGGACCCGGCGGCGGGAAGACATACTCCTGGCCGACCCGCACGACCCGCACGCCGGCGTCGAACGCCGGCACCTGCACCCGCCCGCATTGCCGACCGTCGCTCACCACCAGCGGTGTGAAGACCATGGGCCCCGGCTGTCCCGACGCGTCGACCTGCACCGGGCGCGTGGTGCGTTCCGGGAACGCGGGCGGCTGCGCCCCCACCTGCAGCAGGGTGCGGGTGGTGCCGAGTTCGTAGACCGGGGGCTGCGTGGTGAAGAAGAAGTGGGCGAGCATGGCCGGCGGACTCGGTGTCGGGGCGAGATCGCCGCGCGCCTGTCTTGCCGAGGCCAGCCAGGCGCGTCCGGGGTCCTCCGGCAGCGACATCCGCCAGATGCTCCAGCAGCCGACCAGCGCCAGGGCTGCAGCCACCCACACCACCGGACGCCAGGCGATCGCGAAGGACGCGAGCCCGGCCAGGAGAACCGTTCCCGTGATCAATGTGAACCGGGGATCGGCGGCCAGACCACCGCCGGCGAATCCACCCCGCAGCCACACGAAGGACAGCACTTCGACCACCAGGAAACCGGCGACCACCGCCGCCACCAGTGCGGTGTGCCGCGGGGCTGTCGACAGACCGATCAGCAGCAGGATCATCCACACCACGAGGACCGCCACCGCCCACAGCCCCGCGTTCACCGGCACCGGGGTCCGCGCCTCGTAGGGCAACCAGCCGAGGACCGAGCGGAGCAGCGATCCGGGTCCGGCCGACCACAGCGCCCCAGGCACGCTGGCCCCGCCGGCGCGACCGGGCAGGTCATCCACGGCACGCAGGATCAGCGCCCCTGCGGTCACCGCGGCGAGCACCCACCACGACGCCCGGTTCTTGCGCACACCGCCGAAGAACACGGCGATCGCCAGGAGGACGGGGAGGAAGTAGACGGCCCGCTCATGGAACAGCCAGGCCAGCACCGCGAGCCCGCCGACCGCCCACGGCGTCCAGGACCGGGGCGAGGCGAGCAGCCATCCGGCGGCGAACATCAGCACCAGCGGCACCGTTTCCAGACCGGCGGACAGCCACGCCTGCGGCATCATCGTCGCAGGCCATGCAGCGAACAGGATCGCGGCGGCGGCGCTGGCCGGCGTGACCCCGGCCCAGCGCTTGACCATGAGCCAGAACCCGACGGTCGTCATCACGGCGATCAGGCAGAGCACCACCGCGGCCGGCCACCACACCTGCGGTGCGAACCGGGCGAGCACCCATTGGATGGCGAACGAGGCCGGCTCCCGGTGACCGTTCCAGTTCTGACCGATGAGGTCTGAGGCCGGCGCGTTCCAGGCCGTCCAGATGTGGATGTAGTCGTCCTGCCAGAAGAAGCTGCCCCAGATCACGACGATGCGCAGGACGCACGTGAACGCGATGACCGCCCACACCAGCGCGCCGAGCACCTCCGAAGGCTACCGAGCCACGTAGCCTGTCACTCATCAGTTCGAGGAGGAATCATGGGGCGAGGTTGGTCGGAGAGCCGGGCCGTCACCAAGCAGGCCTGGGGGGTCATCAAGGAGAACCCGTACATGCTCGCCTTCCCGGTGGTGAGCGCGGTCCTCGCGGTCCTCGCGGTACTCGTGGTCGGCGGGGCAGGGGTCGCTGCCATGGGCCTGACGCAGGTGGAGCAGACGACTGCCAGTGGCGAGGTGTCCGGCAGCACCTTCTGGATCGGCCTGATCATCCTCGTGATCGCGGCCTACCTCGCGACATTGATCACGCAGATCTTCATGGGCGGCCTGGTGAAGTGCGCGGATGAGGAGTTGCAGGGGCGCGACTCGTCGTTCGGCGCCGGCCTGTCCGCTTCGTTCAAGCGCCTGCCGGCGTTGCTCGGCTGGGCCGGGATCGAGACCGCCGTCGGCTGGCTGCTCTCGGCGATCCGCGGCAACGGGGACAACAACATCATCGTGACCATCCTGCGGCTCATCATCGCCTCGCTGCTGGCCGTGGCCTGGTCGGTCATCACGTTCTTCGTCCTGCCGCTGATCATCCTGCGCGGCAAGGGACCGGTCGAGGCGATCAAGGAATCCGTCAGCGTGATCCGCCAGACATGGGGCATGCAGATCGCCGGCGGTGTGCGCATCGGCGGGATGATCGCCCTGGTGGCGGTGCTGCCCGGGATCCTCTTCGCGGTGGTGGGCGGCTTCATCGCGGCGTCCGGCACACCCGCCGTGGGAGTACCGATCTCGGCGCTCGGAGTGATCGTCGTCATCCTCGCTCAAGTGGTCATCAGCGCGATGCGGGCCATTTTCTCGGTGGCGATGCTGCACTACGTGGAGGACCGCCAGGGCTTCGGGCCGTTCGATGCGACCGCCCTGCAGTCAGCCGTTCGGGTGAAGTGAGCCGGATCACACGACCCCGGCTGTACTTGTGTATGCGTTTATGCGTATAGTGGAGCACGTACCGAACTTCGAGGAGGTGAGCAGAGATGTACGGACACAAAGGTGAGAAGACCAGCAACCAGCTGAACATCAACAACAGCGTCTACAAGGCGCACCTTGCGGCGGCGGTGAAGGGCAAGTCCGCTCTCGTCCCGGACTCGAAGGCTCCGCGTAAGTAGAGACTTCTGACGAGACCCCCCGGTTGAACCCGGGGGGTCTTTTCATGTCGGGCGGCGCGACTATCGCGCAGCAACGAGCCCCCGCGCAGGGGGACGCGGGGGCTCGTTGGGCTGCGCTGTGTCAGCCGGTCAGGGATGCCACATCGACGTTCGGCGGCACCAGGACCTCGTCGATCACGTGGATGACGCCGTTGCTGGCCTCGACGTCGGCGGCCTCGACCGTCGCGCCGTTCACCGTCACGGTCCCGTCGGTCACCGCGATGGTCAGGTCCTCACCCTCGACCGTGGGAACGTCACCGGGCTCGATGTCGGTGGACATCACCTCGCCGGCCACCACGTGGTAGGTCAGGATCTGGGTCAGCACCTCTTTGTTCTTCGGCTTCAGCAACTCGTCGAGCAAACCGGCCGGAAGCGCTTCGAACGCTTCGTTGGTCGGCGCGAACACCGTGTACGGACCCTCGGCACCCAGCGTCTCAGCCAGGTCGGCGGCGCTCACCGCGGCGACCAGGGTGCTGAAGTCGGGGTTGCCGGAGGCGACCTCGACGATGGTGCCGGCCTCAGCGGCAGCCGTCGGCGAAGCCTCTGCAGAGGTCGCGGCCGGGCTGGGGCTGGACTCGGTGCTGGACTCGTTGCTGCTGCAACCCACGAGAGCCAGCGATGCGACGGCGAAACCCGCCGCGGCGATCTTGATGTTCATTGCTCCTCCTAGAGCGTGGTGGGACGTTCACAGAGGAGTTCTTCCGGAAAGGCCGTTCTGGATGCAACGATTTTGGAGCGTTATTGGAACGTGACCTGCAGCGGCGGCATTTCCCGGGCCCCGGCCAGCGGCGCCCCCGGCGGGCAGGTCATGTCCACCCAGTCCAGCACTGCGTCGAGCGCCGCCTGCCAGGAACCGTCGAGCATGACGTCATGGCCACCGGGGACCCAGACCGGTTCGGTCCCCAGGGCGCGGGCGCAACGCTGCACGTCTGCCGCCGCGACCAGTCGGTCCTCCTCCGCGCCGAGCACAAGCATCGGACACAGCAGTGGTCGCAGGCGCTCGGGACGCAGCATGGCGTACTGGGCCCACGGCGACTCCCGCCCGATCCTGCTCACGTAGTCGCGGGCGACCTCCGGCGGCAGATCTGCGAACAGATCGTCGGCGGAGAACTGCAACGTCGCCCCGAGCACGGCCTTCGTGAAGTCGATCGGCTTGCGACGCATCCCCTGCACCATCGTCCCTGGGATACCGCCCGCCGGGATCGGCGTCATCAGTACGCCGGCCCGGGCGGGATATCGCTGCAGCAACCGTTGCGCGACGAGCGTCCCAAGCGAATGCGCCACGACCACCGGCGGCTGCGGCAAGGTCGTGATCACCTGCAGAACGTCATGGACGTAGTCGCGCAACGTCGACCGGCGCAGTTCGTTCTGCCCCCCGGAACCGCCGTGTCCCCGGTAGGACATGGCGTAGGAGCTGTAGCCGCGTTCCGCGGCCGCGGCCTGCCAGTTCTGCGCATAGCACCACGCCGCATGCCCGAGTCCATGCAGGAAGAGCAGCGGCGGCTTGTCGGTGTCCGGGACCTCGTGCGCGATGACCTCGAGATGGACCGGCTTGGTCGGCCACGCCCACTCGGCACGACGCAGGACCTTGGGCGCCCCGGTCATGCCGCCACCTCGCCGAGGAACTCCTGGATCGCCTCGAGGTAGTCCTGGTGTGCGATCTCATAGAAATGCCGGGTCGACTCCTTGTAGTGCGCGCCACCGCTGTACCGCTGATCACGACGCGCGTTGATCTGCGCGTGCAGGCGTGCCGCGGCAGCGGGGTCATCACGCTGGAGTCGCAGGAAGGCGGCGATCGCCATTCCCTGCCAGTGGGCGATGGTCCACTGCCCAGAGTCCGGCTGGATCAAGCCCGACAGCCACAGCGTCGGGTACTTCGGGGATGCCATCTGCAGCGCCAGGCGCGGGCGACCCCCGGCCGCGTCGAGCGCATCGGGGTCGGCCAGGAACGGGAACACCGCCAGGTAGCCCGTCGCGAACACCACCAGGTCCACGTCGGCGCGGGTGCCGTCGTTGAAGACAGCCCCGTCGGCGTCGAAGTGGTCCACGTCGGGCTTCGGGGTGATGTCACCGTGGCCGACGTAGTAGACCAACTGTTGGTTCACGATGGGGTGGGTCTCGAAGAAGGCGTGGTCGGGTTTCTGCAGCCCGAACTTCTCGAACTTCCCCATGGTCGTGCGCAGAGTCGCCCCGAACGCAGCCCGCCGCAAAGGCAGTGGGATGCGCATCGCGAGCAGTTGATCGGCGATCTGGTCCGACGGTTTGCCGAACACGAACTTGGGGTTGTAGTAGTAGCCGCGCCGGGTCGAGTGGAACGTCACCGTGGCGTTCTGGGCGGCCTCGACCGCGATGTCGCAGCCGGTGTTGCCCGCTCCCACCACGAGCACCCGCCGGTCCCGGAGTTGATCGGCGCCTTTGTAGTCCGCGGAGTGCACGAGCTCACCGGTGAAGTCCTCGAGACCTGGGTACTCGGGCATCTTCGGGAACCAGTTGTGACCGTTGGCCACAACGACGCCGTCGTACCGCAGGGTCTGCCGGCGGCCATCACGTTCGACGGTCACCTCCCACCGGTCGGCTGCCACGGATTCCACACGCACGACCGAGGTGTTGAAGGTGATGCGCTCGCGCAGTCCGAAGTGGTCCGCATAGGCGTCGAAGTACGCCTTGACCTGCCGATGACTCGGGTAGTCAGGGTAGGAGTCCGGCATCGGGAAATCCGGGAACTGGGTGAAGGGCTTGCTCGAGATCAGGTGCGTGGACTCGTAGACGCGCGAGGTCGGTGCGCCGAAGTTCCAGTTACCACCGAGATCGTCGGCGCGATCGAAACCATCGGCGGGAATGCCGACCTGCAGCAGTGCCTTGAGCGCGGACAGACCGTGCGGACCGGCACCGATCACGGCCACGCACCCCGGGCGATCGATCACATCCATGGCACGACCGTATGCGGGCGCGCACGACTCGGCCAGCGCTATGTTGCAAACGTGTTGAACTTCGTCCTCGGCGACATCACGACCTTCGACGGCGACGCCATCGTCAACGCCGCCAACGAGTCCCTCTCGGACGGCTCGGGCGTCAACGGCGCGATCCATCGCGCGGCCGGCCCCTTGCTCCCGGCGGCCTGCCGGCAGGTGGCGCCGTGTCCTACGGGACAGGCGCGGATCACACCCGGCTTCGATCTGCCGGCGCGCTTCATCATCCACACCGTCGGGCCGGTCTGGCACGGCGGCGGGCAGGGCGAGGCGGAACTGCTCGCCTCGGCCTACCGGAGCTCCTTGGCGCTGGCGGAGCAGAACGGGATTCGGACTCTGGCGTTCCCCGCGATCAGCTGCGGGATCTACGGCTACCCGCTGGAGGAGGCGGCTGGGATCGCCGTGCAGACCGTCCGGGACTCGTCGCTGGAGGTCACTTTCGTGCTGTTCACCGCGGAGTTGCTCGAGGTGTTCCGCGCAGCGGGGTGAGTCTCAGGTACTGACCGGGGTGCATCCGTTAGTCCCACGCTCATTGGCTAGTCCCCGGCTCATCCGTTAGTGAAAAACGGCCGCGAACCTCTCACCGGAGTGCACAACCTCTCACCAACCGACCAACCTCTAACCGACGCGGGGCGGGCAACGCGAGGCGGCGCCACCCCCGCCCGACATGCCGCGGCCCGCCACCGAAGCAGTGGGCCGTGACGTTCTCGGCTACTGGCCGTTGACCGGCATCTGGTTGATGTAGCCGACCCCCTCGTCATACTTCGCCTTGACGATGGCGAACTCATCGGCGCGGCGCTGCTGGGCGTTCTGCTTGCTCTGCTGGTACAGCTCACGCAAGCGGGTCTGCAGGTTGGTGATCTGCGAGTTGAACTGCTCAGTGGTGTTCTCGATCTTCTGGGCGTACTGCTCCTTGGCGTTCTCAACCTGGTTGTCGTACTTGTTGTTCGCGATGTTCAGGTCCGACCGCTTCTCCTGGGCGAGGGTGTCGAGCTCGTCCTGGATCGCACTGATCTCCTCGCGCAAGTTCTGCTTCACCACCGGGTTGGTCGCCTTCGCCAGCTTCTTGCGCGCCTTCTTCAACTGCTTGTTCAGCTTGTCCTGCTGGTTGGCGTAGTTGGTGTTGATGCGGGCGATCGCGGCGCGGCGGTTCGCGGCGATCGAGTTGAGCTTCTGCTGGCGCGCGTTCTTCAACTGCGCGATCTGCGCGTTGCGGCGCTGCTTGAGCGCGACGACCTTGGCCTTGCGATTGGCCCGGCGGTCCTTGGCCTGGTTCAACTTCTGCTGGTACAGCACCCGGACCTTCGTCGACGCTTTGGCGCGCTTCTTCGACAACTCGCTGCGGTACTTGCTGATCTCCGCGGGTGTCTGCTGTTGTGTCTTCTTCGCGTTCAGCTCGGACACGTAGACCTTCAGGGCCTGGTACTCCTTGGTGCTGCGGATCCCAGGCGTGGCGGCGTTGGCGGGGGCCGAGGCGACGACCAGCGCAGGCGCGATGAACAGGGAGACAGCGGTAACCATCCATTTGCTTCGCATGTGTCGAAAGTAGCCCCGCGTGGCGGCCGTTCGCCCGATCTGCACACCTCTGGCACGGTTTTCCGACGAAGGGAGGACAAGCCGGGCCGCTCCCGGTAACGCAGGGTGACCAGACCCGGTTTCTGGTAGCGTGACGCCGTGCCCGAGCAGCCCCGCACCCTGCGTGTGATCACCAGCGCGCTGCTGGTCGCCGAGGCGATCCTGGTCGTGCATCCGATGCTGGCGGTCTCGAACTTCTTCGTGGGCGCCGGCGTGCTCGGCAAGGCGATCGCGCACGTGCCCATCCCCGACGTGATCGGACAGGGCATCGGCTACCTGCTGTCCCCGCTCGTCGTGCTGTTGCTTGTGCTCGCGGCGTGGGGGGTGGCGCATCGCACGCGCGGGATCGGGGCACTGATCCTGCAGCCCACCGTGGCCGTGTGCGCCGGTCTGCCGATCCTGCAACCCATGGGGGTCAGCGCACCGGCGTTGGCGGTCGTCGCCGCCGTCACGACCATCCTGCTCATCGTCCTCATCGTCCGCACCCGCCGCACCGACGCCACTCACCGTCGCTGGTGGTGGCTCGCGGGGTACGTGACCGCGGCGTTCCTGCTGGCGGCGTTCAACGCGAGTTCGACGGCGCTGCCCTTCGATCCGACGGCGGCGCTGACCTCATCCGGGGGCGGCGGGCCCGGACGCTCGGTGGATCTGCCCGAACAGGTCGTCCCACAGAACCCGTCGGTGGCGACGAACCCCTTCAACAGCATCCACAACGACACCTGGGCCACCGACTCCTACAACCTGATCTCGCCCAAAGAGCCGCTGACCGCGAAGGTGGAGTCGCTGTTCACCGGTGGCGACTGCGCCACCATCACGTTCACCTCCCGCGGCGAACTGGTCACTCTGTGCTCGACGCTCACGAAGGTCGTGGCCTACCTCATCGATCCGGCGACATTGCGGGTCTTGGAGTCGCGGGTTGTGGGTGAACGGCGACCCAGTCTGACCGACTTCTCCGGCGGCGGCTACTTCATCCTCGACGCGAAAGACCAGATCGTGTTCCCGGCGCGCGGTGGGATCCTGCGGATCATCGAGGCGGCCGCCGGTCTCAGTGAGTCAGCAAGCATCGACGTGTCCGCGACTCTGCAGCCCGGCGAACAGGTCACCTCGGTCATGCCGGACTGGGAGGGCCGCTACTGGTACGTCGGCGCGCTCGGGACCGTTGGCGTGGTACGCGACGGGAAGCCCGAGGCGATCAACCTCGACGGCGAGGACATCGAGAACTCCTTCGCGCTGGCCGAGGAGGGGGCCTACGTCGCGACCGGCGCCGCCATGTACCGGCTCGAAGCCGGTCCCGCCGGGCCGCCGGAAGTCGCCTGGCGCACTGCGTACGACGCGGGCTCCCGGCAGAAGCCGGGCCAGACCAGCCGCGCCACCGGCACCACGCCGACGCTGTTCGACGGCGGCGTCGCGATCACCGACAACGCGGATCCGCAGATGAACGTCGTGGTCTACGAACGCGACAGCGGGAACCTGCGGTGCCAGGCACCGGTCTTCACCCCGGGCACCTCCGCCACCGAGAACTCCCTGATCGCCATCGACGGTGCGCTGATCGTGGAGAACAACTACGGCTACAAGCCCGCTGTGCTGTCGACAACAGCCGGCAACACCACTGAGCCGGGCCTCGCCGCCATCGAGACCGAGGACTGCTCCCTGCGGTGGAGCAACGACGAGATCCACATCCCATCGCTGGTCTCGAAGGCGACCACAGTGGGCGGGCTGGTACTCACCTACACGAAGCCGTCGTCGGCCCTCGGCGTCGACGCCTGGTACTTCACGGCAGTCGATGCCCGCACCGGGGAGGTGTACTGGACCCGGCGGGCCGGCGCGGGCACGCCGTTCAACAACCACTACGCGGCGGCCTACCTGAGCAGCACCGGTGACATGTTCGTCGGCACCCTCAACGGCCTCGTGGTCCTGAGGTCGGTGGAATGAAGAGGGTCCTGAAGTGGCTGGGCGTCGTGGTGCTGGCCGTGGTCCTCCTCATCGGCCTGCTCGTCGCTCTCCCGCCCGGCCGCAACCTGATCAGCGAGAAGCTCACACTCAAGCGGGGCGCCGATGCCTACCTGATCGGCTATCCGTTGGTCACGATGGAGCGGACCCGCGAGTCGCTGACCGCGGATGGGACCGGGCGACCCAACGCCTTCACCCACGCCCGCTACCTCCCGACCGCGACCAACGGCGTCAATGTCGTGGCGCCGAGCCGGGACACGGTCTACTCGAGCGCCTGGCTCGATCTGCGCGACGGCCCAGTGCTCATCGAACAGCCCGACATGGGCGAACGCTTCTGGCTCATGCCCGTGCTCGATCAGTGGACCAACGTGATCGCCGACCCCGGCACCCGCACCGTCGGGAACTCGGCCCACACCTTCCTCATCGCAGGCCCGGAATGGACGGGTGGCGCCCCCGACGGCGTGATCGAGTACCGCTCCCCCACGAACACGGCCTGGACCATCCTGCGCATGCAGACCGACGGGGACCTCGACGCGATCGCCGACCTGCAGGACGGCTTCCGGATCGCCCCGCTCGACGATCCTTCGGAGTACACCGAACCCACCGTTCTCACGGCCCCGCGCAACCCCGTGGATGTGCGGTCCGCCGTGGATGCGCTCGGCGCGGAGGCGTTCTTCACCGAACTCGCACGGGCCTTGGAAGGGACGTCCTTCAACCCCTCCGACCCCGACGCACAGGCCGCCCTCGAGCGGGTCGGCGTCACGCCCGGCGCCTTCGACGCCTCCTCTCTGAGCGACGCGCAGCGCGCCGGGCTGGCAGACGTGCCCGGACGTGTGCTGGACGGCATGGATGATGCAGTGGCCAGCGGCGAGGGCGGCCGGATCAGCAACGGCTGGCGGATCCCGCCGATGACCCTTGGGGACTACGGGACCCAGTACCCGGTCCGGGCGGTGGTCGCCCGGGAGGGCCTCGGCGCGAACCTGCCGGAGGATGCCGTCTACGCGTCGACCACGGTGGATGCCGAGGACCAGCCGCTGGAGGGCGGGCGGACCTACACGATCGACATGCCCGCCGACGTGCCGGTCATGGCCTTCTGGTCAGTGACGCTGTATGACGAACGCGGGAACCTCCTGCGTGGCGGGGATGAGGGGCTGACCGTCTCCGGCACCCGCGAGTCAGGCGCCCAACGGATCGTGATCTCACCGGATCGACCCGGTGACGGGCCCTGGCTGCGCGCCCCCGACAGCGGGCCGTACCGCCTGCTGATGCGCCTGTACTGGCCGGACGCGGAAGTGCTGGACGGCCAGTGGGAGTTCCCGCCCGTCATCCCTGCGCCGTGATCCGTGGCGGCTGCCAACCCGTCCCGTCGAGGATCCCGTCGAAACTACGCGGGAATCTCGGCGTCGATCTCGACGATCACCTCGTCGGCCACTTTCAACTGCCCGAGCATCAAGGAGTAGGGCTTGACGCCGAAGTCGCTCTGCAGCACCGGTATCGCGGCGGACGCGTGGCCGTCGGCGAGGGTGATCTGCGCCTCCAACGGCTGAGTGCGCCCGTGGATGGTCAACTCCCCGCTCACCAGGTAGCCGGGGAGCACCTGGCCGTCGAAGACCACCTCCGGGTACCGGGAAACATCGAGGGTCCTCGCGGCATTCCGGAGAATGACCTGCTTGTCCACCGGCGTCAGCGGCGTGACACCGCCGGAACCTGAGCGGATCTTCAAAGTCGTCAGATCAGCACGCACAGTGACCGCGACGGGTTCCCCGTCGGCGAGTTCGACTACCACCGACCATTGTTCGACAGCGAGGACGAGGCGGTGCCCCACTCGCGCTGCGGCACCTTCCACGGACGTACGTACCAGCAGACTTCCTGGCACGAGATCCATCAGGCGCCCCACGTCGGCTTCTTGTGGAACCCGATCGCCGTGCCGATCATCGCGAGGAGAAGCACGGCCACGGTGGCGAGCCCGGAGAACCCGGCCTGGGCCGTGACTGCCTCGTTACTGGCGATGAGACCGAAGTCCCACAGCCAGTGGATGACAACGACCAGCACGAGGTTTCCACCGGACAGCACGTAGGTCCATCCCAGGAACAGCCCGATCAGCGACGTCACGATCACCTGCGACACCGTGTCCCCCACCGGCTGCAGCAGGACGTTGGCCGAGTGCATGAGACCGAAGAACAGCGAGGACACGACCACCGCCCACGGCAGGCTCATCGTGCGGGCCAGGGAGTTGAGCACGATGCCACGGAATACGGTCTCCTCGCCGATCCCGACCAGTGCCGTGCCGATGAGCACCACCACGATCAGGCCGTAATCGTCGAAGCCTGAACTCGCGGACGCGACGAAGGTGATCAGCATCAAGAGGACCGGGATCAACGCCACCATGCCGAACCAGCCGAGGCGGTTGCTGCGGTGGATCGTCAGGCGCGACCACCAGGCCAAGCCCAGCGCGAGAAGCACCAGAACGGCCAGTGCCAGGATCACATCGCGCAGCAACTCGGCGGTCTGCTCATAGTCATGCTCGGCGAACTGCCAGACCGCGACCATCCCGAGGGTGTAGAAGGCAGCGGCAAGCAGGGCCATGGGCCACGCGGAGAGGCGGGGTGCGCGGACCGCGACGTCGGTGGACATGCCAGGCAGCATAGGCCTCAGGCCCAGATCGCCGGGCCCCGGCGCCGTGCGGGGAAGCGGATCGCTGTGCCGTCGGCGTGGCGCGCGGCCGTGAGCGCAGCAGCCGCTGCGTCGAGAGTGTCGTCCACGCCGGCCCAGCCCGTCGACTCCCAGGCCCACGGGTCGAGGCCATTGGCCTGCAGGATCCGCACACGTTCCCGGACGCCGGCCCAGCTGCGCTTCGGGAACCGCGGGGCACCGAGTAAGTGGAACGTCAGTTCCGGGTGGACCTCAATCAGGCCGCCGACACCTGCCTGTTCCACCTCGCGGATCTTGTGCCGCAACGCGAAGGCCTGCGCCGAGACGCCGGCGCCGCCGTGCTCCTTGTTGACCACGGTGGCTTCGGCCTGGGTCGCGCACGCCAGGGCCGCCCGGGTCGGGGTGATGAACAGACTCGACGCCTTCGGGCCCAGCGCCTTCTTGACGGCCAGGTCACATTCCCTGGCGCCGGTCTCCGGCGGCTCGATCGGCATGTCGACACCGATGGTGGTCACACCGAGTTCGCGCAGGTGCCCGGCCAGGTCGGCGAAGGAGGGGAACCCCTCCACAAGGCGTTGCGTGGGCACGACGAATGCGACCCAGCCCTTGGCACATCCGTCCACTCCCGCGTACATGGGGTCATTGTCGCTGCGGGGGCGCGATTGCGACGTTGTTGCCACGGCCCAGGGCCGATTGCGACGTTGTTGCCAGATTTCGGGCCTTCGAACGACAACAACGTCGCAATCGGGAGATCCGCCGGGCAACAACGTCGCAATCGGGGGAACGAAACGCACCCCCACCGTTGCGAACGTCTGCATACGCGGCGTAGTATGCATTACATGCAGACAATGCAGACGGTATCCACCTCAATGCAGCGTCTGCTTAGTGCGCGACAAGTGCAGGACATCCTCCACATCGACCGCTCCACCGTGTACCGCATGGCTGAGGACGGCCGTCTGCCCGCGATCCGCGTCGGGAAGCAGTGGCGCTTCCCCGCTGAGGAGATCTACGCCCTCGTCGCCGCACAACCCCCCGTGATCAACACCTCCCCCATGGACCCGCAGGTGGCTGCTGCGTCGGCCGACGTTGCCGCCGAACTGCTCGGCGTGATGGTCGTGGTCACAGACATGGAGGGCCACCCGATCACTCCGATCGCCAACCCGTGCCCGTGGATGATCGAGCACGCCGACGACCCCGAGGTGCTTCGGACCTGCATCGCCGAGTGGCACCGGATGGCCGACGACCACACCTTCGAGCCGCAATTCAGCGAAGGTGAGCACGGCTTCGAGTGCGCCCGCGCGTTCGTGCGATCCGGACGCGAACTCGTCGGCATGGTCCTCGCCGGCGGCGTGACCCCGCAAGGGGCGCACCGTCCGGATCTCTACGATCTCGACCCCGATCAGCGGCGACGCGTGCTCGACGCGCTGCCCCGCGTCGCAGCAGCTCTGTCCCGCACCGCGTCGGCGCCCGCCGGCACACCCAAAGAGGAGAAACGATGAAGAGGCTCTTGATCCTCGGCGCCGGCACCGCCGGAACCATGGCCGTGAACAAGTTGCACCCCCACCTGCCGGCCGACGAGTGGAAGATCACCATGGTCGACCAGCAGACCACGCACTACTACCAGCCGGGGTACCTGTTCATCCCGTTCGGCACCTACACACCGGACGAGGTCGTGAAGCCGACCAAGAAGTTTGTCCCCGAGGGCGTGGAACTGATCACCGGCGAGATCGACCAGGTCTTCCCGGACGACAACAAGGTGGCGCTCGCCGACGGCACCGAATTGCCCTACGACTACCTGATCATCGCTACCGGCACCACTCCCCGACCCGACCAGACACCGGGCATGGAGGACGGCTTGCGCGACAACGTGCACGAGTTCTACACGTTCGAAGGCACCACCGCTCTGGGCGAGAAGCTGAAGACGTGGGAGGGCGGCAAGCTCGTCGTCCAGGTCTGCGAGATGCCGATCAAGTGTCCGGTCGCACCGCTGGAGTTCACGTTCCTCGCCGATGCCTTCTTCGAGGAGAAGGGGATGCGGGACAAGGTCGAGATCACCTACGTGACGCCACTGGAGGGCGCGTTCACGAAGCCGGTTGCGAGTAAGCACCTCGGCTCGATGCTCGACGACCGCAAGATCCACCTCGAGCCCGACTTCATGATCGAGTCTGTGGACGCCGAGGCCGGCAAGGTGATCTCCTTCGACGAACGCGAGATCCCCTTCGACCTGCTAGTGACGATCCCCGTGAACATGGGAGCCGACTTCATTGCCAAGTCCGGCCTCGGAGACGACCTCAACTACGTACCGGTCGACCAGCACACGCTGCTCAGCAAGGAGTACGACAACATCTTCGCCCTCGGCGACGCCAGCGACATACCGGCGTCGAAGGCGGGATCGGTCGCCCACTTCGCGATCGACCTGTTCGAGAAGAACTTCCTGCAGCACATCCAGGGCCTGCCAATGACGGAGTCCTTCGACGGGCACGCCAACTGCTTCATCGAGTCCGGTCATGGCAAGGGCCTGCTCATCGACTTCAACTACGACACCGAGCCGCTGCCGGGAAAATACCCGCTGCCCGGGGTGGGGCCGTTCTCGTTGCTCAAGGAGACCGAGATCAACCACTGGGGCAAGTTGATGTTCCGCTGGATGTACTGGAACATCCTGCTGCCCGGCAAGGAACTGCCGCTGCCGGCCCTGATGTCGATGGCGGGCAAAGAGAAGGAAAACGTCTGATGACCGCCGTCGCCCTGACCACCGAGGAGCGCCTCGACGCGTTGAGTGTCCAGATGGACTTCATCGTCGCGGAGTTGCAGGCACAGCGTGAGACGCGCGAGCGCATCGCGGAACTGACCGAGACGCTCACACCGGTGACCAAGCAGGCCATGCAGATGGCCACCGACGAACTCGAGAACCTCGACATCAGTACCGAGGAACTCGTGTCGCTGCTGCGGACCCTGGCCTCGAGCCTTCCGCAGATCCAGGCGTTGATGGCCCAGCTCGGACCCATGTCAGAGCTGGCCGAGACGCTGACCCACCTGTCCGGGCCGGCGATGGCCAAGGTCACCGACATGCTCGCCACCGCCGACGAGAAGGGCTACTTCGCGTTCGCCCGCGAGGGCAGCAAGATCGCCGACCGGGTGGTCACCGAGTTCAGCGAAGAGGACGTACAGGCGCTCGGCGACAACGTCGTGACGATCCTGAACGCGGTCAAGGAGATGACCCAGCCCGAGGTCATGGGCCTTGTGCAACGCACGGCCATCTCCGTGCAGGACGTCGAAGAGGCTCACATCGAGCCACCCTCGATGTTCGCCCTGCTCAAGCAGATGCGGGATCCGCAGACCCGCCGTGGCCTGGCACGGGTCATGGCAATGCTTCACACCGTCGGCGAGGAGCACCCGTCGACCCCCACCACAGAAGGGAAGTAAGAAATGCCCACCGCCACGATTGCGGGCCACGAGGTCCAGATCAACGACGAAGGGTTCCTCACCGAATACGACGAGTGGAGTGAGGACATCGCAGAAGAACTCGCGAAGAACATCGGCGTCGAGATGACGCCGCGCCACTGGGAGGTCATCAAGTGGCTGCGCGAGGACTACAAGGAGAAGGGCGAGACCGCCACGACCCGTCGCGTGCAGACCGTCGGCGGCTTCCCCACCAAGGAGCAGTTCCAGCTGTTCCCGAAGAAGCCGGCCAAGAAGATGGCCTACATCGCCGGTGTACCCAAGCCGCACGGTTGCGTGTGAGGAGAGACCATGGCTGACGCAATTATTCCGAACTTCGGCGACGACGAGGAGACGGATCGCAAGTTCGTCCTCATCTGCTCGAAGGGCAACCTGGACATGGCCTACCCCGGCCTGGTCCTGGCCAACGCCGCTCTCGGCGAAGGCATCGAGACGCACCTGTTCTTCACGTTCTGGGGCTTCGACATGATCACGAAGTCGCGGATGTGGGATCTGCAGTTCTCGCCGGTGGGCAACACCGCGATGCACCTGCCGGGCCGCGACACGAAGATGCCGCAGTCGCTGTCGCCCATGCCGGGGATGACCCAGATGGCGACGAAGATGATGAAGAAGCAGATCGCGGATCTCGGGATCCCCGAGGTGCCGGACTTCCTCGACCAGATCGTGGCCGCCGGCGGTCACCTCTGGGCGTGCCGCATGTCCGCGGACATGAACCAACTCACGGAGTCCGACCTGCGCGACGACGTCGACGGCATCATCAACGCCTCCGACTTCATCGAGATGACCGACGGGGCACAGATCCTCTTCATCTGAGGGTGGGAAAGAGAACCGGCGTCCACGCAGGGCGCCGGTTCTGCCTTTCCGCCGGATAGGCTGCGGCCATGCGCGTGATCGTCGCCCTTGCAGCCGCACTGGTAATGGCCGGGTGCAGCAGCACTCAGACCGAGCCCCAGCAGACACCGGTCGCCAGTGACGTCGCCCAGGACAAGATCGACCAGTTCTGCCGTGACCTCGCCGACGCCCTGGTCCGGGACGGCGCCACCGACCCCGAGGACGCCGAGGAGCGGATCTCCGAACTCAGCGAGCTGGCCAATGAACTCGGATTGAGCACGCGAGATGACCTGTCGGTGGCGCAAGCGCTCCGGCAGTGTGGCGACGAAATCGGGGCCGTCACGGCCTCGCCCTCGAACTGACACGCGACTGTTGCGCCGTTGCTGACACCCGGATGCGACTGTTGCGGGGTTGCTGAATTCAGGGTGCGTAACCAGCAACCGTGCACCACTCGCGGCACGCGGTTCGCAACCGTGCACCACTCGCGCAGGGTCGGGCAGTGACGGACCTCACCCGCACACCGCCTCGCCATGCCGTATGGTGAAAGAGACCGGTGCGGCACAAGGCCGCGCCAAGGTCGTGCGCTTCGCCCCTTGTCGGGCAGCTGTCTATTCGGGTTGAACTCAGAGTGGGCCTCTTGCACCCACGGCCACATCCGATTGGACACTTCATGACTTTCTCCGAACTCGGCGTGCCCGCCGACTACTGTGCCGCCCTGGCCGCACATTCGATCACCGAACCGTTCCCCATCCAGACCAGCACCCTGCCCGACTCACTGGCCGGGCGCGACGTGCTCGGCCGTGGCCGCACCGGCAGCGGCAAGACCATTGCCTTCTGCCTGCCGGTCGCCATCCGGCTCAGCGGGCGGCGCAGTAAGCCCGGTGCCCCGCGTGCCATGATCCTGGTGCCGACCCGCGAACTGGCCACCCAGGTCGCTGAAGCGATGCGGCCCCTGGCGAAAGCCGCCGGGCTGCGTGTGACCACCATCGTCGGTGGGGTCGCGCAGGGCTCCCAGGTGAGCGCCCTGCGCGGGGGCGTCGATATCGTCGTCGCGACCCCAGGGCGCCTCGAGGACCTGATCAAACAGCGACACTGCCGCCTGGACTCCGTCGAGATCAGCGTGCTCGACGAAGCCGATCACCTCGCCGACCTCGGGTTCCTCCCGGCGTCCAAGCGACTGCTCGACCAGACCCCCCGGGGCGGGCAGCGACTGCTGTTCTCGGCCACGCTGGACGGGGCCGTGGGCGTGCTCGTGCGCAAGTACCTCGAGAACCCGGTGACACACCACGTCGACGCGGCCAGTGCGCCGGTGCCGTCGATGACCCACCACGTGCTCACCGTCGACGATGCTGACAAGCAGCAGATCGTGCGTGAACTGGTCTCCGGCCACCAACGCACGGTCGCTTTCACCCGGACCAAGCACGGCGCCAAGAAACTCGCCAAGCAACTGTCTGCTGCGGGCATCCCCGCCGCCGACTTGCACGGGAACCTTTCGCAGGGTGCCCGCCAGCGCAACCTCGCCGCGTTCAGCGACGGGACGGTTCGCGTCCTGGTGGCCACCGACATCGCCGCGCGTGGCATCCATGTCGACGGCATCGACCTGGTGCTGCACGTGGACCCGCCCGCAGAACACAAGACCTACCTACACCGGTGCGGGCGCACTGCTCGCGCCGGCGCGCAGGGCATGGCAGTCACGGTGGGCACTCACGGCCAGCGCCGCGAGATCCAACGGATGATCCGCAAGGCCGAGGTGTTCCCGACGACCATCAGCGTCACCCCCGGAGACGAGGCGATCCGCGAGATCGTCGGCCCGCACGCGCCCAAGGTCCGGCCGCCAGCAGTCGTGGTACCGGTTCAGCAGGCCCGCCGCCGTCGCCCGGGGCGTACCCACAGCGGGCGCCGCGCCAGCTGAACGCGCGCCTTCTGGTGAAGAACTCGCACGTGACGTTCCACATCGTCGCCAGAAGACACGACGAAGGCCCCGCACCACGGCGGGGCCTTCGTCGTTGACGGATCAGGCCGGCGGGTACACGCCCATTGCCTTGGCCTTCTCGGTCTGCCAGAAGATGTCGGCGATCTCGTCGATGTAGGCGACGAGCTGCTCACCGACCGCCGGGTCCATGGACTTCTTCGCCTCGCCGGCCTGGTGGGTGGCCTTCCAGAACAGCTCGTGCAGGTTGGGGAACTGCGCGAAGTGCTCAGGTGCGAAGAAGTCGGCCCACAGCACCATGAGGTGGTGCTTGGTCTCTTCGGCACGCTGCTCCTTGATGATCACGGCGCGCTGACGGAACACCTCGTCGTCGCTCTCGTGGTACTTCTTCGCGGTCTTCACCACCGACAGCGCCTCGATCTTGGCCTGCGCCGGGTCGTACACCCCGCAGTACAGGTCGCAGTGGGCGTGGGCGACGGTCGCGGATGCGAACAACCTTCCGAGCATGAGTCTTCTCCTTCGTTGATCTGCTTCGACCCTACAATCATGCGGTGGCCCCCGGAAGACCGCAGCCCCTGCGCAGATTCGTGGTCGCCGATCGTTCGATGGAACCCTCACTTGTCGAAGGACAGGGATTGATCACGACGCCGTACGGACGCGCGAAGCCCGGGCAGGTGCGTTGCGTCGAGCACCCGCAGCGGCCTGGGTTCTGGCTGGTGAAACGCGTGGCGGCAGTCCACGGCGACAGAATGGACGTCGTGTCCGACAACCCCGCCGGCGCCACCTTCGCCGATGTCATGGCGGAGGGCTCCTACCGTGTCCTGATCGCCATCCCGAAGCGCTTCATGTGACCCGCATCCAGTAGAACTCGATCGGCAGGCCGTCCGGGTCGCGCCCGGTCACCGCCACCGCGTACGGGACCTCCTCCACCGGACCGCGCGCGATCCCGAGTGTGTCCATGCGCGCTGCCCAGGCCCGCACCGCCGCCTCATCCTCGACCGCGAAACCCACATGATCCAGGCCCACCCGCGACGGGTCGAACCGGTCCTGGGGTCCGGTGGTCGTGAAGGTGCTCACCCCCAACATCAGCCCGTTGGGCCACAACAACCGCAACCGCCGCCAACCGTTGCCGGTCCGCTCAGCAACCTCCGCGGGGCCGAGCAACCGCTGGTAGAACGCCGCGCTGCGGTCGGGGTCGGTGACAGTGAGGGTGACGTGGTGCACGACTGGCAGGTCCATCGGTCCACCGTACGATCGAACAGTGAACATCGACGACCTCGCCGCAGGCAAGTACATCTCCCTGGCCACGTACAAGAAGGACGGGACCCGGGTGGCGACCCCGGTGTGGGTGACCCGCGAGGGCGACCACCTCTACGTCATCACGGAGGCGGACTCCGGCAAGGCCAAGCGCCTGCGCAACTCCTCGCGCGCGCAGGTTGCCCCGTGTGACATGCGCGGCACCGTCACCGGGGAGGCCGTTGATGCCGATGCCGTGCTGCTCGACGCTGCGGGCACCAATGAGGTGCGCGACCGGGTCAACGCGAAGTACGGTCTCATGGCCACGCTCTTCGGGCTGCGCGGCAAGATCGCCGGGGTGTTCGGCAAGGCGCCCGAGCAGGTGGGCATCCAGATCAGCCTTCAGGCGCAGTAGGCCTCCAGCGCATCGAGCACCCGCGCCCAGGCGCTGGTGAAGTACTCGCGGTTGGCCTCCCACTCAGGCCCGACGCCGTGCCCCCAGTGCGCGAGCCGGACGTGGGTCCCCGCGCCCTTCACGTGCAGCCCGAGCACGACCCAGGTGTGCTGACCGCGGGTCTGAAATCCGGGTGGGGAGTTCCAGGTGAAGACCACCAGGCGACCCGGTTCCAGCGCCAGGATCCGGCACCCCTCCCCGCCCCGTAGCCCATCCGGCGCGTCGTCGAGGAACTGGTACTCGTAGGGCCCGCCGATCCCGTCACCCACCAGGGCGGCCGCACCCAGGAACTGCGCGATCCCGTCCGCGGTGGTCCACAACTGGTACACCTCCGACGGCGGGGCAGCCACGAATCGCTCGACGACCACCGGGCGGACTCCCCCGGCAGGATCGCCGTAGAAGTCCCAGGCGTAGTCCATCTGTCGCGCGACCAGTCGGGCCAGTGCGGAATCCACGAACCGCGCCACCAGGTGCAACCCCACGTCGATGCCGCATGCGATGCCGCCCCCGGTCACCACGGTCCCCGCATCGACCACCCGGGCGCGCGTACCACCCGGCAGCGCGAGCCCGGCGATGTCCTCCCAGTGGGTGGTCCAACGATCCGGCAGCATCCCGGCCTCGGCCAGCAGGTAGGCCCCGGTGCACACACTGGCCGTGACGTCGCGCTGCCCCGCACTGATCGCCGCGACCAACTCCTGATCGCCGGTGGCGGCTGGGATGTCGATCGTGCCGGGCACGATGAGGATCCCGTCGTCGCGGGGAGAGCCGGTCGGGCCGACCGGGACGCCGCCGTAACTGCGTACCGGCCGGCCGTCGAGCGTGAACGCCACGAGGTCGAACGCACGCGGTTGTCCCTGGCGCTCCAACAGGCGGTTGGCCGTGAGGAAGACCTCCCACGGCCCGCCGAAGTCCATCAGGTCCATGCCCTCGAACAGCAGGCAGTCGACGTTCACAGCATCTCCCGCACGCGAGCGGCCAGTGCCGTGCCCAGCGTGCGTTGCCCCTGCGGATCGAGATGGATACCGTCCACCGGCGACGGCTGCACGACCTCTCCGGCGAAGAACACCGGCGTGCCGGTCTGTTCGCAGATGGCCCGGTACTGCACCGCCAACTGCTGCGACTCCGCCTCCCTGCCCTCGAAGAAGACCCCCATGAATCCTTGGGGTTCATGGATCGGCGGGGGCACGACCACCAGGCACTGAGGCTTGCCGGCCTGCGGACCGGCTGCACTGCGGTTCACGATGTCGATCAGCGTCCAGAGTCCCGAGGCGGAGTGGCGTGCGGACAGCTCCAGTGGTCCCTGCAGATCATTGATCCCAAGCATGAGGATCACGAGGTCCACCGGCGCATGCGATTCCAGGACCGCAGGCAGCATCGCTCGGCCGCTGCGGGTGTCGGCGTAGGGACTGTCAAAGACCGTGGTGCGTCCGGGCAGGGCCTCGGTGATGACGGTGGCGTCGAGCTGCCCGGCCATGACATCGGGCCATCGACTATCGGGAGGGAACCGAGAACCAGTCGCAGGGTCGAAGCCGTACGTGAGGGAGTCGCCGAAACACAACACCACTGCCATGAAGACCGAGGTTACTCGTAAAGAAATCCGCGACGCCCGCCTGGGAGGGGGGATCGGGCGGGCGTCGCGGCTTGTGCCTTCACGCTATGCGTTCGCTGAGCCCACCACCAGCGTCTGGAGTCAACCGAGAGGTGCTCTTGAGTCGTCCTTGACGATCGAGCGGCCCTGGAAGCCCGCCATGCCGTCGAAGGCCCCGGCCCACCGGGAGATCCGATCGGAGACTGCCGGCGGCAACGGTCTCACCAGGTAGGCGGTCAGCAGCGCAGGCCGGTTGAGCAACAACCGCTGCCGGTCGCGCTCCACCGCATCGATCACTGCCTTCGCCGCGTAGTCCGGCTTCAACTCCGGGAAGTACCACGGGGACGTCGCTCCGGCGAACATCCCGGTGCTGATCTGCTGCGGAAGCACGACGGTGGTGCGCACCCCGGGGGCATCGTCGGCCAGTTCGGTGCGCAGCGTCTCGGCGAACCCGTAGGCGGCGTGTTTGCTCGCGACGTAGTCGGTGAGGCCGGGCACCGGGGTCGCTCCGACCAGCGAGGCGATCGTCACGATGTGCCCGCGATCGCGGCGCACCATGCCCGGCAGGAATGCCTTGGTGCACCAGAAGAGAGCGAGCACGTTGACGTCCATCGTGCGCTCGATCGCGTCGTCGGGCAGGTCCAGGAAGCGGCGGCCGCTGATCACCCCGGCGTTGAGGATGAGAACGTCGATGTCCCCGGTGGTTGCCGCTTGCGCGTACACCGCCTCCCGGTCGGTCACGTCGACCACGGCCGTCTGCATGCCGTCCAGGGTGGCCAGCGCATCCTCGTCGCGGTCCCAGGCGATCACCTGCGCACCCCGGCGCTGCGCCTCGAGCGCCATCAGTTTGCCGATGCCGGATCCGGCTCCTGTGATGAGCACGCGTGCGCCGTTCACCTTCATGGGGTCACCCTGTCACATCTCGCCCCGGAGATCCGGGAGCCCTTCGGAGATCCGGGAGCCCTTCGGAGGCTGCGTAAGCCTCCCCAACCACACAAGGGCTCCCCGATTGTTGCAGGGGCCCGCCGTCACAACGCGACTGCCCGCGCGAAGGTCGCTGCCTGCCCCACCCGCTCACCTGCCGCGTCGAGCACCGGCCACACCGTCGCATCCTCGATCCGGAACAACCGTCCCGTGGCACTGACCCGAACCCCCGAATAGCCGCGCACAACGCCGGTACCGGCAAGTGCGACAGCCCGCTCGGTGCGCTGCTCCGGCGGTGCCGTCAGACGCGACGGCATACCCACCAGCGGCGCCTCCCACAGGTCGCGTGCAGCACGGTTGGCGAAGACCAGGATCGGGTCAACGGAATCGTCGTGGCACAACACCACGGCCGGCAGGTCCTCAAGCTCAGTTGGGGCGCACAACGGCTCGCCCACGAGTCTCCGGTAGGAATCGGCGATCGCGGTAGGCCAGTCAGTGCGCCGTGATCTCACTTCTTCAGCGGTCGCAGTCTCTCCCGCAGGGCGTCCACCTGTTGCACGACCCACGCCACCAGAGCATCCGTGTTGACCGCCGAACCGCTCACGTAGTCATCGAGATTGACCAACTGGAAGGTCCGGGCGTTCACGGTGTTCAACTGATGGTTGATGCGCACCTCGCCGGCCACGGGAACCTTGAACAGATTGGCGAAGTCCGTGCGCCACATCGTGGCCAGGTCGTCCGGATCGGTGACCTTGTTGCGCATCTCCGCGGTGAACCCGAGCACCGTGCGACTGCCCATGCTTTGGGAGATGGCTCCGGAGCCGGACTTGCGGTCGACCATCACGTAGACAGCCGACAGCACATCGTCACCTGGCAGCTTGAAGCCCAGCGTCTGCTTGTCGGAGTCCGCAACGATCCGATAGGGCCGCCATCCCAGATGCGACAGTCCGGCCAACAGTTGCCCGCAGACGATCTCGTCCTTCGACTCGCGCAGCTCGGACTTGTGCGCGTAGTTGGTCATCGTGTTGAACAGACCCATCAGGACACCTCCCCGAATCGCGCCTGGATGAACGTCTTCATGGTGTAGACCACGCTGGCCAAGTGCTTGCGCAGCATCTCGTGATCTACATCGAGGTGCTCGTCCACGTACCGCTCGATCTCCATGAGCAGATCGATCTGGGCGTACACATATCCCGAGGACAGATCGGCGTCGAAGGTGACGGTGCCTGGTTCGGGCGACACGATGAAGCCGCTCTGCACCTCCTGCTTGAGTGCGTTACCCACCTTGCTGAACTGCGGCACCCGCTGTCCGTAACCGACCACGACCGCGGCGCGATGGCCGATCATCTTCGCTACCGCGGGATCCGGCGTCAGGTGCTGCACCGAGACGTTGACCCTGGAATGGTCAGCAGGTTCCTCGAAGCGCAGCCGGTGGCTGCCAGCCGTGCCAGCCCACGCGTTCGCAGTCTCCAGGTCGATCAGCACGAAGCCGCAGTCCACGAGCGCGGTGATCACCCCGCCGAGCATGGCCTCGTCGATGGACGTGGCGTACTCGGTCTCCTTGTACATGTCCCAACTGCGACCCACCAGGTCGATGAAGACATCGTCGAGTTCCTGATCGGTCATCCCGCTCATCAACGCCGCGGAAGCGCTCGCGGGGGCCGCCGGAAGGCCGAGGTCCAGGCCGAGTTGGTTCAGCGGTGTCCAGCCGGGTGCGCCCTCCCACCACACGTTCGCTGTCTGCGGCAACTGCCCGGCCCGAACCTGCTGCACCACGGCCTCGAGCGGCTGCGGTCCCTGCTGCTGACCTGCGGCATCCACCCAGTGGACCGGTTGCGACATCTCGATCATCGACACCTCCCGTTTGCCCTCCTAGGTTACTCGGGACAGCGGGCGAATCCGCGCTGAGCGCCGGCTACGGACTCGTCGGAAGCGGACTGGCCGTTTCAGTCGCCGTGGCGGTGGCGGTCGCCGTGGCGGTGGCGGTCGCCGTTGCCGTCGCCGTCGCTGTCGCCGTCTCCGTCACAGTGCGTGTCGGTCGCGGACTAGCACTCTCGGTGAGAGTCTCGGTCGGCGTGGGCGACTTCGAGGTGTCCGGCTCGGGATCACCGCCGGAGGTCAGGAACCAGAACAGCCCGGCCAGCACCAGCAGAGCGAGTATCACCGCGGCGATGATCCAGCCCACCGGCGACTTCTTCTGCGGCTGCGCGGCGCCTGCCTCGGCCCACTCCATGTAGACCACCGAACCGCGTGGCACCCACGAGCCCGCGACCGGACTCTGCGCAATGACCTGGGTGGGGGCCTGACCGGGGAGGGGGGCTTGTCCGGCGAAGGAGGCCGGGGCCTGACCCCACTGGGTCGCGATCCCCGGCAGCGGGCGGCCGGCCACCTGCTGGGCCTGGAACATCGGCGCAAGGCCCGCCTGCCCCACGATGTTGAAGGCCACCTCCGGACTGAGTCCGACGGTCTGCGGCACCTGCACGCTCTCGATGGGCTGCTGCGGCATCGTGGTCATGCCCGCACGGTATCGGTTCCCGGTGTGCGCTGACCCGCCGAGCGGCTCTAGCGTGGACAGACGTGGAAGACCTACCGGGCAGCGGCGATTGCGAAGCTCGCCTCGAGACCTGGGGGCAGCCGGTGCTCCTGGCCACATCTGCGGCGTACATCGTGGCCGCGCTGTTCGCGCTGTGGTGGCTGCGCCGGCACAACAGTCGATCCGCGCCCATCCCCGCCGCCCAGGTGTGGGCCTTCGCAGCCGGACTGGTACTCGCAGGACTGGGCAGCATGGACTACCACGGGCCCGCCTACGGCCCCGAACCGCTGTTGCACGACGCCGGCCTGGCCATCGCCCTGGTCGCCGCGTTGTCCATCGACCTCGCCCAGCTCGGCATCCAGAGGTCCCGGCGGCTGATCGCACTGGTGAGCCTCACACTGATCGCCATCGCGATCATCGCGGTGTTCCCGGCCATCAGCCCCGCGCTGGCGGGGGTCGCCGCCGTGGGGCTCGTGATCGCGGAGTTCCTCGTCTATCGCCGGCGCCTGCGCACACCGGGTCCGGCGCTGTACGCCGGGCTGACGGCGCTGGCCGTCGGGGTGGTGATCTTCTCGCTGAGCAGGACAGGAGGGCCGATCTGCGATCCGGACTCCTGGTTCCAGGGCCACGGGGTCTGGCACGTGCTCACCGCACTTGCTCTGGCACTGTGGGCGGTGACCGCCCTGCCCGACAAGGAGGCTTGAGTGAACCGCATCATCGACGCGCTGGTGGACATCGCCACGGATGCGTCCTTCCGCTCCGTCGAGGTCCGGCGAGCGGAGCCGGAACCACGTGGGCCGGTCCTGGTGGTGGCCAACCACGGTGGCGGGCTCGGGGACATCCTCACGGTGATCGCGGGCAGTCGCCGGTTCCCCCGCTTCCTTGCCCGCGACATCATCTGGAAGTTCCCGATCGCCCGGCAGGTGATGAACGCAGTGCGTGCGATCCCTGTCTCCCGCCGCCAGGACCACGGCGCCGAGGCGGACAACACGAGCATGTTCGACGCCGCGTACACGGGCCTACAGGAGGGCGATCTGCTGGCCATCTACCCGGAGGGTGAGAGTGTCCCCGAACCCCGCCTGGCGCCGTTGCGCACGGGCGCGGCACGCATCCTGCTCGGCGCCTGGGAACGAGGGGTCGACACCGCGATCCTGCCTATGGGCCTGCACTACTTCGACATCTCCGTACTGCGGGGGCGGTGTCTGGTGCAGGTGGGCCCTCCGGTGCTGATGAGTTCGCTCGTTCCCGGACTTCCATCTGATGAGCCGTTGTCGGAGAACAACCATGACGCCGTCCACGCACTCACCGCGGTGATCGCGGACCGCCTCGGGGACGTCGTGGCTGAATACGCGGACTGGGACCAGCGTCGCAGGTTCGAGACGGCGGCAGCGGTCTACCTCATCGGCCGGCCGGACACCACAGCGGTGAGCTACAGCGAACTGGCCACCACTGCCGAACTCATCAGCCGCGCGGATCCCGATCTGCAGCGCGCCGTGACCACGCGCGTGCGTGCCTACTCCGCACAGGTGGAACTTCTCGGCCTGCCTGACACGGAAGTCCCCGATCTGGCACTGACCGGCATCCAAATGGCCGGGCGGGCGGCGCGGGTGCTCGCGATGACGCCCCTGGCCGTCTACGGCGCACTCGTCAACGGCATCCCGATGGCTGGCCTGCGGCTGATCAGCCTGACCGGGGTGGCTCCCGCGACGGCCGCGAGCCTCAAACCGGCATTCGCCCTGATCGCGTTCCCGGCTGCCTGGGCGGCCCTCGGCTGGTGGGGCTACCGCCGGGCAGGGATCCGAGGGGCGGTCGCCGTGGCTGCTACCGGTCCTGCGGGACTGGCCGCCACGATCAAGGTCGCCGAACAAGGGCAGTTGCTGTTCCTCGTCTCCCGTGCGTATCGGCGCGCCAACGGCACGGTGCTCGAGCAGTTCGAACACGCCCGCCAGGACCTCGTCGAGACGGTCGGGGCCGCGTTGGCTACGGCGCAGCCGTCGGTAACCCGTTGAGGAAGTCCAGCATCGCGGTGTGGATCTGTTCCTGCGCTTCGGCGCGTGAGATCCCCGGTTGACCGTCACCGCGTTGCTCACCGTAATCACCGAAGTACGAATGGACGCCGCCCTCGACGACTTCGAATGAGGTTCCGGGGGGAAGGTCGGCTTTGCTCTGCGCCACGTCCTCGGGGGTGGTGAGTCCGTCGTTGCTGCCCGAGACGCTGAGGACAGGAATCTCCTCGGAACTGATGTCAGAGATGGGATAGGCGCCGAGCAGGATCAGGCCAGCGGCGTTGTCCAACTGGTCGGAGGCGAGCGCACCGCCGAGTGAATGCCCCGCGATGACCCACTGCTCGACCTCGGGGGCGGCCGTCTCGGCATCGGCCACCGCGTCCGGCACGGTGAACGCGAGCCCGAGCGGGGGCTTGACGATGAACACGGGGTAGCCCGCGTCCACGATCGGCGCGAAGATCCGCTCGTACGCACGTGGATCGACCAGGGCTCCCGGGATGAACGTCACACCGGTGTCGCCCGGGTCCTCGGGCATCAGCAGGATGCCGGTGTTCGAGGTCTGCGTGGCGGCCGTCGGAACCGGATCGGCCTCATACGGTGCAAGCCAGGCCGTGACAGCGGCCAGGCCCACCGCGAAGGCCGCACCCGCCCATCGCAGGATCGCTCGCACCGGGCCACGCGCGGGCCGGCCACCTGCGAGGGACCAGATCAACAGCGCCACAGCGAGCACGGCCATCGCAACCACCCAGGCCAGGTACGCCCAATGACCGCCGAGCAACGCGCTTCGCGAGTGGAGCCCCGCGTAGACCACAGCGACCAACAGCGCTGCGCCGGGAACGGCGCGTGACCACGTCATGGACGGTGGGTCCACAGGTAGGCGATCGGGCCCACGGGCTGGACGAACAACGCGAGCGCCCACACGCCCTTGCGGCCATGGATCTGGTCGGCTGGGCGGCGGATCAGGTCCACCGCGGCGGTGGCCGTCAGTGCGAGCTCGATACTGGCCAGAGTGAGGACGGCGGTCTGCTGGGCCGACGACATCTCCGACCACTTCTTGTTGGCCATGGATCCACCCTAGGCGGGCATGCCTCAGCGCTTGGAGTCGCGCTTGGCCTGGCGGCGGGAGCCCTGCGCACGGGTGTCGGCCCGGCGGCGCTCAGTGCGGGTGGAGCGCACCGCGGCATCGCCCCGCTTCTTCGGCCCGGTGGCCTTGGGGGTCGCAGCGGCAGGTTTGCCGGCGGATGGTTTTTGCCCGGCCTTGGCAGCCGCCGCTGCTTCCAGCCGCTCGGCCTTCAACTCCGCCGCACTCTGCTTGGCTAGCACGGACAACCGCCTGCTCACCCGCGCCAACGCGTCCTCGAATACCTCTGCCTTGTCCCGGGCGCGCTGGTTCTTCCCGAACGCCTTGCCCCGACCGCCCGCCTTGGTCACCCGCTGCGCGCCACCACGCCGGTACTGCCCGGTGTACTTGTTACGGGCCCGCCGGATGCGGTCATGCAGCGCCGCGACATCGTCCTCGTCGAGGTCGGCCATCGCTTGCGGGGTCGTCTCGAGCACCAGCAGACGCTCGGCATCGGTGAGAATCGCGAGTTGGGATTTGTTCATGTCGCCAGTCTGCTTCCTCACCGAAGGCCATGCCGTGCGATGCAACAACCGGAAACCACCATATGAACGCAGAGTGAACGTGGGCCTGCCGATTTACATGGGCTTCATGAACGCGCAACTATTGAGATGGCCACTCGTCACCGGAGGGAAATGAAGTGGATCTTGCTCTGATCACAATCGGCGTGCTCATCGTCGTGGCGCTCATCTTCGACTTCACGAACGGTTTCCACGACGCCGCCAACTCGGTGGGCACGGTGGTCGCCACGCGTGCGCTGCCGGCCAAATGGGCGCCCGCCTTCTCGGCCTTCTTCAACTTCCTCGCACTGTTCGTCGTGGGGACCGCTGTGGCCAGCACGGTCGGCAAGACCGTCAAGGCGGAGTTCGCCAGCGAGGCGGTCATCTTCGCCGGGCTGTTCGCCGCCATCGCCTGGAACTACATCACGTGGTACATCGGCATGCCATCCTCGTCGAGCCACGCCATCATCGGTGGCCTGGTGGGAGCGGGTATCGCCGCCGGGGGACTGGGCGCCATCTCCTGGAGCAGCGTGCAGAAGGCCGCCATCGGCATCATCGCGAGCCCACTGGTGGCGTTCACGATCGCGTTCATCCTCATGTACATCGTGTTCCTGGTGCAGAAGATCTTCAAACTGCATGACGACCACCCGAGCTTCAAGGGTCTGCAGTTGGTCTCCGCCGCGGCCCTGTCCTTCGGGCACGGCGCCAACGACGCGCAGAAGACCATGGGTGTGATCGGGGCCCTGCTCCTCGGAGCCGGCTACACAACGATGGACGAAGCAGGCAAGAACATCATCCTGCCCATGTGGGTCGAGATCGCCGCCTACAGCGCGATCGCCCTCGGTACTCTCTGGGGCGGCTGGAAGATCATCGAGACCATGGGCCTGAAGATCACCACCCTGCACGCCAACTCCGGCGCCGCGGCCAACATCGGGGCGAGCACCGCGATCTTCGGCGCGACCGCTCTGGGTGCTCCCATCTCCACCACGCAGGCCGCCGCAAGCTCCGTGGTCGGCGCCGGTGTCTCGTCCGGCAAGGGTGCGAACTGGAAGGTCGTCGGCGAAATGATGCTGGCGTGGATCTTCACGATCCCCTTCGCCGCGATCATCGCCTTCCTGATGTTCTGGCTCACGCAATTGCCGTCCATGCTGGCGTGGGTCGCCGTGGGTGCGGTCGTGATCGCCTTCACCATCTGGGTCATCTGGGCGATGCGCCACACCATCCACGCGGACGACGTCGAGGCGGAGATCCCCGGGGAAGAGGAACTCGCCGAGTTCGACCAGGACCCGACCCCGCACCTCAAGGGCACGCCGCCGGTCAGCTGATCCTGGGCGCCTGCCCGCTGCCCGATTGCGACGTTGTTGCCGGGCTCCGCGCCCATTTGCGACGTTGTTGCCGGATTCAGGCCCCCTGGGCGACAACAACGTCGCACACGGCGGTTCGAGGCGACAACAACGTCGCAATCGGGCGCACCCTGATCACTGCCACCACCGGCGGCGTTCCTCCTGCAGATCCGTGTACCCGCCGGCGCTCTCCTGCTCCACGGCGATGCTCTCGTCGAGGTCCTCGTCTTCGCCCACATCCTGTGGGTGCGCTTTGCCGTTGATCCCGAGGTCCTTGCGCGCAGCGCGGACCCCGGCGGAGATGGAGTGGTACATCCGAGCCTCCCCGAGCCGTTCGATGAAACCCGACCTGCCCAGGACCTGCCGGGCCTGGTAGAAGACCCGGACCAGGTACAACTCCACCCCCCGTTCCTCGAGCCGGGTGCGGATGAGTTCGAGGGCGTCGACGCTGGTGGTGTCCAGTTGGCTGGTCGCCTCAAGGTCGAGCAGGACGGCATGGATGTCCTCGGCCGCGTGTACCTCAGCCAGTACCCCGTCCGCGATCTGGGCTGCGTTGGCCCAGAACAGCGGGGCGTCCAGACGGATGACCAACACACCGTCGTAGGTCATGCGCTCAGGATGGTTGCGGATGCTGCCCCAGGCGGCCTTCTCGTCCGGGACCTTGCCCATGATCTCCATGTCGATCTGGCTGGAGCGGTACACCAGGCCGAGCACAGCCAAGCCGATCGCGGTGAGCAATCCGTAGAGCGGTCCGAACTGCAGCACCCCCACCAGCGCGGCCAGCGAGGAGGTGAAGTCGTTGCGGCGCACCTGCTTGTAACGCCTCAGGGCGGCAACATCCATGAGACCCCAGACCGCCTGGATGACGATCGCCGAGAGCACCGCCTTCGGCAACGGCGAGAGTGCACCGGCCAACGACACGATCGCGAGCAGGACGATCAGAGCGGCCGCCACCCCGGTGATCTGGGTCTTGGACCCCGCCCGTTCCGCCGCAGCGGTCTTGGACAGCGACCCGGCCACACCCATGCCGCCGAACACGCCGGACCCGAGGTTCGCCGCACCGGTCGCGATGAGTTCCTGATCGGTGTCGACCCGGTAGCCACCGTTGGCCGCCAACAGCCGCGCGGCCGACAGACCCTCGGCCAACCCCACCATCGCCAGAGCGATCCCCCCGGTGACGACCGGGCCGAGGTCGCTGATCGCGATGCCCGGCAACCCGACCGGCGGCAGACCAGTCGGCACCTCCCCCACTGTCTTCACCCCGCGCGCTGAAAGATCCCAGAGCGAGGACAGCGCGATCGCGCCGATCAGCACCAACAGGCCCCACGGGACGCGCGGAAGGAATCGGGCCCCGAGGAACAGGATCGCCAGGGCGGTGAGCCCGACAGCGGCGGTCAGCGGTTGGATCTCGCCCAGGGACGTGATGATCGACCACAAGCGCCGGAACACGTCGCCCTGCTCAGCAGGCATCCCAAGCAGGTTGGGTATCTCTCCGATGATGATCAGCAGCACCAGCCCGAACACGAATCCCGTGACGATCGGCCGCGACATGAACTCGGCGGCCCAGCCCAACTTGAGCAAACCCCCGAGGATCAGGATCACCCCGGCGGACAGGGCCAACGCCGAGGTGAGGGCGACCGCCTTCGCTGGATCTCCCCCGGAGATGTCGGCGATCAACGACCCCGACAGCACCGAGACCGTCGACACCGGACCCACCACGAGGCGCGGTGAGGATCCGAAGATCGCGTAGGCGATCAGCGCGAGCGGGATCGAGTAGAGACCGACGAGCACGGGGACTCCGGCGATCCCCGCGTAACCCAGTGACTGCGGCATCGCCAGGGCGGCAACCACGATGCCGGCCATGACGTCGGCGCCGAGGTAACGGGCTGGGTAGGACCTGATCCACTCCAGCACCGGCAACCGCATGGCTGCATCATCCTCCATTCACCGCCGGTTTACCCGGCGGCAACTGAAGAATCAGTCCCACGGAGGACCCGGGGGCGGCAGCGGTGAACTCGACCGCAGGCTGAAGGCGACGGTGAAGTACTTGTAGTACGGGTCGTCCTGGTCGCGCTTCATCCAGAGGTTGTACGGGTAGCCGTTGCTCTGGTAGGAGAAGTCCTTCCATCCGCTCGAGCCCCGGGCGGCCTTCTCGTCGAGGGCCCAGAAGTGAGACCAGGCATCAGTTCGCTCGTGCCACACGTACGGGGTACCGACGGGGTTGATGAACTGCAGTTCGTCCTGCCAGTCCGCAGGATTGCGGGTCTTAGGATTCTCGAACATCACCCCTACCCGGACCATCGTGGGCAGCCAGCCGTCACTGTTGACGTCGAAGTGCTCACCGTGGCCGAGTTCCTGCCAGTTGCGAGTGTCGTTCGGCTCGAGGTACTTCGCCACCCAAATGGTGTGTCCGGTGTCGTTGATGACCCGCGCCTTGACGTCCTTGACGAACCCGTGGCCCAGTGTGGTCTTCTGCGCGGGCGGCTCCAGCGTGTCCTTCTTCGCGGACGCCGAGTTCTTGTCCCACACACACCACTTGTTGCCGTTGGCCCTCGTCTTCCACGCCGAGTTCACGAACGCTTCGGGATCGACTCCAAGTTGATCCTTTCCGTCACCGAACAGCGGGGCCAGAGAGCCCGCCGAGGGGTACGACAACTCGTTGAACAACTCGTAGTCGTTCTTCGTGGCGCCGAACGCGACGATGTTGTAGAGACCGTCGTCGCTGGCGAGGTTCGACGCGTACCGGCGGATCGGCACCGAGGCCCGCGCCGGCGCGTCCTTCCACGGCTTGAAGCCGTTGACGATGTCTTTGAGGTTCATGTCGCAGATGGCGCTGTTGACCTGCTTGCGCGGTCCAGCGCCCATGTAGAACGCGCGGTATTTCGCCGGCATCAAGGACTGGTAGAACATCACCGACATCGACGTGCGGAACTGCTCACTGGTCTCCTTCAACCCCTCGGGGGTGATCAACCAGTCGTTGACGTCTGGACAGGCATCCGAGGTCCCCGCGCACTGCCCGACCCGCTTGAGTTTCGCGTAGTCCGACACCACGATCCGCGGGAATGTCGTGCCCACTGTGGTGGTCGCCTCATCGAGCCGGTCGGCGGTCTTCTCACCGAGTTCTGCCACCTTGGCGCTGTAGTCGTCGTCGAGACCCTCTCCCGCCCCGACCTCAGCGATCTCTGCGGCGAGGTCGAACGAGGCCATGGCGACACTCACCGCTTTGCCGACACCCGGGAACTCACCCACGAGTTCAGCGGCCGCGCGCGTGATCGTCAGGACGTTCGCGGCGACCTTCTGCGCGTTGGGCACCTCAAGGCTCTTGTCGATGCTGTCGGCCACCGCGGTCATCTTCGCCCAGGTCTGCAGGCCGGCGGATTCGTACGGTTTCGCGAGTTTCGCGTAGTACCCGTACGTCTCGCGCACCCACTTGATCTCCTTGACCAACTGGTCCTGCGCAGACTCGAAGGTCTTGGCCGAGTAAGAGGGCGCGTCCGGGTACTTGGCCTGTCGGACGTCCTCGAGCCGGTTGCTCCAGTACTCGGCGCTGTACGCCTGGGTCCAGTACTGGGCACGCGGATCCTTGCCGAGGTTCGCCTGCTTGCCGAGGTCCGAGATCGCACGACTGAAGTCGTCATCATTGTCGCCGGGCCACGCACCGGGCTTGCTGTACAACACAGTCACCGCGGGCATGTCTGGGTCGACGTCGCCGTCGAGGGTGACGGTCGGGGCGTACCGCCAATGGGAATCGCGGCTGAGCCACCCAGCGACGCCCGCGTTGTTCGCGCCGTCGCGAAGCGCACGCGGTAAGGCCTTCAAACGTGACTCGCCCTGCAGGGAGGATCCCTTGCGGCACTGCTTGCGTGCGCGCTTCTTGGCCTTGGGTGTCTTCGCGCGCTTCTTCGCCTTCACACATGCGCTCTTCGGAGCTCCTGCGAGTGCGGGCCGCGTCTGATGAGTGCTCTCCACTCCAGGGCCGACGCCGTACCCCACGAGAGAGTAGGACTGCCCGCGCGCCGTCTTGCGATCCAACGGTCCGTACGCCCCGTTCCGGGTCGCCCCCAACCACTCCATCGCATCCACAAGGTCATCGATGGCTATCGCCGTCAGGTAGTCGAGGTCCTTGGGCAGGGGCTGGCCGACGGACACCACGAAACCGAGTCCCTGGACCCCGGCGATGGCACGGATCCTGTCCTCCATCCGCCGTACTTCCGCACGACCCTTGTCCTGCGTGGCGAAGAAGTCCTGCTGGATGTCGTACTGCGCCGGACCCGCAGCGGCCCGGTTCATCCAGACGACGTGGTAGCCACCGCCCGACACCTTCTGCTTGTAGGGCTTCCCGTCGATGCGGACGACGTGGGTGTCGTTGTCCGACGACTTCGCGTCGGTCACAAAGGAGATGCGGTCGTTGGGCATCAGGTCGTACAGACCGCGGGTGTTGCGCACCAGCATGGCTCGAACCCCGAGGGTGTCCTGCTCCCACGAGTTGCCCGTGACCTGGTGGGCGGATCCTGCTGGGGATCCTGGGACCCCCACTGCACTGAATGTGCCGGGAGTCAGGCTCGTGCCAGGACCCCACCACCACACGGGCGCCACACCGATCGACGCGAGGGCTTTGATCGCGCCATAGGGCGCTTGCGAGTTGCCGTACTCCCCGAAGTTCGAGGCGACGACCAGATGCTTCTCGTTGAGTTTGTTGTCGGCGAAATCCTTCTGCACGGCAGCGATGCATGGAGCTGCGGCCTTCTCGCCGGCGTCGTACCGTGTCTGGCCCTCAACTTGCGGGCAGGAGTAGTTCTTCGCGTAGACGGGCTTGAGGTTCGAGCGATTGAGGGCCACCACAGTGAGCCAGTTCTGGGACGGGGCCTCGAAGAACTGGCCCTGGAATGTACTGTCCAGGTTGGCGTTCGGGTCGTCGATGCGAATACCGGGGAGTCCGAACAGTTGCCCGGCGGCGTCGAGATACACCGCAGGCGGCGGACTCGTGTCCAGCTCGGCACCTTTTGCCGCGATAGTGCGAGTGTTCGACACGGTCACGTCATCCGAGGCATACGCAGCGACTGACTGGCCCGAGAGCATCAGGGCGGCCGACAGCGCCGCGATGATCAATCTTCCTCCCATGCGACGGGAGTCTATGGGGGCTGGGCTGGCGCTGGGAAGGCCCTTCCGGCGGATCCGCTGGCCCTGCGGGCAGTAGTCTCGCGGTGATGAGTGAGACGAAGCGCAGCACCGCACCGAGCCTGCGCCTGGCAGGGGTGGGCGCGGTCGCCTTCGGTTCCATCGCCTGGTGGCCGGCGTTCACCCTCGGCGCATGGGGCACCGTGTTCTTCCCGCAGCTTCTCAGCCTGTGGGCCGTGGCGACGGCGGCCTTCGTCCTGGTCATCGTGTCGGGGGCAGTGCGCCGTCGCGTGGGCTGGTGGGCACTGGCACTGTTGACGCCGACGTTGTGGCTGCTCCTGGCCATCGAGTTCGCGCCGGGATCCCGCCCTGAGTTGGCCTGGTTCGGCACGCTGGTCACATTGGTGGGCGCCCCGGCCATGGCCGCGATCCTCATCCGGTTTGCCGCCCCGGACCTCGCGGAGGATGCCACATGGCGAGATCGCGGAGCTGTGATCGCAGCGGTGGCGATAGTGGTCCTCGGCGCCTACGGGATCGGCACGATCCAGGAGAAGATCTTCACGTGCGGAGACTTCACCATCAGCGGCAACTCCGAACCTCCGGGCTGCACCCCCGGCGGCCCATCATTGGGCGTCGGGCGGCGTTGAGAGGGAATTGAGCCCTTCGAGCCGCGTCGTTGATCGCCGTGTGCAATAATCGCTGGGATTGCATTAATGATCCTGGGGACTCGTAATGGCGAAGCGATGGTTCGGTGCGCTGGGCGCACTGGCGGTACTGGTGGGCGGGCTGAGCGCGGTGACGGCGACTCCGGCGGCGGCCGACGCCACCCTCACGTTGGACAAGAAGGCACCGGCTTCCGTTCTGCTGGGCGATGACATCCCCTACGAGTTGACCGCCGACAACGCCGGCCCCGACCCCCTCTACAACGTCGGCTTCTCCGATGTCCTGCCCCTCGGATTCGAGTACGACGGGCCCACCAGTCCCGCGTCAGCGGGCGAGCCGAAGATCACCACGAACGGCAGTGGCCAGCAGGTGCTCGCATGGACGAATGTCACGGACCTGCAGGCGAACTCCGACTTCACGATCTCCTTCAACGCCAAGCGCGTCCCGCCACTGCCCGACACGATCACGCCGGTCGACACGAACAGCGCGACGGTAGCCGGCAACAGCAACGAACGCACCGTGCCGAAGTTCGACTCCAACGGCGTCCCGACCAACGCGACGAGCACGGCCAGCGACTCCGCCTCGACCACCCGTGACCCGTTCATCATCGAGAAGGTGGAGCCGAGCCCGGAAGATGAACTCCTGCGTGGCGTCCACGACCAGCGGACGACCTACACCCTGACCGTGCGCAACAACAAGGTCGTGCCGACCGAGAACATCACCGTCACCGACTACATCCCCGCCGGCCTGGAGTTCCTCGGCTGCGGGAACGATGACAACTCGCAAGTGGTCACCGAGGAGTACCCCGGTTCCGGGCCCCTCGGCGTGCCTGCCATCGACCCCACTCCTTGCCCCACTCCGCTGAGTGTGGAGACCGTCGAGAACCCCGGCAGCCTCACCGGCGTCTACACCGCCGTGACATGGGATGTCGGGACCCTGACCGCGGGCGGGGAGTACGAGATCAAGTACGTGGCGGGCATCCCGCTGCAGGAGAACACGATGACGTGGGGCGGTCCGGAACCGACCCCCGAGTCGTTGGAGCAGGGCTCCAACCTCGACAACAACACCACCGGCGCCTCGACCCGGGAGGGTCTGGTCGAGCGTTCGCTGACCAACCGCGTCGAGGGCACCGGCAACTTCCTCGGTTCGCCGGAGCAGCAGGTGACGGTGACCACCGAGGAGACGGTGCAGATCGAGGACATCCGCATGCGCAAGACCGCGGACACGAACACCTTCACCCCGGGCGACATCGTCACCTTCACATTCACGATCGACGCCAGCGAATACATGGACGGCTCCGACATCGTCATCACCGACCAACTCCCGGATGGCTTCTGTCCGTTGGGCAGCGTCAACTACAGCGATGGTGATCCCGCATGCGATCCGGACGGGGTCTTCCCGAGCACCGACTACAACGACGTGCAGTGGAACGGTTCGGGCTACACCGTGGAGTTCGACCCGGTGTCAGTTGACGCCAACGACACGATCCAGGTCACCCTGCCTGCCCGGATGCTCAACACCTACCGCGCGACCGGTGCGCCGACGGTCGCGGGCGACAGCTTCGAGAACACCGCCACCCTGGCCGGTACCACCACCCCGATCCCCGACGTGCCCCCCATCGAGTCCGGCCCGCAGCAGGTCGGCGACTCGTCTCGCGAGGGCCTGACCTCCACGCAGCCGTCGATCGACAAGCAGATGAAGCCCCGCCCGGCCAACCCCGGTGTGCAGGGGATCGACTGCGATCCGGCCGTCGGCGATCCCTACGGTCAGTCCAAGAACTTCACCGACGCGCAGAGAACGTTCCGCAAGGGCGACATCCTGTGCTTCAAGCTGCGGGTGAACTTCCCCGCGATCTCCACCAAGGGTGCCGTCGTCACCGACTTCGTGCCGCCGGACACCGAGTATGTGGCGGGAAGCGCAGTGGCCACATCGAACAACAACACCCCCTTCGTGCTCGATGACTCGGGACCGCTGAAGTGGACTTTGGGGACCAACGGCTTCGTCGACCCGGACAAGGTGTTCGAGTTCGTGTTCGCGGCCAAGGTCCTCAAGCCGGCCACATCCACCCAGCCCGACGTCACCGGCAACCTCATGAAGATGCGCACGGTGAACACCGCGGGCGAGGCGCAGTCGTACCGCGATGAGGAGAACTTCGACCTCGCGCCGCCTCCGGACCTGGACATCACGAAGGGCGTCGCAGCCACGAGCGCGCCGGCCGCGACCTTCGACCCGCCAGCGGACAACAAGCCGGTGCAGCAGGGTTCGACCGCCACGTTCCAGGTCGACGTGAAGAACAACGGTTTCCCGGCCTTCCCGGACATCGAGTACTCGGTGCGTGGCGTGCAGACCTGGGACGTCCTGCCCCCGGGCATCGCCTGCGCGGCGATCAGCAACTTCCGATACATCCCCACCAGCGGCGGGACCCCGCAGGCCCTGCCCAACGGCATCGCGACATGCACCGACCCGCCGGTCAACGGGCAGTCGGCGAGCTCAATCATCAAGTGGGCGTTCCCGTCGCCAGACAGCGCCGGCGACTACGCGATCGCCCCCGACGAGACCCTGTCGGTCCTGTACGACATGGCGATTCCCGACCCGACCAGCGTGAGTAAGCGTTTCGACAACACCGCCTATGTGCGCAGTATGAACGCTTTCACCGACGTCACCGGCGAGGTCGCCACCTACTACCCCGCGGAGAACATCGACATCACAGTGCCGGAAGCCGACTGGGACAGCCCGGAGGCGAAGGACCCGTCGTGGGTGT
>WBZM01000583.1_pt1 | contig 48272 bp, 42 predicted proteins | sample 5204271 | NCBI WGS metagenome assembly WBZM01 (sample SAMN12344346, study PRJNA552823) | activated sludge metagenome | biome: Activated sludge suspended growth; feature: Nitrification reactor; material: Wastewater; isolation source: activated sludge from nitrification reactor of wastewater... | reverse complement strand
TCGCAAGAAGTCCCGTATCTTCGCCCATTGCTTATCTGGCAGTCTCACCGTTGTCATGAGACAAGTTTATCGTCTTTAAGGAAATGTCAACACAACCTAGCTTCATTATCTCTTCTCCTTAGCTTATGCTAATCTAAAGACGCAGGCGGGCGGCCCTCAGTTCCACGGCTTTTCAGTTGTCACCCATTGACTTGAGACCTGACCGGCTGCATGCTGGGCAACGGCGCGGAACCAGTCGTACTGTCTGGCAGGCTGTTGTCGGCGGCCACAGCCTGACAGGCTGTGCTACGGGCTTTGCCACAGCCTGACAGGCTGTGCTACAGGCTGTGCTACGGGCTGTGCTACGGGCTGTGACTGACTACTGAAAAACCTTGCCCTAAGTTCCCGGAATCTTCTGTTCCCTCTGCTATAATCGCCATCATGCCTATCCCTTCTCTGGCGCAAGCCCGTGTCGGCATTGTCGGCCTGGGGCTGATGGGCGGCTCGTTGGCCCTGGCCCTGCGCGGCCGCGTCGCCCACCTGCTGGCTGTCGAGCCGCAGGTCGTCGCCCGGCAGATGGCGCTGCGCGAGGGCTTCGTCGATGAGGCCACGGAAGTGCTGACGGCCGGCACGCCACCGCTCGACCTGCTGGTGCTGGCTGCGCCCGTGCGCGCCATCCTCGATACCCTCGGCCGGCTGCCCGGGCTGCGGCCGGCGGGCTGCGCCGTCATCGACCTGGGCAGCACCAAGCGCGCCGTCGTCGCCGCCATGACTGCCCTGCCGGGGCGCTTTGCCGTCGTCGGCGGCCATCCCATGTGTGGCAAGGAGACGGCCGGGCTGGCCTCGGCCGCGGCCGGCCTCTACCACGGGCAGACGTTCGTGCTTTGCCGCGTACCTCGCGCCGCGCCGCAGGAGGCAGCCGAGGCGCTGGCCCTGGAGCTGGTGGCCGCCGTTGGCGCGCGCCCGCTATGGCTCGACGCCACTGAGCATGACCGCCTCGTCGCCGCCGTCAGTCACCTGCCGGCGGTGTTGTCGGCCGCCCTCATGCGCGCCGCGGCCGATGAGCGCCAGTGGACGGTCAGCGCCTCCGGCTTCCGCGACGCCACCCGGCTGGCCGGCAGCAACCCGCGCATGATGCTCGACATCCTCCTGACCAACCGCGAGGCGGTGCTGGCCGCCCTGGGCGCGCTGCGGGCCGACCTGGCCGGCTTCGAGGCGGCACTGGCGGCCGGCGACGAGGCTGCGCTGGCCGACTGGCTGGCCACGGCCCAGGTGGCCCATGCCGCCTACCGCCGCTTCAAGTCGGGCGATTACCTGGGCCGAACGGAACGCGAATGACCTCGTTGTGTAGAGACGGGTCGCCGGCCCGTCTTTGCGGCCGGAAATGTAGAGACGGGTCGCCGGCCCGTCTTTGCGGCCGGAAATGTAGAGACGGGTCGCCGACCCGTCTCTACGTGTTCTATAAGGCCCGTTGCCGGATTCACGGCCGCTGCTATAATGCCCGGTGCGCCAAGTTCGAGGGCGATTGCTTTCATGACATCCGATCCCCATCCATCGCGTCGTAAGCCTGGACTCCGCCTGCCGGCCTGGACTCTGATTCTGCTATTGGGTCTGGGTGTGGTGATATTAACTCTTAGCTCCGTGTGGCTTTTCCGCACCGTGCGCGGCTTTGCGGCCGCAACCGACGGTGGTGCCGGCGCGCCGCAGTTCGATCCGGCCACGGGTGAGGTCACAGAGGGCCAGTCGGGGCCGATCATCCTGCGAGGGACGCCGGCCGGCGACGTCGCCGGTGTCGATCCCGATTCCATCGCCAGATGGAAAGGCACGCAGCGCGTCAACATTCTCCTGCTGGGCGTCGATCTGCGCTGCGACGAAGAAGGCAGCGCGCCAACCCATAGCGATACGATCATCGTCGCCACCATCGATCCGCTCAGCCAGTCGGCGGCGCTGCTGTCGCTGCCGCGCGACCTGTGGGTGGAGGTTCCCAACTACGGGGCCAACCGTATTAACCAGGCCTATTTCTTCGGCCAGGCCTACGAATATCCCGGCGGCGGGCCGCAACTGGCCGTGGAGACGGTCGAGGCTTTTCTGGGCGTGCCTATCGACTACTACGTCGCTGTCGATTTCCAGGCCGTCATCGACTTCGTCGATCTGATGGGTGGCGTCGTCGTCGAAGTGCCGGAGCGCATTGAAGACCCCACTTACCCCGACAGCTGCTATGGCTACGACCCCTTCACCATCGACCCCGGCCAGCAGCGGCTCGACGGCGCGACCGCCCTCAAGTACGCTCGCACACGGGCGACCTTTGGTGGCGATGTCGATCGCGCCGGCCGGCAGCAACAGGTCATTAACGCCGTCCGCGAGCAGGCCACCCAGCTGGACAACCTGCCGCAACTGCTGCTGCGCGCGCCGCAGCTGTGGCAGTCGTACCAGTCGCATGTGACCACCGACCTGTCGTTCGACGAGGCGTTGCAGTTGGCCAACTTCCTGCGCACGATTCCGCGCGAGAACATCCGCAATGTCATCCTCGACTACAGCTACGTCTACAATGACACCACCTTTGACGGCCAGCAGGTGCTTGTGCCCGTGCGCGAGAAAGTGCGCGTCCTGCGCGACGAGATCTTCGCCCCGCCGGTTGTGCCCACGCCCGTCGTGGAGGCGCTGCCCACGGCCATCGTCGTCGAGGATGCCCGCGTGGCTGTCTTCAACGGCACGGGGTCTTTCGGCCTGGCCTCTGAGACCCAAACCTATCTGCTCGGCCGCGATGTCAACGTGACTGAGATTGGCAACGCCGACTCAGCCACCTATTCGGCCACGCAGATCATCGACTACGGCTCGCATCCCGGCACGGTGCAGTACCTCGTCCAACTCCTGAACGTCGCCCCACTGAACGTCAGCACGGGCACTAACCCGGAGGGCGACTTCGATGTCCTCGTCATCCTGGGAAGTGACTGGCAGATCCCATAGCCGGGCGGAGGCATGCCGAAGCGTGAGCTGCCACCCCTGGTTTTCAGCATCCTGGTCGCCGCGATCGCCGGTGGCCATACATCGCCTGTTTTACCCCATGCCAACGCCCCCGCCGCGCTGGCCCTGATGGCCGGTGCCGGTTCGGCCGGGAAGACCGAGACCGTGACCGGCTCCGTTGTGCCCGCGTCCGGCCTGTGGCGCATGGGCCGGCGCGAATATTACTGAATGCCCGAACTGACCGCCATCATTCTAACCCGCAACGAGGCCCGCCACGTGGCCGAGTGCGTCGGCAGCCTGCGTTGGGCCGACCGCGTGCTGGTGTTCGACTCCCTCAGCGACGACGATACGGTGGCGCTGGCCCGCGCCGCCGGGGCGGAGGTGGCCGCGCGGCCGTTCGATAACTACGCCGCCCAGCGCAACGCCGCTCTCGACTGTGTGGCCACCGATTGGGTGCTCTTTGTCGATGCCGACGAGCGCGGCACGCCGGCGCTGGCGGCCGAGGTGCGCCGGGTCATCGCCGAGCGGCCGGAAAACGCCTGGTATGTGCCCCGCCATAACTACATTTTCGGCCGGTTGACGCTGGGCGCGGGCTGGTATCCCGACTACCAGTTGCGGCTGCTGCGCCACGGCCGCGCCCATTACGTGCGGCCCGTGCATGAGCTGGGCGAAGTCGATGGGGCCATCGGCTACCTGGCGAATCCACTGATCCACTACAACTACCGCGACCGGGCGCACTTCCACGCCAAGCAACGGGGCTATGTGGAGCATGACGCTGGTATCCTGCGCGACGAAGGCGTCCGGCCGAAGTTGCGCAACTACCTGCTGCAACCCCTGCGCCAGTTCTACTGGCGCTACGTCACCCTAGGCGGCTGGCGCGACGGGCTGCACGGGCTGCGGCTGAGCCTCTACATGAGCTACTACGAGTGGCGCAAGTACCGCCGCCTCCGCGAACTCTGGCGTTCCCCGTCCCCTCTCCCCCCGGGAGAGAGTTAGGGAGAGGACTGGAGTTCCCTCTCCCCCGGGAGAGAGTTAGGGAGAGGGCTGGAGTTCCCTCTCCCCCCGGGAGAGGGTTAGGGAGAGGGCATACAACGATCATGAACACACCCATTGAAGTCGATTGCACCTTCGAGGCCGACGGCCGCGTGCGCGTCCGGCGGGTGCGGTTGGGGCGGCCGTGGCAGCCGGTGGCGCAAGGCCGCCAGTGGGCCGACACCGACGGCCGGCACGTGTTGATCATGCTGTCCGGCGGCGTGCATGAGTTGCTGCTGCGCGCCGATACGCTGACGTGGGAGCTGCGTGAGCTGCCGGGCGGGCGGGCGATGGTCTAGCGCCCGCGCCCGACGGCTATCCTGGTGCCAACCCCGGCAAAATGCGCCACAGCGCAAATAGAGCAATGCCGCCCAACACAACGGCGACGCCCAGCGGCAGCAGCCACGCCGCCCACGCCCAGCGCCGCGCCACCGGCCGCAGCCAATAGCCCCACCCGGCCACAAACCCGACCGCGATGGGGATCAGCGCCGGATATAGATAGCGCCCCTGGTGTTGCACGAACGTCAGGTTGTAGTAGACGTGCAGGGCCACGGTTAGCAGGAACGTCAGGCCCAGCACCAACACGTGTCGCCGCCTCGCGACTGACCACCGACCACCGGCCGTCGCCCGCCGGTGGCCAAGCCCTGCCAACACCAACCCCACCACCGCCGCGCCCGTCCCCGCCGCCAACGCCGCTACCAGCCACCCCGGCAGCGGCGCGGCCATCCAGCCGAATTGACCCCAGAAGCTGACAAACGTCGTGCGCAGGAAGCGGCCGACCGTCCCGCCGAGACCATACTGGGCGATCCACTCGCTCGTGCGCGGCTGGCCGACGACCACCGTGTCGTGGGTCGCTTTACCCAGGATGTCCAGCCCGCCATAGACGGCCAGGTTGCGCCCCCACCACAGCAGCCCCAGCACCAGCGCGGGCACGAAGGCCAGCAGCGCCGCCCGCGCCAACGGCCGCCACGCGCCCCAATGCCGCGCCAGCAGGAACGCGCCGACGACCGGAGCCATCAGATAGGCCGTGCCTTTGGTCAGAAAGGCCGCGCCGAGGAGCAGGCCCAACGCCAGCAACCGCGGCCGGTCGCCTCGTTTGTCGCCGGTAGCGGGCCAGGGCGTCACCAGCAGCGCCAGGATCGCCGCGATGAGTAGCTCCGCCAGGCTATCGTTGTTGACCGAGGCGAGGATGGCCAGGTGTTGGGGCAGGAAGGCGACGAAGGCGGCCACGGCCAGCGCCGCCGGCACGTGCCCGCCGGCCACGGCCCGGCCGACGACATAGGCCAGCAGCACCACGCCCGCGCCCAGGGCCACCGACAGCAGCCGCATGGCCGTCAGCGCGCCGCCCGACAGCCGGTAGAGCGGCGCTTGCAGCAGATAGTAGAGCGGCGGCTGCCAGTCCTCATAGGTCAGCCCGGTCACCGGATAGGCCGGGTCGAATTCCGCGCCGACAACCTGGCCCAGGTAGGTCTGGTCCCAGTCGCCGGGGGCAATGATCGGCAGGTTACCGTCCACCAGTTGGCGAACGTAGTTGTAGTGGGCCGGTTCGTCGGGCGCTTGCCAGGCGGGCGTGCGGATGGCGAACAGCGTCGCCAGGGCCAGATAGACCAGCAGCAGGAGGCCGACGGGGATGATCTCGTCGCGGCGCATACCTCAGCCCTCAACGCGGGCGGTGGCCCCGCCGCGCCGGTCGTCGCCCGCGGCCCACAGGCGGCCGTCGTCGTCGCGGGCCACGCTGTGCGCCCCGCCGAAGTAGATGCTGCGCGTCGACCAGCGATTGACGCGGTAGCCCATGCCCTCCAGCGTAGCGACCGCCCGCGGGTCGTAGCCCGCCTCGCACTGCAACACGTCGCCGTCCAGGTGCACGCGTGCCCGATTGACGGCGTCGTCGAGCGGCAAGCGATAGTCGAGCAGGTTGCTCAGCGTCTGCAGGATGGCGCTCCGGATGCGGGCGCTGCCGCCGCTGCCGACGACCAGCCGCGGCCGGCCGCCCCGCAGGATGACCGTTGGCGTCATCATCGTTGGGATGCGCTGCCCCGCCGGGCGCGTGTGGAAGCCGCGCGGGTGCAGGTCTTCCTCGCCGAGCATGTTGTTGGCGATGTAGCCCGTGCCGGGGACGACATAGCCGGCCGATTCGCCCGCCGTCGTCGTCAGGCCCACGGCCAGCCCGTCGCCGTCCATGACGCTCAGGTGACTGGTGTTGGCCGGGCCGCGTGGCTCGGCGGCGGTGCCGGACGGCTGCCGGTCGGCCAGGGCGGCGCGCACTTCGTCGCGATAGGTGGCCACGGTTCGCTCGTCCAGCAGCCGGTCGGTGGCTTCCTCGTCGCCCAGCGCGTCGAGCCAGGCATCCCACTGGACGCGGGCGCGGTTCGCCGCCGCCATGACTTCGGCCAGCAGTTGCAAGTGCCCGGCCGAGCCGTGGGGCCAGGCGGCCACGTCGAAGGCCGACAGCAGTTGCAGGGTGAAAGCCGTCAGCACGCCCCCGGCCGAGCACAGCGGCGGCAGCAGCACCTCGTGGTCGCGGTAGGCCAGGCGGAGGGGCGCAAGCCGCAGGACGGCGTAGGCCTCCAGGTCGGCCGCCGTCAGCAGCCCGCCGCGCATGGCCTGGTCGGCCAGCAGAGCGCGGGCCAGCGGGCCGTGGCGGGCGTAGTCGTCGCCCGCCTGGGCCAGCGCCGTCAGCGTCCCGGCCAGGTCGGGGATGCGTAGCCGCTCGCCCGGCCGGATGACGTGACCCTCCGGGGCGAAGACGCGGCGGATGCTGCCGGTGTGGGTGTAGAGGGGGGCCAGCAGGGCGCAGGTGTCGGCCTGGAAGGAGGCCAGGGCGACGCCGTCGCGCGCCAGGCGGATGGCCGGGGCCAGTAGATCGGTCAGGGGCAGGCGGCCGTAGTCGGCCGCCAGCCGGCACAGCCCGGCGATGTTGCCTGGCACGGCCACCGCGCCGCGGCCCAGGTAGAACTGCTGCGTGGCCGCGCCGAAGTCGATGGTCACGGCCTCGAAGTCGAGGTGCGCCGGCGGCTGGCCACCCAGACCGGGCACGACGCTGAAGAAGTCGTAGACGCGCGACAGGCCCGTCCGGGCATCATAGATCTGGGCGAGGCCGCTGCCGCCCAGATGAACGACGCCGGCCTCGGCGATGAAGGACGCGAACGCGGCGGCGACGGCGGCATCGACGGCGTTGCCGCCCCGGCGCAACATCTCCGCCCCGGCGGCGGCCGTCTCTTTATCTCCGGCGGCGATGACTCCGATAGTCATGGGTACTCCTGTGCCGGGCGAGTGGCCCGGCTGCCCACCAGTGTAGCCGAACTCTGCCCCGGCGCATACGTTGCGGTGCTTTGCCGGCCGGGGCGCGGCAAAGACAGACAAAGCACTCGCCGGCTCGCCGGTCTTGAGTTTCCCGTCACTGCTGGTATCATCAGCCGTGTTGATGTCGTTCTCACGCCTGGGCCATGCAGCAAACGAATTGCATCGCCGCCACTGGAGGGTGGACTCATGGAGTTTATTCGTCCCTACCTGCTCTATCTGATCGCCATCATTCTGCTGCAACTGCTGCTCAGCGTCGTCGCCCTGATCGACCTGGTGCGGCGGCCCAAAGTCAACGGCCCCAAGTGGATTTGGGTGGTCATGATCCTCTTCATCAGCTTCGGCCCGATTGCCTACTTTCTGCTCGGCCGGCAAGAGGAGTGACGTGGCCAACCCGCCCACGCACGTGGCCATCTCGCTGTTGTTCCGGCTGGCCTTTCGGCGGCGCAATACCCTCTATCTGGTGACGGCCGTGGGCGTCGTCGAGCGGCGGGAGGTCTGGAGCCTGGCCCGGGTCAAAGCTTGTGACGCCGAACCAATGATCGAGGGGCTAGGGAGTAAGGGCTGGGACGGACTTCGTTGCCTGCCCGGCGCGCACGCGTTCTAATTACGCCATGACTTCATCCACACAGACTATCTTCGACTACCTTCGCGCGCATCGCGCCGACATGGTTGCCCTGCTGGCCGACCTCGTCGCCGCCGAGTCGCCCTCCGACGTCCCAGAGACGCAGGCCGGCCCCCTTGGCATCCTCTATGAGCAGTTCGACCGCCTGGGCTACCATGTCCGCCACACGCCGGGCACGGGCACCGGCGGCTATCTGGTGGCCCGCCACCCCGCGGCCGGCGAGCGGCCGGCGCAGCTCCTGCTGGGCCACTGCGACACCGTTTGGGCCGTGGGCACGCTGGCGGAGATGCCGCTGGAGGTGGAGGGCGACATCCTGCGCGGGCCGGGCAGCTACGACATGAAGGCCGGGCTGGTGCAGGGGGTGTTCGCCCTGCTGGCCCTGCGCGAGTTGGGGCTGGAGCCGCCGCTGGCCCCTGTCTTCCTGATCAACACCGACGAGGAGATTGGCAGCATCGAGTCGCGGCCCATCATCGAGCAACTGGCGCAGGAGTCGGCGCGGGCGCTGGTGCTGGAGCCGGCGGCCGGGCCGGACGGCGCATTGAAGACGGCGCGCAAGGGCACGGGCGACTTCGAGATCGTCGTCCACGGCCGCGCCGCCCATGCCGGACTGGAGCCGGAGAAGGGCGTCAGCGCCATTTTGGGCATGGCCGAGCTGGTGCGCGTGCTGGCGACGCTCAACGACTATCCGCGCGGCGTCTCCGTCAGCGTCGGGCTGATCAGCGGCGGCCTGCGCACCAACATTATCCCGCCGGAGTGCCGCGCCGTCGTCGATGTTCGCGCCGTGACGGTGGCCGACGCCGCACGGCTGGAGCAAACCATCCGCGGGTTGCCCGCGCCGCTGCCGGGCACAACCGTGACGGTCAGCGGCGGCTTCGACCGCGCCCCGCTGGAGCGCACGCCACGCAACGCCGCCCTGTGGGAGCTGGCGCGGGAGGCGGGGGCGGAGATGGGGCTGGCGCTGACGGAGACGGCCGTCGGTGGCGGTTCCGACGGCAACCTGACCAGTCCCTTCACGGCCACCCTCGACGGCCTCGGCCCGGTCGGCGACGGCGCGCACGCCCGCCACGAGCACGTCATCATCTCCAAAATGGTCGAGCGTAGCGCCCTGCTGGCGGCGCTGCTGATGAGAGCCTAGCGGCCACATTCGCGGATAATATGACCATGACCCGACTTACCTGGGAACCCATTACCCTGCGCCTGCGCACGCCTTTCCGCGTCAGCTACGGTGCCAGCGAGACGCGCCGCGCCCATTGGCTGCGCCTGGCCGGCGACGAGGGCTGGGGCGAGGGCACCATTCCGCCCTACTATGGCATCCCCGCCGAGGCCATGATCGCCGTCTGGGCCGCGGCCGCGCGCCTGTCCGCCCCTTTCCCCGATGACCCGGCCGGCATCCCCGCCTGGCTGGCCGGCGACCCGGTCATTGCCGGCGGCCCGGCCCCGGCCCGCGCCGCGCTCGACCTGGCCCTGCACGATCGCCTCGGCCGCCGCCTGGGCCAACCGTTGTACGCCGTGCTGGGCCTGCCCGCGCCCCGGCCGCTGCCAACGTCGTTCACGCTGGGTATTGACGCGCCGGAGGTCATGGCCGAACAGGCCGTCGCGCTGCCCAACTGCTCGGTGATCAAGCTCAAGCTGGGTGGAGCCGACGGCGGCGATGTGGCGCGCGTGGCCGCCGTGCGCGCCGCCCGGCCCGACGTGGCCCTCTATGTGGACGCCAACGCCGGCTGGTCGCCCGATGAGGCCATCGTCCAGATCGAGCGGATGCTGCCCTATGGCGTCGCCCTGGTGGAACAGCCCGTGGCCAAGGGCGACATCGCCGGCATGGGGCGGGTGCAAGCGGCCTGCGCCGTGCCCGTGGTCGCTGACGAGTCGCTGCAATCGCTGGCCGATTTGGAGCGGTTAGCCGCGGCCGGCGTGCGTGGCGTCAACCTGAAGCTCATGAAGCTCGGCGGGCTGGCGGCCGGCGTGGCCGTGCTGCGTCGCGCTCGCGCGCTGGGGCTGGGCATCATGCTCGGCTGCATGATTGAGACGGCCGTCGGGGCCACGGCCATGGCCCACCTGATGGGCCTGGCTGACTGGCTCGATCTGGACGCGCCCTGGCTGGTGGCCGATGACCCCTTCGACGGCCTGACCTATGACGCCGCCGGCCGCGTCCACGTCCCTGAACGGCCTGGTATCGGCGTCGTGCGCCGGGCCTGAACCGCAGGGGAACCGCGCTTCACGCGGCTCCCAGGAGCGAACACAATGGATGAACAATATGCGATTGCCCTGGCTGAAGCCTGCGCGCCGTTCGGCGATGGGCGCTTCCACGTCTGCGAGCTGTCTGTCGCCCCCGGCGACGGCCGCATCTCCTTGCAAGGCCGCGTGCTCGATGAGGCCACCCGCGACGCCGTCCTCGCCCGCTTGCGGCAAGAGTTGCCCGACGTGCGTTGGGACGCGGAGGGGGTGGATGTGCTGCGCCAGGCGCGGCCGCAGCGCCTGACCGTGGCCACCAACCTGACCGGCCTGCAACGCACGCCGTCGTGGCTGGGCGAACAGCAGAGCCAGCCGCGGGCGGGCGCGGGCGTCGAGGTGCTGGATGAGGACGACCGCTGGGTGTTCGTGCGCCTGGACGACGGCTATCTGGGCTGGATGTACCGCGCCTACCTGGGCGAAGCCGCCGCGCCGCCGCCGACGCACCAGGTCGCCGCCCCATTCACGCTGCTCTACGTCGGGCCGAATTATCTGGCCCCCGTGGTCACGCGCCTCTTCGCGGGCACGCCCGTGGCTGTGGAGACGCAGGACAATGGCTGGGTACGGCTGGCCAGCGCGGCCGGGGAGGGCTACGCCGATCCGATGGATCTGCGCCCGCTGGCCGATGAGCGGCCGCTCGACATCCGTCGCCGCCACATGGTCCATCACGACGCGTTGCAATACATCGGCGTGCCCTATCTCTGGGGTGGCACGTCGGTCCACGGTATCGACTGCTCCGGCTTCGCCCAGTTGCTGCACCAGCTGGCCGGCACTGTCATCCCGCGCGACGCCGATCAGCAGTTCGCCGCCGGCCGGCCGGTAACGCCGCCCTTCGCGCCGGGCGACTTGCTCTACTTTGGCGCGCCGGGCGACCACCGCGATGTCAGCCATGTTGGCGTCAGCATGGGGCCGGAGATCGAACCGTCCGGGTGGGGGATGATCCACAGCAGCCGCGGGCGCAACGGCGTCTACGTGGACAATGTGCAGGCGGTGGCGTCGCTGCGCGAGCGCTTCCTGGGGGCGCGGCGGTTCCTGAGTGAATGAGGGCCGCTTGACAAAACGTACGCGATCACGTACCTTTCCTGCGGAGGTGTTCCATGACGACGCTCAGCGCCACCGAAGCGCGCACGAACCTGTACAAGCTGCTCAACCAGGTCAGCGAAACCCACGAGCCGGTGTTGATCACCGGCAAGCGGGGTAATGCCGTCCTGGTTGCCGAAGAGGATTGGCGGGCGATTGAGGAGACACTCTATCTGTTGGGCATTCCAGGCATGCGCGAGTCCATCATCGACGGGATGGCTACGCCGGTAGATGAATGCGACACCGAGATTGAGTGGTGACAGCGGGCCCGTGGCGTCTCGTCTTCACCACACAGGCCCAGCGAGACGCCAGGAAGCTGGCCGCCGCCGGGCTGCGGCCGCGCGCGCAGGCCCTGCTGGCCATCCTGCGCGAGAACCCTTACCAGACTCCACCTCCCTTCGAGAAACTTGTCGGCGATCTCAGCGGCGCTTACTCACGGCGGATCAACATTCAGCACCGGCTGGTCTATCAAGTACTGGACGACGAACGGACGGTTAAGGTTCTTCGCCTTTGGACCCATTACGAGTAGCCATTATCGCCCGTGGGGGTTGAGGGCCGCGTTCAGGCCGTCGCCCAACAGGTTCCAACCCACGCCGAACAGGATCAGCGCCAGAGAGACGGGCACGAACGTCCACCAGTAGGCGAACGGGTTGCCGTTCAGGCCGATGACGTAATCGCGGCTGCCGACGAGCATCGTCCCCCAGGCCACGTTGCCGCCGAAGCCGATGAAGATGAACGCCGCGGCCAGGATGACCATGCCACCTACGTCGCGCGCGGCCAGGACGATGGCCGGGGCGATGGTGTTGGGCAGCAGGTGGCGCCAGATGATGCGGCCGCTGGTCGCTCCCGTCGCCTCAGCGGCGCGGATGTAGTCCATGTTCTTCACCCGCCGCGCCTGCGCGTTCATGAGCCGCGCGTAGGGCATCCACGAGAAGAGGATGAAGGCGAGCATGATGGGGTCGATACGCGCCCGGTAGAGGAAGGCCTCCCAGCCGGTCAGCGTCATGGGGTCGTTGAAGGGGTTGTAGATGTTGCCAAAGAAAGCGCGCTGGATGACCCACACGCCGGCGATGACCGGAAAGGCCAGGAAGGCGTCGGTCAGGCGCATGGCCAGCAGATTGGACAACCCGCCGGCGTAGCCGCTGACGACCCCCACGGCGATGCCGATGAGGGCGGTCAAAATGGTCACCACCAGGCCAAAGCGCAGGGCCGAACGCGCTCCCCAGACCAGTGTGTAGAAGACATCCCACTGATAGGAGGCGTCTTGCCCAGGGGCGATACCATACTGGGGCATGTTCTGAATCTGCGGTGTTGTGCCCAGGGGGATGCCTGGCCCCGGCGGCTGTGGCTGGCGCGAGAACGATTGGCTGACGTTGCGGAAGGGCCAGGGATCGTCCGGGTTCAGCGGTGGGGCCAGCGCGGGGGCCAGCGCGGCCAGCAGGCAAAAGCCCAGCACGAGGGCCAGGCCGACGAGCGTCGAGCGGCGGCGAAAGGGGCGCAAGCGCTGTCTCATGCGGGTTATAGCTCCAGGCTGTCTTCGCGTAACTGTGGGTCAAGCACCGCCCGCAGCAGGTCGAACAGCAGGATGACCGGCAGCACCAGCAGCACGCTGAAGACGGCGAAGCCCATGACCAGCGGCGCGTCTGGGGCCACGAAGAAGCCCTTGGTCACCAGTTCCGACAGGCCGCTGAAGTCGAAGATCGATTCGACGATGTAGACGCCGGTCACCAGGCCGGCCGCGGACAGGATCATGGCCGTCAGGGCGGGGCCAATGGCGTTGGGGAAGGCGTGGCCCCACTCCAGCCGCCGCTCGCGTAGCCCCTTGGCGCGGGCCGTCAGCAGGTAGTCCTTCGTTTTCTCCTCGATCATGGCCACGCGCGTGACGCGGCCGACGGTCGCCCAGTATAGCAGGCTCAGGCTGAAGACCGGCAAGACCAGCCGCCGCAGGGCATCCTCAACGACATCGAGCCGGCCGTTGAGCAGGCCGTCGAAGGTCAGAAAGCCGGTGATGGTGCGGAAGTCGCTGGTTGAAAAAGATAGCTCGTAGATGCCCGTGCGGCCGGGCGGAAACCAGCCCAGGCCGACGTAGAAGATGGACAGCAGGAACAGCCCCAGGATGAACGGCGGGATGGAGGTAGCCAGGAACGCGACCAGCCGGTAGCCGCGGTCGAAGCGGCCGTTGGCCCGCCAGCCGGACAGCACGCCGCTAAGCAGCGCCGTGGGCACGATGACCAGGACGGCATAGAAGGTCAACTCGGCCGTCACCGGCAGGCGTCGTTTCAGCAACGTCAGGACGTCGGCCTTGTATGTCGGGCTCCAGCCCCAGTCGCCGCGCAGCAGATCGCCCAGCCAGCGCACGTATTGCACCGGGTAAGGATCGTCCAGCTCATGCTCGGCGACCAGCCGATCCATGAGCTTCTGAAACTCCTCGTTCGTGAGCGGCGGCGTGCGTGGCGGCAGGTAGAGCTGCGCCCGTTCCTCAGCCGGAGCCATCATGATGATGCCGTAGAGCGCGGCGGTGATGACGAGCAGCGTCACCGGGATGGCCAGCAAGCGGAGGGCGAGTTGTTTGAGAAAGGTCATTGTCAGCCGGTTCTTATTCAGACGGGCCTACGGCACACGGATCGCCTCGCAGGACGTCACCACCGGCGGCGAGACGCCCTCGATCCAGCATTGGGCGGCGAAGCCCGACTGGCCCGTGACGCGCATCAGGGCGGCATTGCCCCATTGGGCATCAAGCGCGACAACGGGTTGTGGGCCAAAGGCGGCCCGTTGTTCCGCCAACCAGGCGGCGGCGGCCTCGGTTGCGACCAGGGTGCAAGTGAGGCAGTCCTCCGGCGGCGCTTCGCCGGTGATGAGACGGCGCAGCCCGTCGATGTAGACGGGCCGGGCGTCGTAGCAGAAGTTGAACTGGTCGTTGATGATACTGCAATGAATCCAGTTACCGTTGTCGAAGTGGGCGGCGACGGCGACGATAGCCGTGGCCACGTTGGTATCGACGATGCCCAGTGTGAACGGGCCGCCGATAAGGTCATGCACCGGCCGCAGGGCCAGGTAGCTAATGCCGGCGTCGTTGGGCAGGTCGCGCAGGTCACCCTCGTAGGCCTGGGCGCGCACGATGGCCCGGTGGGTCAGCACCGCGGCCGTGGCGGTGGGATTGACCAGGGCGTTGGCCGTGGCCAGACTGCCGAAGAAGACCAGCGGCAGCGGCAGCAGCAGCGCCAACCACGTCCGCCTGTTCGGCAGCCGCCGGTTCTGCATCTCGTTCACCAGGTTCTCCAGGCGGTAACCCTGCAACAGGCCCAACGCCCCCAGGACGACGAGGATGAACAGCCCGGCGAGCACCAGACCGGTGTTGGAGCCGCCCAGCGAGTTGGGGTACACATTGCGGCCGAAGAAGCGCGGATCGGTCAACCAGACGACGAGCGTGCGGCCATAGAAGGGCAGGTAGCCGATGGCCAGGCTGACCAATACGCCGCTGAGCACCCACAACAGGGCCGTGAGCCAGCTGCGGGCGATACGCGCGCTCAGCCAGCCGATCAGCGCGCCCAGCGCCGTCAGCAGGAAGATGCCCAGCAGCAGCGTCGGCACGCTCAGCGGCAGCGGCAAGCGAGCCACGCGCAGCGCCTCCAATCCCCACGCCCCCAGGCCCAGCGCCAGGCCGATGAGCAGCCCGTTGACCAGACCGAGCCGCCGATAGGCGGGCAGCGTGTGGCGTTCGGGCGCGTTCAGGTCTAGCTGGAACGGCTGCGCCTCAGCCATAGCACAAAACCTCCCAGAGCAAGCAAGACAAACACACCGCCGATGAGCGCCAGCCGGCCAACCGCGCTCACGCCGCCGATGTGGGCCGGCTGCCCGGTAGCCAATGCAGACGCCGGCACGGGTGTAGCCCGGGCGACGACGGGCAGGGTTGGCGTGGCCGCGCCGGCGACCGCGCCGGGGATGGCGTACTGCGACAGGGTATCCAGGGTCAGCGTGCGGCCGTCCCACAGGCCGTTGTCGCGGGCCAGGTGGGCGACGATGGCCAGATACTCCTCCTGGGTCAGGTCGCCGGGGAAGAAGTAGGGCATGGCCACACTGACGTAGCGATAGACGCTGTCGAGCGTGGGGAACTTGGTCAGCGCGCCCTGGCCGATGATGGCCGGCACGGCCGTGGGCAGCGCGAAGGCCTGGTCATAGGGCTGTGGGCCGTGGCAGCCGCTGTTCCAACAGTACTGATCTTCCGGCGGATACTGGGCGCGCCACTCGTCGGTCAGGCCCTGGCCGTGGTCGCCGTGGCAGGGCTGGCAATGGAGCCAGAAGAGTTGCGCGCCCTCGTCGGCCTGGTTGGGCGAGGGCACGGTCGGCGGTGGGGCCAGCCGGTCCATCGTCGGCACAGCGCCGGGCACGGTCGGGGCAGGGGTGGGCGTCGGCCGCGTGGGGCCGCCGCGCTGCATCTGGGCCGCGGCCGAGGCGAACAGCGCCGTCAGCCCCAGGCCCAGCAGCACCACCACCACAGTCCACCGTCGGATTGCTCTCGTCATCACTGCTCAAAAAAAGAGGCGGGCATCTTGTCGTATGCCCGCCCCCGACCATTTACTACTGACCTGCTGACCTACTGACCACTAGCCACTCATCACGCCTTCTTGCCGCGCAACTTCGGGTCGAGGATGTCGCGCAGGGCGTCGCCGATGAGGTTCCAGCCCAACCCGTAGAGCAGCAGCGCCACGCCGGGGAAGACGATGATATACCAGTAGGTGTCGAGCGAGATGATAAACGACCGCGCGAAGCTGACGACCTGGCCCCAGTCGGCAAAGCCCTCCGGCAGGCCAATGCCCAGGAAACTGAGGGCGGCAAACGACAGCACCACCGACCCCATGTTGAGCGAGATGCGCACCAGCGTCGGGAACATGGCGTTGGGAATGACGTGTTTAAGCATCAGATGGGTATCGGTCGCGCCACTGGCCCGCGCGGCCAGCACATAGTCGCGCTCCTTGGTGGCCAGAATGTCACCGCGCAGCTGGCGGGCATAGCCTGTCCAGCCGAAGATGACGAGGGCGATGGTGGCCGGCCAGATACTTCGACCCAGCCTTGGCGTCAGCAGCGAGGCCAGAATCAGCGCGCCGGTGATGAACGGGAAGGCGACGAAGATCTCGACGACGCGCATCAGGAGTTCATCAACCCAGCCGCCGTAGAAGCCCGCCAGCGCGCCGACGAGCACCCCCAGGATCGTCGTCAACGTCGTCACCACAAAGCTGGCGAAAAAGGCCGTGCGCGCGCCCCAGATGACGCCATACCAGATGTCGTACTGGCCGCTGGTCGTGCCCATGATATGGACCCACTGTTCCTGGCGCGGCCAAACATTGCGATACCACCACGGCGTACGCATGGGCACATTCTTGTTCCACTCGCTCATCGGCGGCTGCGGCTCGGTGCGAAAGCCATCGCGAGGGATCTGCATCCGCGGCCAGTTCTCATTGGGCGGCGGAGCCAGCACCGGCGCGAAGATAGCCGTGAAGGCAAACAGCAGGGTAATGACGATGCCGGTCACGGAGAGCGGGTTGGTGATGATGCCGCGGATCAGCCGCGCCCATTCCGGGCCGACGGCCTTTTCCAGCCGCGTCAACTCGCGCAATTGGCCGCCATCGTCGGCGCGGGGCCGCAGGACAACCGGTTCACTCATTGCAGTCATGGGTTAGTTCTCCTGTCTAGCTGAGACGGACGCGCGGGTCCAGGACGGCATACATGACGTCGACGATCAGGTTGGCGGCCACCAGCAAGACGGCGCTGAAGAGCGCGTAACCGAGCATCGACAGCACGTCGAGACTGGCCGCCGCTTGCGCCGCCCACGAGCCGATGCCGGGGTAGTCGAAGACCGTTTCGGTGATGACCACGCCGCCCATCAGCCCGGCCAGCGTCAGCCCGGCGACAGTAATCACCGGAATGAGGGCGTTGCGCCGGATGTGGCGGTTGGTGACGACCTTCTCCGGCAGCCCCTTGGCGCGGGCGGTGGTCACGTAGTCCTGGCGCATCTCCTCCAGCATGGCCGAACGGGTGATCTTCAGCAGCAGGGCCACCTCGATGACCATCAGCGTCGTCACCGGCATGATCAGGTGGCGCAGGGCGTCGATGAAGATGTCAATGCGCAGGTTGAGCAGCGAATCGACCGTCATCATGCGCGTGTATTGGGTGAAGCCCGGCTTGATGACTTCCTGGGAGAATGCGGTCGAAAGTCGTCCGGGCTGGAACCAGTCGAGGCGAGCGTAGAAGACGAGCAGCAGCAGCAGAGCGAAGACGAACGTGGGGAAAGACCAGCCGATGATGGCGAAGACGCGGGCCACCTGGTCAAAGAGCTTGTTGTGGTTCAGCGCCGCTTTGACGCCGAGCCAGATGCCAAAGCCGATGACCGGGATCATGGCCCAGATGGCTAACTCCAGAGTCGCCGGCATCCGGCGGACGAGCACATCAATGACCTGCTCGCGGCCGCTGCGGGAATAGCCCAGGTCGCCGCGCAACACGCCGCCGACGCGCTTGCCCGTCTCGCCATCCGTCGTGCCCACCAGCCAATTCCAGTATTGCACGTAGAATGGCTTGTCGAGACCATAGCGGGTGATGACGGCATCGACCTGGCGCTCAGTCTTGGGGATGTCGCGCACATAGAGGGCCGAGCGCTCGACCGGACTGAGCACCTGGAGCATGCCGAAGATCAGCAGGGTGACACCGAACAGGATGATCGGCAAGATCAGGAGACGACGAATGATATAAGCGGTCATCTTTCTTTTCTCCCATACAATCTAGACTGGGCGGCGGGCCGGGCCGACACCGTTTCTCGACTTCGCATAAAGCGATTCTCCCGAATCGCTCTATGGCCTGTGCTGATGCAGGCGGCTCAACGCTCCTGATTTGCGCCAGAAGCCCTGAGGCGCGTGCGCCAACCTGTAGGGCGGGTTGTCAACCCGCCCTACACTATCCGTAGGGGCGGGTCTGAGACCCGCCCCTACACCAAACCTTAAGCTTACTCGCCTGTCAGCGACATACCGTAGTAGTACGTGCCGGGCAGGGCGGCGTTGTAGAAGTAGCCGTTCACCCACCGCTGCTCGTAACGAGCGCCAGTGGCCTGGGCCAGGATGACGCTGACGACGTCATCGTAGAACTGCTGCTGGATGTCGTAGTACATCTGGGCGCGCACGTCCGGATCGCTCTCGACCACCGCCGCGGAGGCCAGCGCCTGGTACTTGTCCTTGATTTCGTCCGGCAGACCCTGACGGCCGCCGAAGGTGCCATAGGTATAGGGCTGGATCCAGTTGTGCGGGTCGTGGATGTCCTCAACCCAGCCGCTGACCGAGACGGGCAGCTGCGAGGCGCGGAAGGCGTTCAGGAATGTCGGCCACGGCAGACCGATGGTCTCGACGCGGTACAGCGGGTTGATGCTGGCCAGCTCCGACTGCCAGATCTCGCCGATGGTCTGACGCACGGTGTTGCCCGTGTTGAAGGCGATCTGGAAGCGGAAGCCAGTCTCCGGCAACTTGCCATCCCAGGCAGCCTCCAGGTAACCGGCGCAAGCCTCGGGATCGTACTCGTACATCGGGCCGTCGGGGTTGTAGCCGAGCATGTCTTTGATGATCGGGCCATTGTTGCGGACGCCTTGACCGATCAGAGCTTCCTGGATGTAGGTGTCATAATCGAAGCAGGTGGCCATGGCCTTGCGGGTGTTGATGTCGCTGAAGAAGTCCAACGGAATACCGTTGCCGTCCAGCTGACCGGAACCCACATAGGGCGAATCCTGGGAGACGTTCCAGGTCAGGAAGGCATCGGTACGGCTGGTGCTAGCCAGAGCGTCCCACTTGCGCAGCGTGCCGTCCGGATTATCGGTCGGGGTGCAGCTGAAGTCGGCCAGGCAGACTTCGCCCACGAGCGGGTCAACCTGGGCGCGCTGGTCGATGTTGACCGCCACGGTGGCGGCATCACCGGCCTGCAGGGAGGCGAAGCGGGTGCCGAACTCATCGACGAGGCGGACGATGACCGTCTGCAGCGGAGCTATACCGGACGGGCCACCTTCCCACATCGGGTCGCCTTCGGCGCGCCAGTAGTTGGGGTTGGCCACGAGGACATGCTCTTCGCCGGGGGTCCAGTGGTCGAGCATGTAGGGGCCGGTGCCGTTGGTGACGGCCGTCAGCGGGTCGTTCTCGGTGCCGGGGGAGTAGAAGTTCTGCCAGGTGGCGCAGTCGCCGTCCCAGTCACCCTGGGCGACCGCCCAATCCTGGTCGAGGACGCTGCCCCAAGTGCCGGCCAGCGTGGCCAGCAGCGGGCCCCACGGCTGGGCCAGGTTGAAGGTCACCGTGCCGGCGGCGTCGTCGGCGACGACCGCGGCCTTGACCTTCTCACAGGTCGCCATCAGTTCTTCTGGCGTGGCGCCGGCCTTCAGGGCTTCGGGGTCGCCGGCGAACTCACCATCCTGGATTTCCTCGGTCACGTCACCGGAGGTGTAGCCCAGGATCGGCTCCAGGAACAGCCACTGCGGGCCGTTGGGGTCGCTCTGCAACAGGCCGCGCTGGAAGCTGTAGGCCACGTCGCTGGGGGTCAGGTCTGCGCCGTCGTGGAACTTGACGCCCTCGCGGATGTTGAAGACGTAGGTCTTGCCGTCGGCAGAGATGCCGCCGTTATCCACCGTGGGCACTTCCGTGGCCAGAAGGGGGACGTAGGTCGTCGGGTCCGGGCCGTTATACCAGATCAGCGTCTCATAGATGTTCTGGATCGGGGTATTGCTGGCCGTGTCGTAGCCCAGCGCCGGGTCCAACGTGCCGATGTCGCCAAAGGTCAGGGAGACATAGGTGTTCGGGTCGGGCGCGGTCATGGACACTTCCTGGGCCGGCTCCGGCGTCGCCGTGACGACGACTTCCTGAACCTCAGTGACGATCTTGGTCACTTCGACTTGCGCGCCTTCTTCGGTCACGGTCTCAGTGACAACGCGGGTCACTTCCACAACCTGCGATTGCGGCTGGCAGGCCACCAGTCCGAGGGCTACCACCAGCAAGAGCGCCAGCAGCAAGCCAATACGATTCTTTGTAAGCATGTTTCGTGTCTCCTCCATCTTCAAATGGATATTTCAATGTTCATCTAGTCGATGACCTGCGCGCCAGCAACGCGCAGCCCATTCCTCCAATCTCTACCGCATTACACTGTCAGACACCACCTCCTCAGCTTCAATTGCGAATTGCTTATAGGAATTTCTCGGCGTGGTGGCAGGCCACCATGTGCGGCGTCGCCGGCGTGCCCAGGTCGCGGAACTCCGGGTCGACTTCGCGACACACCTCGGTGGCATAGGCGCACCGGGGGTGGAAGTGACAGCCGGACGGCGGGTTGGCCGGGCTGGGCACGTCCCCTTCCAGGATGATCCGCTGCCGCCGCGCTTCCTTGTCCGGGTCGGGCACGGGAATGGCGGAGAGGAGCGCCTGGGTATAGGGGTGCAACGGGTGATCATAGACCTCATTGCGCGAGCTTAGCTCGACAATTCGGCCGAGATACATCACCGCGACGCGGTCGCTGATGTAGCGCACCATCGACAGGTCGTGGGCGATGAACAGATAGGTGAGGCCCAGCTCCTGCTTCAGGTCGTCGAGCATATTGACGACCTGGGCCTGGATCGACACGTCCAGGGCGGAGATTGGCTCGTCGGCGACGATGAACGAGGGGTTCGTCGCCAGGGCGCGGGCCACGCCGATGCGTTGCCGCTGGCCGCCGGAGAACTCATGGGGGTAGCGGTTGACGAAGTAGGGGTTCAGACCGACCACGCGCAGCAGCTCTTGCACGCGCGCTTTGCGGCTGGCGCTGTTGCCGATGCCGTGGATGGTCAGCGGCTCGCTGACGATGTTGCCCACGGTCATGCGCGGGTTCAGCGAGGCGTAGGGGTCCTGGAAGATCATCTGCATGTGCCGGCGGGCCTTGCGGATGTCGTTGGAGGACATATCGGTTAGCTCGCGGTCGGCGAACTGCACGGTGCCGGCCGTCGGCTCCTCCAGCTGGAGGATGCTGCGCCCCGCGGTTGACTTGCCGCAGCCGCTTTCGCCCACCAGACCGAGCGTCTCGCCCTTGTAGATGTCGAAGCTGATGCCGTCGACGGCCTTGATGTAGCCGACGGTGCGGCGCAAGACGCCGCGGCGGATGGGAAAATATTTCTTGAGGTCGCGCACCTGGACGAGCACGGGACGGTCGCTCGGCGCGGCGTCAGTTTGCTCTGGGGCGGGGCTGGAGGATGAGACAAGGACAGTTGAGGTTTCGGTCGTCATGCCGGCACCTCCGCCACCGCGGCGATCGCGTCGAGGGCGATCTCTTTGCTGTAATCGGCAATGCGCAGGCCGCTGAAAATCTCCTCGGCCCGCCAGCAGGCGGACGTGTGCTCCTTGGTCACCGGCATCAGCGGTGGGTTCTCTTCCCAGCAGCGGTCGATGCTATAGCGGCAGCGCGGCGCAAAGGGGCAGTAGTTCGGCTCGCGCAGCAAATCCGGCGGCACGCCCTTGATGGGAATGAGCCTTTCCTTGCGCTGGGCGTCGATCTTGGGCAGCGACTCCAGCAAGCCGACGGTGTAGGGGTGGGCCGTCTCCTTATAGAGCGCGCGCACCGGGGCCAGCTCGACGATGAACCCGGCATACATGACGGCGATCCGGTCAACCATGCCGGCGATGACGCCAAGATCGTGGGTGATCCAGATGATGGCCATGCCCAGCTGCTGCTTCAGGCGCAGCACCAGGTCGACGATCTGGGCCTGAATGGTGACGTCCAGGGCGGTGGTTGGTTCGTCGGCGATGAGGAGCGAGGGGTTGCAGGAGAGGGCCATGGCGATGCCGATGCGCTGGCGCTGGCCGCCGGAGAACTGATGAGGATAGTCCTTCAGCCGGTCGGCCGCGTTGGGCAGGCCCACCATGCTCAACAGCTCGGCGGCGCGGTCGTTGGCCTGCTCCTGCTTCATGCCCAGGTGCAGGATGAGCGCCTCGGTCATTTGCATGCCAACGGTCAGGACGGGATTAAGCGAGGTCATCGGGTCCTGGAAGATCATGGCTATTTCGCGACCGCGGACACGACGCATCTCTTCGGACGATAGCTTGAGCAGGTCGCGGCCGTTGAACATGACCATGCCTGCCTCAATTTTGCCCGGTGGCGAGGGAATCAGGCCCATGATCGACTTCATCGAGACCGATTTGCCCGAGCCGCTCTCGCCGACGATGGCCATTGACTCGCCTTCGTCAAGGTCAAAAGTCACTCCGTTGACGGCATGCACGATGCCGTCTTCGGTATAGAACCGAGTGGTAAGGTTGGTAACTTCGAGTAATTTAGCCATCGTATCCCCATTTGCGTTGGAAATGTTCAGGAATCATGTTGTGCTTCCCTGGGTGGCAGACAGACGATCGAGCGATTCATTCAACCACTCTAGCCGGATAGATTAGAATGCGCTGAATAATAAACGCAAATTAGTCTGTTGCCAAGAAGGGCGCACACTCCTGCGACCTCGACGCCGCAATTGGGCTGGGATTCGTGACCAAAAGGCAACACTTTTATCCGATACAGTATAGCACCCGTTAAGTCAGGTGGCAAGATAGTGACAAAAAGAGGTCTAGATGGTTAAGGTCGCGGCTCCCCTCCCCTGTTGCTGGCAGGGGAGGGGAGCTATGGGCGACGGGCGAATGTGTGCGCGTCGATGTTCACCCATTTGAAGGGAGGAAACCCAGGTTTACGGCGCGGGCGTCAGCGAATAGGCATAGTAGTCACGCCCGAACGCGCCCACGCGATAGTAGTAGCCGTTGACCCAACGTTGGGTGTACCACGGCGCGTCGCGCTGCAAGAGGTAGACCTGCGGCACGGTGTCATAGACCAGCTGTTGCAAGTCGAAGTACATCTGCTCGCGCGCCGCCGGGTCCGATTCCAGCACGGCCGCCGTAATGATGCTGCGATATTGATCCAACAGTTCGTCGGGGATGCCGGCGTTCTGGGCATACGTCCCGATCAGGTACGGTTGCACCCAGTTGTGCGGGTCGTGGATGTCTTCCTGCCAGCCCTGGATGGCGATGGGCACCTGCGAGGCGCGCACCGACCGCAGCAGCGTCGGCCACGGCAAGCCGACGACCTCGATCTGGTAGAGCGGGTTGATGTCCCCGAACTCCGCCTGGAAGATCTCGGCGATGGTCTGGCGGGTGGTGTTGCCGGTGTTGAAGCCGATCTGGAAGCGGAAGCCCGTTTCCGGCAGCGCGCCGTCCCAGGCTTCGGCCATGTAGCCGGCGCACGCCTCCGGATCGTACTCATACATCGCGCCGTCCTCGTTATAGCCGAGCATGCCCTTGATGATCGGGCCGTTGTTGCGCACGCCCTGGCCCAGCAACACTTCCTGATTGTAGACCTCGTAGTTGAAGCACGTGGCCAGCGCCTTGCGGACGTTCAGGTCGGAGAAGAAGTTGAGCGGGATGCCGTTGCCGTCCAGTTGGCCGCTGCCGACATAGGGCGAGCCGGTGGCGATGTTGAACGTTGGGAAGGCATCGGTGCGATTGACACCCGGCCGATTGGTGTACTTCACGAACGGGCCTTCGGGGTTGTCCGGGTTGGGCTGGCATTCGCCCGTCTGCGCGTCGCAGAGAACGCCCACGAGTGGATCGACCTGAATTTCGTTCTCCGGATTGACCTGGACATACTCGGCGTCGCCGGCCTGGAACATGGCGAAGCGCGTCCCCCACTCATCGACGATGCTGTAGATGACCGTCTTCAGCGCCGCCGGGCCATAGGGGCCACCTTCCCAGCGTGGCGTCTCGGCCGTGCGCCAATAGTCTTCGAAGGCGGTCAGGACGATCTCCTGGCCGGGCGTCCAGTGGTCGAGCATGAACGGGCCGGTGCCGTTGATGATCGGCGTCAGCTCCGAGTTCTCCGTGCCGGGGGCGTACCAGTTCTGCCAGGTGGCACAGTCGCCGTCCCAGGCGCCTTGCTCGACGGCCCATTCCATGTCCATGATCGACCCCCAGGTGGAGGTCAGCGTGGCCAGGAACGGCCCCCAGGCGGTGGACAGGTTGAACGTGACCGTGCCGGCGTCGTCGTCGGCCACCACGGCGGCCTTGACCGACTCGCAGACGGCGGCCAACTGCTCAGCATCAAAAGCTTGCACTGCCGGCAGATCGCCGATGAGCGAGCCTTCCGGGTCAAGCGCCTCGGTGATGTCGCCACTGGCGAAGCCCATGATCGGCTCGATCAGCAGCCATTGCGGGCCGTTGGGGTCGCTCTGCAACAGGCCACGCTGGAAGCTGTAGGCCACGTCGTGGGGTTCCAGCGTGCCGCCGGCGTGGAAGGTGACGCCGTCGCGGATGGTGAAGGTGTAGGTCTTGCCGTCTTCGGAGATGCCGCCGTTGGCCAGGCTGGGCACTTCGACGGCCAGCGCGGGCACGAAGTCGGTCGGGCTGACATGGTCATAGATGATCAGCGGCTCCATGACGTTCTGGATGATGTTGCCGCCGTTGGTCTCATAGCCGAGGGCGGGGTCGAGCGAGTCCGGCTCGCCAAACGAGACTTCGTGCCAGGTCGTCGGGTCGGCCGGCCCGGCCGCGGCCATCGCCTCCGGTGTCGGCGTGACGACGACTTCTTGTGTGTCGGTCACGATCCGCGTGACCTCAACCGCCTGCCCCTCTTCGGTCACCGTCTCGGTCACAATGCGGGTCACTTCGACGACCTGTGTCTGCGGCTGGCAGGCAACCAGGGCCACGACGAGGACTAGCAGGGCGGCCGCCCAGATGCCAAGTTTCTTCTGCAACATTTCGTATCTCCTCTTGAAAAGGTGAATAAGCGATCTCTTCTCCGCTCGCTGTGGTAAAGTTAAGGCTGACCGATCGATTGGAAAGAACACCACCTCCTCTATCGAGACCTGGCCCGTGCGGGGACCGGTCTCGCTGTTGCTTGTGGCAACTCATGGCGACAGTATACACTAGGGTCATTATGGTGTCAATATGGTGACATTACGGGGTCAAGAGAACAACGGCCGGCGAGGTTAGCAGCATGAAAACGATTCTTACTATCTATAGTGGCGAGGGGGCCGACAACGAGACCCAACGCTTCCTGAACCAGGATTTACAGTTGCGACGGGTCGGCTGTGGCGGCGACCCCGAACGGGCGCGGGCGCTCATTGCCGAGTACGACGGCCGCGTCGACGCCATCGCTCTGGAGGGCATGCCCCTCCAGCTGGAGTTGGGCGACGCCCGCCGTCCCCATGAGGCCGGCGCGACGTTGCTCGCCGCCGCCCAGCAGACGCCCGTGGTCGATGGCCACGGCATCCGCGCCGGACTGGAGCGCTGGGGTATCATGCTGGCCGACCGCGCCCAGCCGGGCATCTTCGCCCAAAAGCGCGTGCTCATGGTGCCGGGGCTGAACCACAACGGCCTGGCCGAAGCGCTGGGCCGGCGCGCGTCAGAGCTACGCTATGCCGACCCTTTCATCTACTTCGCCCTGCCAGCCGTGCCGTTGGTCGGCAGCCGGCAGACATTGGGTCAGGCCGCCGGGCGGACGCTTGAGCAGCTGAAGGACGCCCCCTTTCATCGCCTCCAGCCGCTGCCGGGCGAACCGAGCACGGAGCGCCCGGCCGATGTCTTCCAGTGGGCCGACATCCTGGCCGGCGATGTCGGCGCCATCCGCCGCTATGCGCCCGATGGGCTGAAGCACAAGACTGTCGTCGTCGAATGGGCCACCAACGATGACCTGGCCGACCTGCGCGACCGCGGCGCGACGATCCTGGTGACGATGATGCCGGCGCTGGACGGGCGGGGGGAACTGGGCCGCTGGTCGGCGGCGACCCTCGAAGCCGTCATGGCCGCCCTGCGCGCCGACCCCACCATGCCGCTGACCGAGGACACCTACCTTGACCTGATGGCCGACCTTGACTGGACGCCAGCCATCCGCTACCTGCAGCCGGGCGAGGCGGGCATCAACCGCTTCGCTTTCGTCATCCACCCGCTCAGCATCCGCTTCATCCACAACGACAAGCGCTTCCGCTGGACAAAGTATCTGCCCGACGAACTGGTGGAGAGAACCGCGGCCTACATCCCGCCGATGTACATCTCGCGCATCACCGGCGGCGTCTCGCCGACGACCGGCCAGCGCATCGAGGGCCATCTCATCAGCCTGGCGGCCACGCCCCGGCAAATGATGAACCACGGCGAGCGCTTCACCTATAATCAGCTCAACAAGGCCGCCCGCATTGCCGAGCGCAAGGGCGCGCGCATCATGGGCCTGGGCGCGTTCACCAGCGTCGTCGGCGACGCGGGCATCACCGTGGCCCACGAGGCCGACATCGCCATCACCAGCGGCAACAGCCTGACCGTGGCCGCCACGCTGGAGGCAGCCAAGCAAGCGGTCATCAAGATGGGCGCGACCGACCTGACCAAGGGCAAGGTGATGATCATCGGCGCGACCGGCTCCATCGGCTCGGTCTGTTCGCGGCTGTTGGCGCAGGCCATCTACGATGTCGTCCTGGTGTCGATCGAGCCGGAGCGGCTGATCGAGTTGAAGCGCACTATCCAGGAGGAGACGCCCGGCGCGACGGTCACCATCGCCACGCGGGCCGATGAATACCTGGCCGACTGCGACCTGATCGTCACGGCCACGTCGGCCTTCGGCCAGCGCATCGTCGATATCACCAAGTGCAAACCCGGCACAGTCATCTGCGACGTGGCCCGGCCGCCAGACATCAGCCGCGAGGAAGCGGCGTTGCGGCCGGACGTGCTGGTCATCGAGAGCGGCGAGGTGCTCATCCCCGGCGACATCGACTTCGGCTACGACATTGGCCTGCCACCCAAGACGGCCTACGCCTGTCTGGCCGAGACGGCGTTGCTGGCCATGGAAGGGCGCTTCGAGGACTACACCCTCGGCCGCAACATCAGCATGGAGCGCGTCAAGGAGATCTACCGCCTCTTCAAGAAGCACGACTTCCGCATCGCCGGGCTGCGCTCGCACGATGAGTTCGTGACCGACGAGATGGTGGCCGAGAAGCGCGCCCTGGCCGACACGCTGCGGGCCGACCCGGCTCTCTTCGCCCGCAAGCAGCAGGAGGCCGCGACGGCGCTGGCGGCCATGCCCGCTACGTCGAAGGGCGTTAAGGCCAAGGGCAGCGGTGGGCTGCCGCTGGTGGGCGCGGCGACGGCCGCCGCGGCCGCCGTGGCGGGCGCGCTGCTCTTCTTCCGCCGCCGCAAGTAGCTTTGGCGGGCGGGTTGCCAACCCGCCCTACAGATTTCACGCGAATTTGACGCTCGCCCCCGCCTCTCCGTGGCAAAATATCCTCTGAAGGGTCGTCTGCAGCTGCCGGCGACCCTGTCTGTTTCAGGACGGCGACTGTACCCGCGACCCCATCACACAAAACCCATCGGGAACCATCCCGACCACACCCACTGGAGGGGTATTATCATTATGACAACCATCGTCGAGCGTATGCGGGGCGTCGGCCGGCTCAAAGTCGTGCTGCCGCTGGTGTTGCTGGCCGTCTGTCTGGCGCTGCTGGGCAACGTGGACGCCCAGGGTGACGTCGTCATCCCGACGTTCACCATCGAGAGCGTCGTCGTGGACGGCAGCGTCGCCATTCTGGCGCAGAACTTTCCGCCGGGGCAAGACTTCGTCGTGACGATGGGGCCGGGTGGCACACTGGGCATCGGCGGCACGCCGGTGGCCATCACCAACTCCGGCCCCTTCGGTGCTTTCTCGGCCACCTATCCCATCCCGGTTAACCTCATCGGCACGCGCCAGATCGCCATCCGTCTGGAAAGCCCACAGGGCTACTTCAGCTACAACTGGTTCTGGAACAATCTGGCCGAGCCGGCGCCCACGCCCATCCCGACGATCGCCATCGACGCCGTTGGCGTCAACGAGTGGGTGACCATCACCACCCACAACTTCCCGCCCAACCGCACCTTTGTCGTCCTGATGGGCCACATGGGCACGCTGGGCATTGACGGCATCCCCGTGGGCACGTTCGACTCCGGCCTGGGCGGCACGCAGAGCGTCACCGTGCCCATCCCCGTGCCGCTCAAGGGGCTGGAACGCATCGCCATCCGCACCGAGGCCACGCCGTTCTACTCCTACAACTGGTTCGACAACCAGACGGAGCCGCTGCCGACGCCGACGTTCAGCATCTGCGGCGTCGTGCGCGACGAGGTCGTGGCCATTCGCACCAACGGCAACTTCCCGGCCAACCGCGACTTCGCGGTGATGGTCAACGGCATGGGCACGCTGGGCATGAACGGCACGGTCATCGGCGGCTTCAATTCCGGCCCGGCCGGCGGCAGCATCTTCGCCGTCTTCCCCATCCCGGCCGAGATGCGCGGTCTGGACCAGATCGCCATTCGCGCCGACGAGATCGGCGGGCCGTTCTTTAGCTACAACTACTTCGATAATCAGACGGCGGTGTACTGCACGCCGTAGGCGCTCGCTCCCTCGCTCTTCGGGAGGGGGAGCCGCGCCCTCTCCCTAACCCTCTCCCGGGGGGCGAGGGGAGCAGCGCCCTCTGCCTGACCCTCCCCCCACAGGGCGAGGGGAGCAGCGCCCTCTGCCTGACCCTCCCCCCACAGGGCGAGGGGAGCAGCGCCCTCTGCCTAACCCTCGCCCGGGGGGCGAGGGGAGAAGACAACGACTCCCTGCTCTCCGGCCACCACCGCCGCCGTGGCCATGCCCAGGAAGAGGCCGTGTTCGACGACGCCTGGCTGGGCGCGGATGAGCGCGGCCATGGCTCTGGGGTCGACCAGCCCGGCGAAGTGGCAGTCGAGGATGATGTTGCCCTCGTCGGTGATGAACGGCCGCCCGTCGCGCTGCCGCTCGACGACGCGCGCCCCCAGCGCGGCCAGATAGTCGGCCACGGGGCGGCGGGCAAAGGGGATGACCTCCACGGGCACGGGCGCGCGCGTGCCCAGCCGGTCGACGCGCTTGCTCTCGTCGGCGACGATGATCAGCCGGCGCGAGGCCGCGGCGACGATCTTCTCCCGCAGCAGCGCCCCGCCCAGCCCCTTGATCAGGTTCAGCCGCGGGTCGATCTCGTCCGCGCCGTCAATGGTGATATCGACCGACGGGTAGTCGTCGAGGCTGCCCAGGGGCACGCCGCAGCGCTCGGCTTCGCGGGCGGTCACCTCGGCCGTGGGGATGCCGACGATGCGCTGGAGTTGCCCCGCGGCCAGCAGCGCGCCGAGGCGACGCACGGCAAAGACGGCCGTGCTGCCCGTGCCCAGGCCGACGACCATGCCCGACTGGACATAGGTGACGGCCCGTTCGGCCGCTTCCCGCTTGAATGTGTCGCTGTTACTCATCGTACTCCCGCCCAGTCGTCGCCTGCCACGCCCGCAACGCCTCGGCCACGCCCCACGCCTGGGCGATGCAGCCGCGAGGGGCGAAGGGGGCGTCACCCTCGAAGATCTCACTGATGCTGCCCAGACCGTGATCGTTCAGATGCTGCAACAACGGCTCCAGATAGCTGCGCGCCGCGGCCCTGTCGCCGTAGACACGCAGATGGGCCAGGGCGAACGGGCCGATGAGCCAGCCCCAGACTGTGCCCTGATGATAGGCCCCGTCGCGCTTGCGCCGGTCGCCGTCGTAGTGGCCGATGTAGGCCGCGTCGTCGGGCGAGAGTGAGCGCAGGCCGTGGGCGGTCAGCAGGTGGCGGCCGCAGGCATCGACGATGGAGCGCTGTCGCTCGGCCGGCAGCGGGCTATAGGGCAGCGACGCGGCCAGTAGCTGATTGGGCCGCAGGCGGCCATCGTTGCCGGCGACGACATCGGCGATACCCGCCGGGCCGTCGATGACATCGAAGCAGTAGCCCAGCGGCGCGTTCCAAAAGCGCTCAAACCCGGCCCTGACCCGCTCGGCCAGTGTGGTGTAGCGGCCGGCGTCCTCGCCCAACCGCTCCGCCAGGCCGGCCATGATGCGCAGCGCGTTGTACCACAGGGCATTGATCTCCACCGGCTTGCCAATGCGCGGCGTCACCACCCAGTCATCGACCTTGGCGTCCATCCACGTCAGCTGCACGCCCGCCTCGCCGGCAAAGAGCAGGCCGTCGGCCGGGTCCATATGAATGTGATAGCGCGTGCCGCGGAGGTGCCAGTCGATGATGCCGGCCAGCACGGGGAACAGGTCGCGCGCCAGGGCCTCGTCACCGGTGGCGGCGAAATATTCGTGCAGGGCGACGAAGTACCACAGCGTCGCGTCAACGGTGTTGTACTCCGGCATCTCGCCCACGTCGGGGAAGCGGTTGGGCAACATGCCCTGATCGACGAACTGCGCGTAGGTACGCAGGATGCTGGCGGCCACTTCCGGCCGGCCGGTGGCCAGCGTCAGCCCCGGTAGGGCGATCATCGTGTCCCGGCCCCAGTCGCTGAACCAGTGGTAGCCGGCGATGATCGACTTGCCGTCGGGGTCGCTCGGCGTCGGCCGGCTGACGATGAACTGGTCGGCGGCCAACACCAGTTGCCGCCACGCGTCGTCGGCCCCGGCCGTCTCGCCGCGCTCCAGCAATGCCGCCTCGTGGGCGCGGCGCTCGGCCAATGCCTCGTCGCCGTTCATATGCGGCGCTGGCTCCGTGCTGGCCACGACGATGAAGCGTTCGCCCGGCCGCAGCAGGACTTGCAACTGGGCCAGATAGAGGTGGTCTTCGGTCACGTCGCGCTGGCCGCGCTGCTCCTCGATGGCCAGAAAGAAGTCCTCATACCAGTCGAATTGCGGCGTGATGGTTGCCCGGTCGCTGAGCAGGTAGAACGGCCGCGCGCCGTCGAACATGGTGACGCGCACGCCCCGGTCGACCGGTTCGACCGCGGGCGACCAGTCGTTGACGATGGTCGTGCTGTGGTAGTCGCGGTAGTTGGCCAGCGCCTTGATGGTCAGGCCCAGCGGGCCGGTGGCGCGGGCCAGGTGGTATTGGACGTAGGTGGTGTTGGCCCCCGGCTGCATCCAGATGCGCTTTTCCAGCAGGGCGTTGGCGACGGCATAAGTCCACACCGGCGTCGTGCCCTCCAGGTGGAAGCGGTTGAGGGCGTGGTGGCCGTTGCCCTCGACAACGCCGTCTTCCCAGCGGTTGACGTAGAGGGGGGTCAGCCGGCCGCTGTCGGGATACACGCCGTCATACTCGGCCGTCTCGTCGAGTTTGGCCAGCAGCAGCGTGCGCCCCAGCGGCGGTTGCAGCGCCGCCATCAGCAGGCCGTGATAGCGGCGCGAGAGCGCGTTGGCCACCGTGCCGGAGGCGAAGCCGCCGATGCCATTGGTCACCAGCCATTCGCGCCGGGTCGCCGTCGCCAGGTCGCCGCACACCTCGCGGCCGAAGTCGATTGCCATAGGTGATTCACTCCGTCGGTCTGTCGGCGGGTACTATAGCGGGATTGGGGCTGGTGTGCATCCTTGGGCCAGAAGCAGGCAGGGTTTTTCAGTTGTCGCACAGCGCCATTGCCCAGCATGCCGCTGGTCAGGTCTCAAGTCAATTAGTGACCCCTGAGGAGCAGGGAGGTGGGGGAGCGGGAGAGTGGAAATCGCCCGCATCTGAGGATGCGGTCTCAGCGGGGGATTTCTTTAGCCCCAGCTCCCCGGCCCCCGCCTCTTAACTCCCCGCGTTGCGCCAACCGGCCTGTGTCTGCCAGGGGTCATAGACGCGCGCGCCATCGGCCGAAGGCGGCACGTCCTCGGCGGCGTGTGTGGCGGCCAGCGCCTCCCAGGCGGCCGCGGCGACCCACTCGGTGTCGCTGACCTCGGCCGCCGGCCGCCAGCCGGCCAGGTGCTCGGCCAGGAAGCTGGTGCTGGTGTCGCCGGCGAGGAAGGCGGGCGTGGCCAGGATGGCGCGCAGGTAGTCGATGTTGGTCGTCACGCCCAGCACGACCATCTCCCGCAGGGCGCGATCCATCTTGCGGATGGCCTCCGGCCGGTCTTGCCCCCAGGTAATGACCTTGGCCAGCATCGGGTCGTAGTAGGGCGAAACGGTCCCGCCCGTCTCCAGACCGTCATCGACGCGGATGCCGGGGCCAGCCGGCCGCGCGTAGAAGCCGATCTCGCCGATGGACGGCAGGAAGCCGGCCGCCGGGTCTTCGGCGTAGACGCGGCACTCGATGGCGTGGCCGCGCTGATGGATGTCTTCCTGAGCGAACGGCAACGGCTCGCCGGCGGCGACGCGCAACTGCCAGTTGACGAGGTCGATGCCGGTGACGGTCTCGGTGATGGGGTGTTCCACCTGGAGCCGCGTGTTCATCTCCAGAAAGTAGAAACCGCCCGTGCTGTCAACGATGAATTCGACTGTGCCGGCGTTGGTGTAGCCGGCGGCCGCGGCCAGGCGCACAGCCGACGCGGCGATGGCCTCGCGCACGGCCGGGTCGCGGACGATGGGCGCGGGGCTTTCCTCGATGATCTTCTGGTGGCGGCGCTGGACGGAGCATTCGCGCTCATAGAGGTGCAGCAGGCGGCCGTGGAGATCGCCCAGCACCTGCACCTCGACATGGTGGATCTCGGTGAAGTACTTTTCCAGCAGCACGTGCGGGTCGCCGAAGGCGGATTGGGCCTCCTGCCGGGCGGCCTGCAGGGCGTCGCGCAACGCGGTTGGCGTGCCAACGACGCGCATGCCCTTGCCGCCGCCGCCGGCGCTGGCCTTGATCAGCACGGGGTAGCCGATGGCTTCGGCCGCCGCGGCCAACTCGTCGTCGCTCTGGCCCTCCCCATCGACACCGGGGACGACGGGCACGCCCTGGGCCTCGGCCAGAGCGCGGGCGGCAGCCTTGCTGCCCAGGGCGCGCATGGCCTCCGGCGACGGGCCGACGAAGACGACCCCGGCGCGGGCGCAGGCGGCGGCAAAGCCGGCGTTTTCGCTCAGGAAGCCGTAGCCGGGGTGGATGGCGTCGGCGCTGGCGTTGGCGGCGATGGTCAGCAGTTTGCCGCGGTCGAGATAGGTCTCGGCGGCGGTGCTGCCGTGGAGCGGGTGGGCCTCGTCGGCGGCGCGCACCCACGGCGCGCCCGCGTCCACGTCGGAGTAGACGGCCACGGCGCGGATGTCCAACTCGTGGCAGGCGCGGATGAGGCGCAGGGCGATCTCGCCGCGGTTGGCGATGAGGACTTTGCGGAAGCGAGGGTAGGCGAGCATGGACAAAGTATAGCGCGGATATGGCAGAATGCAGGAGCGCGGGGAAGGCTTTTCCAAAGTCATCCCAGGCGCACCGACCTGACAGGTGACGGCCAGAGAACGACTGGCCGCTCACCTGTTAGATCAATGGTCGCTAGACGACTTTGGAATAGCCCTGGGAGGGCGGAAGAGAGAGCGCTCGGTGCGTCGTACCTCCTTCGTGGTCTCTTGTTGTCCATTGCCCCACGTGATACGCTATTCTCTGTGAGCCACAGGCCTGTGTTTACCCATGAGACCTCGCCCGACACCGACGGCCGCGCCCCGGCGATGATCGGCATCGTCGGCGGCGTCGGGCCGCTGGCCGGGCTGGACTTGCAGGCCAAGATCATCAGCCAGACCGCCGCCGGGCGCGATCAGGAGCACCTGCCCGTCCTCAGCCTCTCCTGGCCGGGGCCGATCGTTGACCGCACGGAGTACCTGCTCGGCTACGTGACCGAAAACCCGGCCCACGCCCTGCTGGCGCAACTGCGGTTGCTGGCCGCGGCCGGCGCGACCGTCGCCGCCATCCCCTGCAACACGGCCCACGCGCCGGCCATTTTCGACATCGTTCGCGCCGGCGTGGCCGGGTCGCCGCTGCGGCTGCTGCACCTCATCGAGGAAACGGCCGCCCACCTGGCCGCCGAGCACCCTGAACTGCGGACGGTCGGCGTCCTCTCCACGACGGGCACGTGGCGCGCGCGGCTCTATCCGCAGCTGCTGGAGCCGCGCGGGCTGCGCGTCGTCGTCCCCGACGCGACCCTGCAAGAGACGATCCATGCCGCCGTCTATGACCCGGCCCACGGTATCAAGCCGGCCGGGCGGGTGACGGCGCGGGCACGGGCCGGCCTGGCGCGGGGCATTGCCGCGCTGCGGGCGCAAGGGGCCGAGGCCGTCATTCTCGGCTGTACGGAGATGTCGGTGGCCTTTGCGGAGCGGCGCTATGAGGGCCTGCCGCTCATCGACCCGACGCTCATCCTGGCGCGGGCGCTCATCCGGGCGGTCGCGCCGGAGCGATTGCGGCCCTGGGAGATTGAATGAACGTTTGGATGAAACGAATGGGGGCGATATTGACCGCGGCGTTGCTGGTCGGGCTGGCGGCCTGCAACGGCGCGGCGACGACGGGCGAAACCACGGCCACGCCCGCGCCCACCACGACCGCGATCCCGGCCACGCCCGCGGCAACGACGGCCGTCGTTGCGACGGCCGTCGTCCTGAATACGCCGGAAGCGCCGCCGGTTGCCAGCGATACACTGGCCGGCCCCATCATTGGCCTCAATCTGGAGAACACTTACGAAGAGTACTATCTGGCCCTCTTCGACGTGGGCACGAACACGTTCCGCGAGTTAACGACTACCATCGGGCTGATCATGCCCTACGCGGCGCGCTGGTTCGACGGCGGCTGCCTGATCTACGCCGACGGCCGCCTGCTGGACTTGCACGGCGAATTCGTCTGGTCGGTCCCGGATGAAGTGCTGGCCCAGACCGTGGACTGGCACAACTCGTTTCTCTCACCCGACCGCGCCTGGCTGGCCACGGTCGTCGATGACGCCGGCGCGCGCCACGTCGACGTCATTCGCCTCAGCGCGCCCTTCGACCGCGTCCGCCTGACCGAGGGCGGCGGCGGGCATCCGGGGGCGGTGCTGTGGGCGGCGGCCGAGGACGGGCTGTGGCTCTTCTTCAGCGATTCCGACAGCGGCGGCATCTTGCAGGTGTTCCGCGCCCACCCCGACGGCACGGGCCGCGAGCAACTGACGGCCCACGAGACATCGCCGGCGCTCATCGTCGCCCTGGCGCTGTCGCCCGACGGCCGGCGGCTGGCCTATGGCGCGCGCAACCTGGCTGTGCCGTCGCCGCCGTACACCTACCGCGTCGAGGACGAGGGCTGGGTCGGCATCGTTGACCTGGCGACGGGCGAGGCGCGCCGGGTGGCCTTGCCGGGGCTGGCCGGCGTGGAGTTCGGGCAGGGGCTGGTGTGGAGCGCCGACGGGACGCGGCTGCTGGCCGTTGGCGACAGCCTGCCGCTGGCCACCGGCGACCCGCTGGCCGGGCGACAGGTGCATTGGCTGACGGCCGATGGGGCCATCGAGCGCTCCTTCTACCAGGCTGACGCGCCGTCGGGGCAAATGGGCTGGGTGTCGCCACTGGACGACATCGACAGCCTGATGTTCAGTAGTAACGCCGACATCTACCGCTACGATGATGGCCAGATGCGGCGGCTGGCGGAAGGGGAACGGCCGCCGATTGGTGAGATGGGGCGGCGGCCGGTGGGGGTGCTGCCGGCGTTCGTGGGCTTTGCCGGGGAGGCGACGTGCCGGCGCTGAATGGGGCGCGGCCGGTGCTGAAGTGGGCCGGCGGCAAGGGACAATTGCTGCCGGCGTTGCTGGCCCGCCTGCCGGAAAGCTTCGCCGCCTACCATGAGCCGTTTGTCGGTGGTGGGGCGCTGTTCTTCGCCCTGGCGTCGCAGGGGCGCATCGGGCCGGCGTTCCTGTCGGACGCCAATCCGTCGCTGATTGATGTGTACCTTGGCTTGCAGACGGATGTCGAGGCGGTCATCGCGGCCTTACGGCAGCACGTCTACGACCGCGAGCATTACTACGCCGTCCGCGCCCAGGCCCCCGCCGACCTCTCCCTGCCGGAGCGGGCGGCGCGCATCATCTACCTGAACAAGACGTGTTACAACGGCCTCTACCGCGAGAATCGTGCCGGGCAATTTAACGTCCCCTTCGGCCGCTATGTCAACCCGACCATCTGCGACGAGCCGAACCTGCGCGCGGCCGCGGCCGTGCTGCGCGGCGTGGACATTGCCTGCCGGCCGTTTACAACGGTGCTCGAAGTCGCCCGGCCGGGCGACTTCGTCTACTTCGATCCGCCCTACGATCCTCTCTCGCCCACGGCCAACTTCACCGGCTATGACCGCCGCGGCTTCGGCCCGGATGATCAGCGCCGGCTGCGCGACGTGTTCGCTGAACTCGGCCGGCGCGGCGTGTCGGCCGTGCTGTCGAACTCCGACACGCCGTTCGTCCGCGAGTTGTACGCCGGGTTGGCGATGGAGCAGGTCTTTGTCGGCCGGGCGGTCAACTCCAGGGCCAATGGGCGGGGGAAGGTGGCGGAGGTGATTGTGGTGAATGGCTCTGGGTAATGTGCCCAGGGCTGACTGTATGGTGAGCCTCGTGGAAAGGCGACAATTGCAGCGCTCGTTGATTTGGGCCACAATTGACGGGTGGGTGATGAGGCAAGGCATGAGCGATACACCGCCTGAAACAGACCTGGATATAATTATCGAGGGAGATGCCCGAGCCTGCCTCGCGCAATTAGCGGCTGAGTCCGTTCACTGCATTGTCACCAGTCCGCCCTATTACCGACAGCGAGACTACAGCACGCCTCTTCAGATCGGCAATGAAGATACCCCAGAGGAATACATCCACAGGCTCATCAGCGTGTTCGACGAGTGTCTTCGTGTCTTGAGGACGGATGGCACGCTGTGGCTGAATCTGGGCGATAAGTATATGAACGGTGAGCTTCTGGGAACGCCGTGGCGGATTGCTCTGGCTCTCAAGGAACTCGGCTGGCTTTTGCGCTCAGACATCATCTGGCACAAGCCCAATGCCGTGCCTTCATCAGTGAAGAACCGGCCGACAACTGACCACGAGTACCTCTTTCTGTTCGTCAAGAGCCAAGACTACTATTACGACATTGACGCCATCCGCGAGCCGCATGTCACCTTTAGTCCCGACAGCAAAATGCGTGGTGGGCGCAATCATTTTGGCAAGGTGAACGGGACGCCGGAGAAGGGAAAGAACGCTGGCAGCCCCAACCTGCACGATGGTCGTTGGGATCAGGCGTTTCATCCCAAGGGCCGGAATCGCCGCACCGTCTGGGAAATTCCTCTCTCTAAGTCTCGAGACGCTCACTTCGCGGTCTTTCCCGAAAGGCTTGTCGAGTTGTGTGTTCTGGCGGGGTGTCCGGATGGGGGCGTGGTACTAGACCCGTTCATTGGCAGCGGGACAACGGCGCTCGTTGCCCAGCGACTGGGACGCCGGTTTGTAGGCATCGACAGTAACCCAGTCTACTGTCAGATGGCGCGCGAGCGACTGGCTCAGCCGTCGCTCTTCATGGGTGACTGACCAGCCATCGCCCGCAATACCGGCAGCAGTTCCCGAAGCCTCTCCTTCAGCAATGCTTCTATCGCTGAAAGCTGATTGGGGTTGGCTTGGATGTACAGATACAAGTCGGCCTGCAAATCCGCTAGATTGCCCGTCCATGACTCGGCGATGACGATGGGGATGCACCGATAGCCTTCCTGGGTCGCTGTCAGTATCGATTTGTAGATGTCTCTGGTGAAAAGCAGGGCGTGTCCGCCGCCCATTGTCTCGCGGGTTTTGACTGGGATCAGCAGAGTGCCGTACGGGCCAATGACTTGAATATCATACGTTTCATCGCTAATCTTGACCTGGTGAGCTGACACTTCAAGCGGAAGCCCCTCTGAAGCAATCAGGGCAGACAGGTTGCGCCTTACAGTTGCTTCGAGCAGGCCCCCTTTCAATGCACGCCGACTGCCCTCCAGGCGAGCCAACATCACTTCTGAGAAAGCCGGCCATTCCCAACTCGCACTGTCAGGGAAAAGCGGTTCAACAAACTTCCTGATTTCATTCAAGAGATAGGACTGCCGCTCTACCAGCGTGTCGCCAGGAACCGTCTTCAGCAGAGGCTCCAGCCGTTGTGTTGCCGCATCACGAAATAGCCAGGCCAAAAAGTACCATTTTGCCCTGGGGTTTGGGTATGGACGCAGCAATCCATCGTATAGCTTGGCCTCGCCAGGGTGGCGTAGATAGCTTTCTATGGTCGCCGCCGCCTTGGCGTCGGATGTCTCGCGAACGAATGTCAGTACGGACGCATACCCGTGTTCATTGAGAAAGGCGACAAAGTCGTCGTAGAAGCTCTTGTTCTCCTGAACTATGACAACCAGTTCCGCGAGCCGAAGGTTATGGAGGACAAAGTCCATACGGTCACCGGTTGGCAGCTATAGTTCACTAACGAGAGTAGGGACAGCTGGCGATGCCCTGGGCCGCCGCCTAAATATCCGGAATGCTCCGCTGCAACACCGGCAACTCCGCCAGCGCCTTGCCCGCGCCCAGGGCGGTGCAGGCGATGGGGTTGTCGGCCACATAGGCGGGCACGCCCGTCTCGCGCGTCAGCAGCGTGTCGATCTCGCGCAGCAACGCGCCGCCGCCGGTCAGAACCATGCCCCGGTCGATGATGTCCGATGACAACTCCGGTGGTGTCTTGGCCAGTACGGCGCGGGTGACGTTGACGATGGCCGCCAGCTGTTCGCTGATGGCCTCAGTCACTTCGCCGGAGGTGATGGTAATGGTGCGTGGCAACCCGGCCACCTGGTCGCGCCCCTGCACCTGCATCTCCAGCCGCTCCTCGATCTCCACGGCCGCGCCGATCTTGATCTTGATCGCCTCGGCCGTTGGCTCACCGATAACCAGGTTGTACTTTTTGCGGACGTAGCTGATGATGGCCTCGTCCAGGTGGACGCCGCCAACGCGCACCGACTCGGCGCAGACGATGCCGTTCATGGCCACGACGGCCGCCTCGGTGGAGCCGCCGCCCATGTCAACGACCAGGTTACCCGTTGGCGTGCCCACGGGCAGCCCGGCGCCGATGGCCGCGGCCAACGGTTCGGGGATGAGGTTGACCTCGCGTGAGCCGGCCGCCAGGGCTGCCTCGCGCACGGCGCGCCGCTCGACGCTGGTGACGCCGTAGGGCACGCTGATCATCACCGACGGCTTGCGCATGGGCAGGCGGCCGGCGACTTTGGTGATGAAGTATTCCAACATGCCCTGGGTGACGAAGTAGTCGGCGATGACGCCGTCGCGCAAGGGGCGCATTACCTCGATCTCGCCGGGGGTGCGGCCGTACATCTCTTTGGCGGCGCGGCCGACCTCAACGATGATCGTCCGGTTGCCATCCTCGCGGATGGCGACGACCGACGGCTCCTGTAGCACGACGCCGCGTCCCTGGACATGGACGAGGACGTTGACTGTTCCCAGGTCGATAGCGATCTGTGGGGTGAAAAATGACACGCTAGTTCTTTACCTCTAGCGTAGAGAGTAGCGCAAAGGCGTCAAGTCGCCAACACGCAAGCGAAAGGTTCATCTCAGGCCAAGACGGGAACAACAGCCCCCGCCCAGAGAGATGCAAAAGCGCCAGGTCAAGAGGCGACTCTTGGCCCGGCGCCTTTCTGCGTTTTGGGGATGATTGGCCTAACGGTTCTCGTCCTGACCCTGGCCGCGGCCGGTGACGACGGGGCGGCGGCGACGGCGGCCAACGTTGATGCGCGCCTCCGCCCGCAGCAGCGACGCCCGCACGGCGGCGATCGTGTCCGGGTCGGTCCTGACGCCGGTGCGCATGACTTCCTCGGCCTGCTGGCGAGCAATCTCGGCGCGGTCGATGTCGATCTCGTCGGCCTGCTCGGCCGAGTCGGCCAGGATGGTCACGTGGTCGGGCTGGATTTCGACGAAGCCGCCGCCGATGGCAAAGTACTGCTCTTGACCGCCGGTGCGCACGACGACCTCGCCGAAGTCGAGCGTCGTCAGCAGCGGGCTGTGGTGGGGCAAGATGCCCATGCGGCCTTCGCTGCCGGGCAAGTTGACAGCATCCACCTCGCCACTGAAGACGATTCGTTCCTGGGTGACAATATCACATTGGATGGGCATCGGATACCTCCAAGGATGAAGGATGAGCGATGAGGGATGAATTCATCCTTCAGCCTTCATCCTTATCATTAGGCCATCGCGCGGAGTTGCTCCGCCTTTTCGATCACCTGATCGATGCCGCCGACCATGTAGAACGCCTGCTCGGGCAGGTCGTCGTACTTGCCGTCGAGGATCTCGCGGAAGCCGCGCACGGTCTCGGCGGTGGGCACATACTGGCCCTTTAGTCCGTGGAACTTCTCGGCCACGAACATCGGCTGGCCCAGGAAACGCTCGATCTTGCGGGCGCGGGCCACCAGCAGCTTTTGGTCTTCGCTCAACTCGTCGATGCCGAGGATGGCGATGATGTCCTGCAAGTCCTTGTAGGTTTGCAGCACCTGCTTCACCTCGCGGGCGGTGCGATAGTGCAGCTCGCCGACAACATCGGCTTGCAGGGCGCGGCTGGTGCTGGCCAACGGGTCGACGGCCGGGAAGATGCCGCGGGCGAAGACGCTGCGTTCCAGGGTGATGATGGCGTCCAGGTGGGCGAAGGTGGCCACCGGGGCGGGGTCAGAGTAGTCGTCGGCGGGCACGTAGATGGCCTGCATGGAGGTGATGGAGCCGTGGCGGGTGGAGGTAATGCGCTCTTGCAACGCACCCATCTCGGCCGCCAGGGTGGGCTGGTAACCCACGGCGCTGGGCATGCGGCCCAATAGCGCCGACATCTCCGACCCGGCCAACACGTAGCGGAAGATGTTGTCGATGAACAGCAGCACGTCGCGCCCTTCGTCGCGGAAGTACTCGGCCATCGTCAGACCGGTCAGGGCGACGCGCAGGCGCACGCCGGGCGTCTCGTTCATCTGGCCAAAGACCATGGCCACGGAGTCCTGCACACCGTACTCCTGCATCTCGTAGTACAGGTCGGTGCCCTCGCGGGTGCGCTCGCCCACGCCGGCAAAAACGGACACGCCCTCGTGTTCCTGGGCCACGGTGCGGATGAGTTCAGCGATGGTGACCGTCTTGCCGACACCCGCGCCGCCGTAGATGCCCGTCTTGCCGCCCTTGATGAACGGAGCCAGCAGGTCAACGACCTTCAGACCCGTCTCAAACGTCTCGATGACGGTGCTCTGGTCCTGGAACGGCGGGGCGGCGCGGTGGATCGGGTAGTAGACGTCGGCCTTGGGCGTTGGGCGGCCGTCGACGGCCTGGCCAGTCACGTCGAAGATGCGGCCCAGAGTGACGGGGCCAACGGGCACCTTGATGGGCGAGCCGGTGGCGACGACCTCGCGGCCGCGGGGCACGCCGTCAGTGGAACCCATGGCTACGGTGCGCACATTGCCGCCGCCGAGGTGCTGCTGCACCTCCAGCACTAGCTCGCCCTGTGGCGCTTCCAGGGTCAGCGCTTCGTAAATCTCAGGTAGCTGCCCTTCGGGAAACTCTACGTCAATGACAACGCCACGAATGGCGGTAATTTTGCCTGTTGCCATGTAATATGCCTCCAAAACCTCTTTGTGGAGCGATTTGGCCAATCGCCTTATTTGCTCGTTAGCGCCTCGGCGCCGCCGACGATGTCGAGAATCTCACTGGTAATGCTCGCTTGGCGCGCCTTGTTGCGCTCCAGGGTCAGGAAGTCCACCAATTCGCCGGCGTTGTCGGTGGCATTGTTCATGGCCACCATGCGGGCGCTGTGCTCGCTGGCCAGCGCCTCCAGCAGTGCCTGGTAGATCTGTAGCCGGGTGAAGCGCGGCACGATGTCGTTGAGCAGCACTTCGGCGTTCGGCTCATAGGTGTAGGCCTGTTGCGAGGCGGCGACCGAGTCGACGCCGCTGACGTACTCCGCGCCGGGCATGCCGCTCAGGTCGGCCGGCTTCAGCGGCAATAGCTGGCGAATGACCGGCTGGCGTGTCACCAGGTTGACGAATTCCGAGTAGCCGATGAAGACCTGGTCGACGTCCTCGCTGAGCATGCTGTCGATGGCGACGCGCGCGATGGCGGTGATGTCGAGGAACGACGGCGGGTCGGGCACGCGGTCGAAGGTGGCGACGACGTTGAAGCCGCGGCGCACCATCGCGTCGCGCCCCTTGCGGCCGACGGTGATGACCCTGACCGGCTTGACGGCGGCGCGCAGGAAGCGCTCGGCCAGCGCAGTCATGTTGACGTTGTAGGAGCCGGCCAGCCCACGATCGCTGGTCATCAGGATCAGGCCGATGTTGCGCACGTCTGGCCGGGCGGTCATCAGCGGATGGGTCGTGGCCGACGCGCCCGGTTGGGCGGCCAGATTCTGGATGATCGCGAACGCCTTGCGAGCATAGTGGCGTGTGGCCTGGGCCTGGCGTTGCGCCCGGCTGGCTTTTGACGCCGACACAGCCGCCAGCGCGCTCGTCACCTGGGAGATGTTCTTGACGCTCTTGATGCGGTTGTTGAGTTCACGTTCAGTAGCCATAGGAAATCAGGAATTAAGAATTAGGAATCTAGGATCGCGCAGCTGGTCGTTCTTCGATACCTAATTCGTAATTAGTTCGTCCAGGTGTTGTTGAACTCGCCGATGGCCTGCTTGACGCTGCTCTCAATCTGTTCGTTCCAGGCGCCGGTCTCCAGAATGGTCTTGCCCAGCTGCGAATAGGCCGTGTCCATGAAGCGGCTGAACTCGCTCTTCCAGCGCTGGATCTGTTTCACAGCGATGTTGTCGAGATAGCCGCGCGTGCCGGCGTAGATCATGTAGACCTCGTGGTCGAGGCGGATGGGCTGGTACTGCGGCTGCTTCAACAGTTCCATCAGCCGCTCGCCGCGGGCCAACTGCCGCTGCGTGGACGGGTCCAGGTCGGAGCCGAACTGGGCAAAGGCGGCCAACTCGCGGAACTGGGACAGATCGCCCTTCAGGGTGCTGGCGGCCTTGCTCATGGCCCGCTTCTGGGCGGCGCTGCCGACGCGCGAGACGGATAGGCCGGCGTTGATGGCCGGGCGCTGGCCGGCGTTGAACAGGTCGGTTTCCAGGAAAAGCTGGCCGTCGGTGATGGAGATGACGTTGGTGGGGATGTAGGCCGATACGTCGCCCAGCAGGGTTTCGATAATGGGCAGGGCGGTCAGCGAGCCGCCGGTGCCGGGCCGCTTGACGGCCTCGTACTTGTCCCGGGCGTCCTCGCCCAGCGCGGCCATGCCCTTGTGGATGGCCTCGTCGACGAGGTTGCCGTAGTAGACCTGGCCGTCAACGCCCTGGGTCTCGGCCGTCACCTGGGTGCCCTTGGGCACGATGACGAACTCGTCGCGCAGACGGACGGCGCGCTCTAGCAGGGTGCTGTGGAGCGAGAAGATGTCGCCGGGGTAGGCCTCGCGGCCGGGCGGGCGGCGCAGGATGAGCGACATCTGGCGGTAGGCCCAGGCGTGCTTGGACAGGTCGTCGTAGACCACCAGGGCATCGAGGCCCTGCTCCATGAATTCCTCGCCAATGGCGCAGCCGGAGTAGGGGGCGAAGTATTGCAGCGGCGCGGGGTCAGACGCAGTCGCCAGGACGACGGTGGTGTACTCCATCGCGCCGTACTTCTCCAGCGTGTTGACGACCTGGGCGACCTGGCCGGCGCGCTGGCCGATGGCGACGTAGATGCACAACACGTTCTGGCCCTTCTGGTTGATGATGGTGTCGAGGGCGATGGCCGTCTTGCCCGTCTGGCGGTCACCGATGATCAGCTCGCGCTGGCCGCGGCCGATGGCGAACATCGCGTCAACGGACAGAATGCCGGTCTGCACGGGCGTGTCCACGCCGCGCCGCGCGACGACGCCGGGGGCGGTGCGCTGCAAGGGGCGGCGCTTGGTGGTGTTGATCGGGCCTTTGCCGTCCAGCGGGTTGCCCAGCGGATCGACGACGCGGCCGATGAGCGCCTCGCCCACGGGCACGGAGGCGATGCTGCCGGTGGCTCGCACCTCGTCGCCGACTTCGATAGTGGTGTAATCACCCATGACGACGATGCCGACGGCTTCGCGCTGGAGGTCGAGGACGATGCCGGCCACGCCGGAGCTAAATTCGACAAGCTCGTTGGCGCTGGCGTCGGCCAGGCCGGTGGCCAGGGCGACGCCATCATAGACGGCCGAGACCGTGCCGACGCTGCGCGAAGTGACCTGGTGGTCGAAGGTCTTGATCTGGTCAAGAAGGGAGTCTGCAATGTGTTGGAAGTCCGGGGCAAGGGTTGCCATACGTTCAAGCTCCTTGGGTGAGGCGAGAGGATACTGTCAATAACAGGACGCCAGGCGGCCGGGACAGGGCCAGCGAACCTGGCGTCAGTGTGTCCCCGCGGCTTGGCGATGCGTTCTTCATTGTGTCAGTCCGGCAACAGTCGCCGCGTCGAGCTTGGCGACAACGGCGGTGACTAATTGTACCGCATGATCGTAATCGTCGCGATGAATGATCGACCCGTGGCTATGGATGTGGCGGGCGGGCACGCCGATGACGACCGTGGGCACGCCCAGACCGTGCAGGTGGATCGCCCCGCCGTCGGTCGCGCCGCCGGGCATGTTGGAGAACTGGAGCGGGAGGCCCAGCTCGGCGGCCGTGTCGATGATCAGATGGCGCAGGGCCTGGTTGGGGATCATCCGCGCGTCGAAGACGGACAGAGCCGGGCCGCCGCCCAGGCGCACGCTGGACTGCTCTTTCTTGATGCCGGGCACGTCACCGGCGATGTCGGCCTCCAGGATGATGGCCACGTCGGGATCGACGGCGCGGACGCTGGTGGTGGCCCCGCGCAGGCCGACCTCTTCCATGACCGTCTGCACGGCGTAGAGGTCGTTGGGATGGGCCTCGTTTTGGAAGTGGCGCAGCACGTCGATGGCTACGGCGCAACCGACGCGGTTGTCGAACGCCTTGGACAGGTACGTCTTGCCGCCGGCCATGACCGCGAAACGGCTATCGGGCACGACGGGGTCGCCCACGCGGACGCCGGCGGCCTCGGTCTCGGCCTGGCTGGTCACGCCGATGTCGATATACATGTCCTTCTTCTCGACCATCTTGGCCCGTTCCTCGCCGGAGATGAGGTGGGGCGGCTTGGCCCCGACGACGCCGACGACGTCGCCGCGGTGGGTCTTGACGATGACCCGTTGCGACAGGATGGTCTGGTCCCACCAGCCGCCCAGTTGCAGGAACTTGAGGAAGCCGTTGTCGTCGATATGGGTGACGATGAGGCCGATCTCGTCCATGTGGCCGGCCAGCATGACCCGCGGTCCTTCGCCCGGCCGGTGGCAGATGAGGCTGCCCAACTTGTCCTGGGAGAGTTCGCCCAGCGGGGCCATGAGGTCGCGCAGGACAGCGCGCACCTCGGTTTCATAGCCGGGCACGCCGTGGGCTTCGGTCAGGGTTTGGAGGAATTGTTCGGTTGCGTCCACGTGGGTAGTGTTTTCCTCTAGATTTGTAGCGCGGGTTGGCAACCCGCGTCCTCGGCTGCTTAAGAGGCGGGTTGCCAACCCGCCCACCGTCTGTGAAGCGCGTCACAAGTTAAATGGAATTGTAGTGGATTTTGGGGGCAGTGTCCAACAAGGAGAGGCGGCCGGCCGGGCAATCCGTCTATTCCGTCCCGGATCGCGCCGCCAACCAGCGCCGCAGCGATTCCTGACTTTCGCCGCTGGGCCGGCCGAGGATGAGGTCTTCGATGGCGATGTCCTCATCCAGGTCGGGCCAGTGGATGCCGATGCCGCGGCCAATCCAGCGCCAATGGTTGCGTTCGGCGGGAGTGGCCTGGAACAGGCGCGGGAACCAGGCGAGTGGGATGGCCAGGACGCGGCCGTCGGCCAGGCGGACGACCAGTGCGTCCTCTGTGAAAGCAACTGTTTCGGCGAAAGTTGGCATAGCGCCGCTCATTCTACCACACGCAACACAACGACCCCCGCCGCTACATTCCCCACCAGCGCATACCCGCCGGTCGCGGCCACGCGCATGCCGGCCGATGGTAGAGCGATGGCGCTGACCTGTTGGGGGGTAGACGGGGCGCGCAGGTCGACTGCAATCAGTTGACTCTCTTCGCCAGCCGTCGTGACCAGCGCCAGCGAACCAACCACGGCAATATCCTGCACACCGCCGGGGATAGGCAGCGAAGCGACGACCGACGGCTGTGTCGGATCGGCCACGCTGACGATCGCCAGCCCGGCCTCCATGCCTACCAGAACGAAGTCGCCCAAGCCGGCCACGCTGCTGATCGGCTCCGGCCACTCCAGCGATCCGGCCGGTTGCGGCCCGGCGGCGCTCTCGGTGAAAATCGTCAGCGCGCCGCCGGGGCGGTCGGCGAAGTTGCCGGCGGCGTAGAGCCGGCCGTTGTCAACCGCCAGGGCGGCGACACAGCCCTCAACAGCCGCCTCATCAACAAGGCGGGGCGCGGCGGGATCGGCCAGTTCGAAGGCCATTAGATTAGGCCCGTCGCATACCCCGGCGTCGGCCAGGTAGACCAGTTGTCCGGCGGCGACGCTGCCCACGCGCAGTTCGGCATAGCCGGTTGTCGCGTCCAGCGAACCGAGCAAGACCGGCGCGGCCGGGTCGGCCAGGGAGATGATGCGCAGCCCGTCGTCGGCGGCGCTGACGGTGGCCATATCCCCGGCCAGGGCCACGTCCAGATATGAAGCGTAGCACGGTTGGCAATGCACCTCGCCCGTGTACGCGCCCAGCACAGCCAGATCGGGCAGATTAAGCGTCAGCAATTGGTTGCCGGCCAGGGCGATGCCGACATCGCCGGATATAGCTACGTCACCCACGGCGGGTAGTTCGTAGCGGCCGAGTGGGGCAGCCGATGGGTCGGCTAAATCGTAGACCGCCACATCGCCGCGGGCGAAGAAGGCGCGGCCGTCGGCGAGGACCAGCTTGGACGACGTGATCGCCCCGTCTACGCCGGCGGGAACGGCCGCCGGCAACTCGACTGGCAATACGCCGATCACGTTGCCGCTATAGCCGACAACGGCCAAGAAGGCGCGGTCGCCGGCCAACACAAACCCCTCGACGACGCCCAGACCCAGCGCGGCATCCGGCGAGGCCTGAACGTCCCACAGCGGTTGCGGCCGAAGCGGATCGCTCACGTCCCAGGCGTGGAGGTCGGACACGCCGCCGCCGGCCACCAGCACGTCGCCGGCCAGGCTGAGGCTATAGGTCAGCCCCACGCCGGGCACGGCCACGGCGTCGGGCAGGTCGGCCGGATTGGAGATATCGACGGCGTAGAAGTCGGTCGCTGCCGGATGGCCAACGTAGACCATAGCCTGACCGGCGGCCAGAGCGTAGACCGGCGACGGCAGCGGCGCGTGGTCGAGCAGTTGAGGCTGGCCGGGGGTACTGACGTCCAGGGTGACAATGCCGCCAGGGCTATTCCCAGCCGGGGTCAATGGGAATGGGGGCACGTTCAACCCGGCGACCAGCGTATCGCCAGCCAACGCCAGTTGAGTGATGGTGGGGCCGAGGTCAACTTCGCTCAGGACAGTGATTGCTGCCGGATCGGCCACGTCCAGGGCCACAACGACCGACGCCGCCGCCACGTAAGCGACACTGCCATCCACGATGACGGCCACAGCCAGGCCGGGTAGTATCTCACTCTGGCCCAGCAGCACAGGCGCGGTAGGGTCGCTCACGTCCAGAGCCACGAGGCGCGGCCCAATGGCGATGAAGGCTACATTGTCAACCACCGCGACGCCCTCGGCCCGACCCCACTGTTGGCTGAGCACCTCCACCGTCACCTCTGCCACTACCGCGATGGTCGCCGGTGACGTAGGCGAGGGGGAGGAAGCCGGTGAACGTGTAGAAGTAGCCGAAGGGAGCGGAGAAGTGGCAGGCAGTGGTGTTGCCGTTGTGGCTACACTGGCAGCGACCGTGCTGGTCGTCGGCGGGGCTATGGTCGCCTCTTCGACAGGTGTAGTGGGCGGGCGTGTGACTACGGGGCCGGGCGTGGCGGCAGTGGGGGGCGACGCGCCACAAGCGGCCAGCGAGACCAGTGCGGCAACGAAGACCACCAAACTAGCAGGCCGCCGCATTCCAGCTATAGATGACCGATGTGCCTTGTGTGACATTTGCTCCACAGGACGGGTGAGCTGTACCGCCGTTACACTGCATGTGAATATGGATACCTGTATAGCAGACTGCATGAGTGACGCTTACAGTGGCACCAAGAAGCAAACTTGATGCCCCTAGTACTCTGTAACTTAAACAACGTAACTAAACATTGATTGTTTCCATGATGTCAGATAAGCTGAGTGGATGGCCAAGCACCACATCCAACTCAGTGAATCAGAACGCAAACAGCTAGAAGATTTG
>WBZM01000501.1_pt1 | contig 48342 bp, 74 predicted proteins | sample 5204271 | NCBI WGS metagenome assembly WBZM01 (sample SAMN12344346, study PRJNA552823) | activated sludge metagenome | biome: Activated sludge suspended growth; feature: Nitrification reactor; material: Wastewater; isolation source: activated sludge from nitrification reactor of wastewater... | reverse complement strand
GGTGTCCGGCGCACCGCTGGGTCCGCCACGGGCGCGATCAGCCTGTCCGGCACGTCGACGGGCGTTCGTCGCGTCGTCGGCGTCGGCGCTGAGTCATCATTCACGATCAGCGGGACCACGAACGGTGTCCGCCGCCCGGTCGGTACGTCTGCGGGCACGCTCACGCTCACCGGGACGGCGACGGGCGTCCGTCGCCGCGTCGGCGCTGCTGCGGGCACGATCGCGCTCACAGGTGCAGCGACCGGCCGGGTGAAGCGGTACGGGGCGGGCGCGGGCCCGATCTCGCTCACTGGCACGGTGACCGGGCGGGTGAATCGCTACGGCGCTGCTGCGGGCGCGGTCGCGCTCACGGGTGCAGCGAACGGGGTGCGTCGCCGTCTCGGTTCCGCTGTCGGGGCGATCGCTTCGTTCGCGGGCATCTCCACGGGCGTCCGTCGACCCCGCGGCCTGAACGTCATTAGCTCGATCGTCCTCTCGGGCGCATCGACGGGGCGACGTACGACGAAGGGTGCGGCCGCCGGAGCGGTCACGCTCACGGGCACGGCGACGGGCCGGAAGTCGGTCAAGGGCGCGGCCGCAAGCGCAGTCGCGCTCACGGGCACGTCGACGGGCGTCCGCCGCACGCTCGGTGATGCCAGTGCGGGCGAGACCAACCTGACCGGCACCGCGAACGGTGTCCGTCGCCGTCCCGGTTCCGCCGTCGGTTCGATCGCCGTCTCGGGGACCGCTGCCGGGCGGGTGAAGCGCTACGGGACCGGCGCGGGCACGGTCAGCCTCACGGGAGTAGCGACGGGGCATCGGCTCCGCAAGGGCCTGAACCTCACGGGCTCGATCACGATCACCGGCGTCGCGATCGGTGGGCCGCGCCGCTACGGATCAGGTGTCGGGTCGCTCACACTCGCAGGGACGAGCGCAGGCGTGCGCCGGGCTCGTGGAAGCGCGGCGGGCACGATTGCGTTCGCCACAGCGACTGCCACGGGCCGGAAGTCCGTCAAGGGCGCAGGGCACGGCACGATCGGTCTCGCCGGGACCGCGACCGGGATCGGCCGGAAGATCGGCCAGGCGGGCGGGTCCCTGTGGATCAACGGGGCCGCAGCGGGACGCCGCCGGGTCCGCGGCGCTGCCGTCGGCGCGGTCACGCTCACGGGGACCGCCGTCGGTGCCCGCCGCTACTACGGCACCGCGGTCGGCACGATCAACCTCGCAGGCACTGCCACGGGCCGCCCACGTCGCCGTGGAGCTGCGCAGGGTGTAATCACCCTCGCGGGCGTTTCCGGAGGCGTACGGCGCACGTGGGGTACCGCAGCGGCCACCCTGGCGCTCACTGGCGCAGCGCACGGGGTCCGCCGGAGGCCTGGAGCGGCGGTCGGGTCGATCTCGCTCTCGGGGACGGTGCACGGCGTCCGCATCGTCGACGGTTCCGCTGCCGGTTCTCTCGGCACGTTCACGGGCACCGCGACGGGGATCCGCAGTGTCCGCGGATCCATCTCCGGCACGATCAACTTGGCCGGGACCGCGACCGGCCGGAAGTCCGTCGACGGTTCCGCTGCCGGGACGATGGCCCTCTCTGGCACATCGACCGGTCATCCCCGCCGAGCCGGTCACGCTGACGGCGCGATCATCATCATCGGAGCGTCGACCGGGCATCCGCGTCGTCTCGGTACGAACGCCGCCGGGGCGCTCTCTCTCGCCGGGACAGCGATCGGGATTCCGCTGGTCCGTGGTACAGGCGACGGCTGGTTCACGATCATCGGGGATGGGACCGGGATTCGTCGCGTGCACGGGTCCGCAACGACCGCGATCGGGTTCACCGGGGCAGCAACCGGGCAGCGGCACGTCTACGGATTCGGGACGATCTCCGTCGTGCTCGCCGCGACAGCAACAGCGGTCCGCCGGGTCTACGGCTACGTCGCTGGTGCGATTGAGCTGACGTCGTCCGCGTCTGGGCTCCGGCTGGTCTACAACGGCACCGTCTGCATGACCGAGACGATGGCGGATGCATATCTCCGCGAGATGCTCGCCGCTGACGTCACCGTCGACGAGGGCCTGGCCGCTACCGTTCGGATGCAGATCGACCAGGAGTGCTGACGATGACCACCACGCTGCGAGAGACACGACGGATCGGCCAGCAATCGACATGGACCGTCACGTTCACCGACGACGTCGGGGATCGCGTCGACCCGGTCACGGTCCGGTTCCGGTGGCGGCGCAAGTCACAGTCGATCGAGGACGCAACCGTGTTCCAGCACGGCGTCGATTCCGAGATCACTCGCGAGGCGGTCGGGGTCTACAGCTTCCGGTCCCCGGTGTACGAGCACGCCGAGCGGCACTACGTCCGCGTCGAGTCGACGCTGCCGAACACCGCGAACGAGCAGGAGGTCACCGTCGAGCGGAGCCTGTTCGTGGAGTCCGGCTCGTGACCGTCACCGTCGACGGGCTGACCCCGTACACGGTGTGCGCCGCCGTGCTCGCCGTCGTTCAAGACCACCTAGCCCGGGCGGGCCGCAAGCCCGCCGTCGCGTACGTCGCGTCCGGCGGGATCGTCGTCGACTCGTGTGAAGGCGGCTACCTCGTCGTCGCACCCGAGCGCGTGTTCCGGTTCGTGTCACCGCTCCCGACTGAGGCGCTGCCCGACGAGCAGGTCGCCGGCATCGGGCTCGACGTCGTGATCCGGCTCGAACGCTGCGTGCCGGTGCTCACGGAGGCGGGCGACGCGCCGACCGTCGAGGAACAGGAGGCCGGGTACCGCGAAGTCCTCGCTGACGCCGCCGTCGTCTGGTCAGCCTGCGCAAGCGACGACATGGTGCTCGACGGCGAGTGGGAACGGTCCGGGATCGATCAGCTCTTCGTCGGTCCGCTCGGCGGCTGCTCCGGGAGCGAGACACGGCTCACGGTCGGCGTCCCGATCGACGACTGGTGCGTCGGGTACACCGAGACGTACGAAGGCGAGGACTGACCCGTGGCGGTCGTGGTGCGCTTCAACCAGCAGGCGCTCCGCTCGATCGCCGTGCAGGCTGCGGAGGATGACCTGCGGGTCAGAGCGAACCGGGTGCTGAACGCCGCCCGCCGGAACGCACCGGTCGACGAGGGACGTCTCCGCGCGTCGATCGCGGTCGAGTTCACGACGGACCGTGACGGGAGCCCGGTCGCCCGGATCGGCTCGAACCTGCCCTACGCGATCTTCGTTCACGAGGGCACCGGCATCTACGGGCCGCGCGGCGCGATGATCCGCCCACGGACACGCCAGTTCATGCGCTGGCCCGTGAAGAACAACAGCGGCAGCGGGAACCGCCGATACTCCGGCGGGTCGACGTCGAGCTACGCGTACGCCCGGGAGACACGCGGTGTCCGGCCCCGCCCGTTCCTCAGAGACGCACTCGACGCAGCACGGTAGGCGACTACCCTCACACGCGTTAGTGTGATCGCCCATGAGCTTCCGAAACCAGTCCTTCCAGACAGCGGCGCGCCGGCGCGGCGGTCAACCCATCTCGGTCACGATCGAGCACACCATCGTCAACGACGAGACGGGAGACGTGTCCGACATCGACGTCGTGCTCCGCGTCGACCCGCTGCTCGACATCGTCCGGGCCGGTGCCGTGTTCGGTGCGTTCGGTGCGTCGCTGTCCGGCCTGAACGACGCTGACGTCGAGGTGACCGACAAGCTCGCCACGCTCGAAGCGGAGGTCCCGAAGCTCCGCCGCGCGATGCGCGACTGCTTCGTGCCGCATGACCGGCAGAAGTGGGACGAAGTCGGCCCGGGCGTCGACGTGATGACCCTCGGGTCGATCATCCGGTACATCGTCCGGGAGCTGTCCGGGGCGGACCCTACGCGACCGGAGTCATCCTCGGATGGATCGGCTCCGACTGGACCCGCTTCGACGGCTGGTGCGCTGCCCGCTCCGTCGATCCCGCCGACCTCCCCGTCGATCGAGCCCTGAACCTGTACCTCCACATGATCCGCGAGTGGGCGAACCAGGACCGGATCGACGAGATCGAGCGTGCCCTGACCGCTCCGCCCGGGTGGATCGACCCGGACACCGGACTGCCCGCCGGATGGACGGACGACGAGGACGACGAGTGGTCGATGTTCGAAGCTGCGATGCGCGGCTAGCATCGCTTCACACCGCGAAGCCTCGGGGGAGGGTGCGGTGAGCAGACACGCTGCGAGATAGGTCCAGACCTACACTCGCAGCGTGTCTGCTCCCATCGCTGAAGCCTTCGTCGAGATCCGCGCTGACCTCGGCAAGCTGAACGACCTCGGGTCGAGCCTGCAGCGCATGTTCTCCGGCGTCGGGGACGACGCCGAACGCGCCGGGCGCGACATCGCCTCAGCGCTCGAGCGGGCAGCGGACGACGCCCGGGCCGAGCTGTCCTCACTCGGGAACGGCAACGCGTTCGACGACCTCGTAGCCGACGCCAACCGTGCCGGCGAGGACGTCCAGGCCGCGATCGACGAAGCAGCCCGCCAGTCCCTCGACGCCATCGACGGGATCGGGAACGGGCAGCCGTTCACCGACGTATCGAACGACGCTCAGCGCGCCGGCGAGCAGGTCGAGGACGCGTTCCGGGAGGCTGAACGGCAGTCGAACTCGGCACTCGACGGCATCCGCAACGTCGGAGTCGGCGCGTTCGCGGCGATCGGTACGGCGATCGCAGCGGCCGGGATCGGCATGCTCATCGCGGACTCGTTCGCCGCCGCGACGGAGGCCGCAGCGAACATGCGGACCCTCACGCAGGTGATCGAGGCGACCGGCGGCGCAGCCGGAGTCACCGCCGACGAGGTCGCCGCGATGGCCGCGAACCTGTCGATGAAGATCGGCGTCGACGACGACGAGATCATCGAAGCGCAGTCGGTGCTCCTGACCTTCAAGGAGATCAGCGGCGACACGCTCCCGACCGTCACTGCGCTCGCCGCCGACATGTCCGCCGTGTTCGGCAACGACATGACGTCCGCCGCCACCATGCTCGGCAAGGCCCTGAACGACCCGATCGCCGGTATCTCTGCGCTCGGCCGTGTCGGCGTCCAGTTCACGGACGAGCAGAAGGCGATGATCGCCGCGATGGTCGAGGCCGGCGACGTCGCCGGAGCTCAGGCGCTGATCCTCGCGGAGGTCGAAGGTCAGGTCGGTGGCGCGGCGGAGGCGTCCGCGACCGGGGTCGACAAGATCAAGGTCGCGTTCGGGGAGCTGCAGGAAACCCTCGGCGGTGGGCTCGCCGCCAGCGTCGAGGGGCTGTCCGGCTCGATCGTCGGCCTGCTCGACTCCGTCGCCCCGGCGCTCGATGAGGTCGGCGGCGCGATCGGGTCGACCCTCGGGCCGGTCATCGATTCGCTCGGGCCGGTCATCACTACGCTCGCCGGGACCCTCGCGACCGTACTCGGGGACATGTCGACTGCGTTCGCTGCGCTGTCGCCGGTCATCGCCCCGATCGTCGAGGTGTTCGGTGTCCTCGCGACGACCATCTCCGGTGTCCTCGCTACGGCGTTCACGGCGCTCGCTCCCGTCATCGAGCTCGTCGCCGGGTTCATCTCCGAGTTCGCCGGCATCCTGTCCGCTGCGCTCGGCCCGGCCCTGACGGCGATCACCCCGGCGTTCGACGTCATTGCGCAGGTGCTCGGAGACGTCCTCGCGCAGGTGATGCCCGTCGTGCTGTCCCTGTTCCAGCAGCTCGCCCCGGTCCTCACGCAGATCGGCACGATTCTCTCCGGGGCGCTCGCCGCCGTCCTCCCCGTGATCGGGAAGGCGTTCGCGGATCTCGCCGTGACGGTGCTCCCGATCCTGGTGCAGATCATCACGGCGCTGCTCCCGATCATCAAGCTCGTCGCGGACGTGTTCGCCAGCGTCCTTGCTGTCGTGCTCCCCGTGATCGTCAAGGTGTTCCAGCAGCTCCTGACGGCCCTGCAGCCGCTGATCCCCGTCCTGCAAGACGCGCTGCTCCGCATCCTCGAAGCGCTCGCGCCGATCCTGCCGAAGCTCGCTGAGGCGTTCATGGCGATCGTCGAAGCGCTGATCCCGCTGCTGACCGCGATCCTCCCGCTCATCCCACCGATCGCTGAACTCGCTGCGCTGCTCATCGAGGAGATCGGCGCGCCGCTGCTGCTCGTGATCGCGGAGGCCCTGGTCGTTCTCGCGGAGGCGTTCTCCGCGCTGATGGGCGTCGTCGTCGAGGTCGTGACCGTGATCGTCGAGACGGTCGTCGGCTGGCTCACGGACATGCAGTCGTGGCCCGGGAAGATCAACGACTTCGTCACCGGCGCGATCGACTTCCTCGCAGCGCTCCCGGGCGAGGTTGTCCGGATCATCTCGGACACGGCATCGCAGGCGCTCTCGGGGATCGCCGGGTTCGTCACGGACGGCGTGTCCGAGCTCGGTTCGCTCCCGGGCAAAGCGGTCGGCGCGCTTGCGTCGCTCGCCGGTGACATCGGAGGTGTCATCTCCGGCGCAGCGTCGACCGCGTTGTCGAACGCCACGTCGTTCGTCACTGACGTCGTGTCCGAGATCGGGTCGCTGCCCGGCAAGGCGGTCGACGAGATTACGTCCCTCGGGGCCGACATCGCAGGGGTCATCGGGGACGCTGCGGCAGACGCCGCAGGAGCGGCCGAAGGTCTCGTCGGTGACGTCATCGCGTTCTTCGCCGGGCTCCCGGGCGAGATCTTGTCCGCCCTCGGGGACGTCGGTAGCACGATCGCGTCCGGGCTCCGGTCGGCGTTCAAGACGGCGTGGAACGGGCTCGTCGGATGGCTCAAGGTCACCATCCCGATCCCGATGGCTCCGGACATCACCGTGAACCTCGGCAAGTACCTGAAGCTCGCGCAGGGCTCGATCGTGACCGGCCCCACGATGGCGCTGATCGGTGAGGCCGGAGATGAGGCCGTGATTCCTATGACCCGCCCCGGCCGGGCGATGCAGTTGATGCAGGACTCCGGGCTCGGCGCGATGTGGGACCAGGCGAGAGGCGGAGGCGGAGGTAGTGGCCCTCTCATCGCGATCGGTGAAGCGCACTACCACAACGGGACCGATACGGAGATGACCGCGCAGGCGACGCTCGCTGCGCTCGGAGCGAAGAGGATGGCAGCATGATCACGCTCAGCGATCCGCAGCTCGGTGAGGTCGAGCTGCGGTCCCGCCCGTTCGTCGTCCGGTCGTTCCAGATCGGGTCACCGGAGACACGACAGGTGGTCCGGCCACGGGCACTCGCGAACGGCTCGTACGACGACACCCGGTTCACCGGGGCACGTGCCGTCACGGTGGCGCTCGAGCTCGGGGAACGGTACTGCGCGAGCCCGGCCGGGCTCTCGACTATGCAGGACCTGTACGACCGCATCCTGCCGTTCATGGCCCCGCGCCGCCGACCGACGATGACGTGGTCACTCCCGGGCTCCGGTGGTGTGCTCCGGCAGATGACGGTCCGCGGGCAGGCCGCCCCGGTCGTGATCGCGCGAGCGAAGCACCCATCGCTCGTCCTGCAGTTCGTCGCGCCGTCCGGCGAGATCACGACTCCGGGCGAGCACGCCACGTACATCGAGCCGGCAGTCGACACGGTCGACGGTCGCACCTACGACCTCACGTTCGACCGGACGTACCCGACGTCCGCCCCGGTCGGTGACCGCACCATCGTGCAGAACGGCAACGAGGAAGCGCACTGGCGGCTGACCCTGTTCGGTGAGGTCGTCGACCCGGCGTTCCGGATCAACGACGTCACGATCGCGTTCACGGAGAACGGTGGGCTCACCGTCCCGGCCGGATCGAGCGTGGTGCTCGATACCCGGGAACGGACCGTGTACCTCAACGACGACCCGACGACCCCCGTGTACGACCGGACCAACTTCACCGAGTGGTCGTGGGGAGACGTCCTGCTGCAGCCCGGCGCGAACGTCGTCCGGTTCTCCCCCGACTCGATCGACGGCGGGCAGGCGCTGCTCTCGTGGTACGACACGTGGGCGTGACCTGACATGGCGCTCCCTCGCATCTCGTTCGCTGTCGGGCCGTGGACCGGAGACGACCCGGTGCAGCCGATCACCCGGTTCACGGGCGCGACGATCAAGAAGAACCTTGGCGGTGGACCGGAAGTCACCATGACGATCCCGGGCGCGTCACCCGCCGCGCTCGTCATCGACGGACTCGCGACGGACCTGTGGACCTACAAGAACGGCGAGCTGCTGTCCCGCGGCCGCATCCTGCCGGTGAAGCAGCGCTGGGGCGTCAACAAGCAGGACGACGCCACGATCACCGCCGTCGGGTACAAGCGGCTCGTCGAGGGCCGGCACATCATCTCCGGCCCGCCGACGTTCACAAACGTCGATCAGGGATCGATCCTGTGGCAGCTCGTGCAGCACACTCAGGGCCAGACGAACGGGTCGCTCGGGATCACCGCAGGGACGTACACGACCGGCGTGCTCCGCACACGCACGGAGTACCGGATCGGGCAGCAGCTCGGCCAGCTCATGACGGACATGGGCAAGGTCGACAACGGCTGCTGGTGGGGTATCGACGCCGCACGCGTCTTCACCGCCCGCCTGTGGGACGACTTCCCGGTTCGGCCGGACCCGATCGTGTGGGGCATGAACGCCCGCGACATGGCCCGCGACCCCGGCCGCGCCTTCGCCAACGTCGCGGGCGCGTCCGGCTCAGCAACGAGCACCGTGCCGGCGTGGGCCGCCGCGGCGTCCCTCGCGACGGACCCGCGCGGCCGCTGGGAGACGTTCGACTCGACGCACGGCTCGACGATCCTGCAGGCGACCGTGGAGTCGCACGCCGCCGGTGCGCTCGCCCGGTCGCAGCATCCGCCGTCGGTGTGGACGATCGAGCTCGAACCGGCCGCCTACTTCGAGGGGTCGTCGGACTACAGCGAGGGCGAGTTCGTGCAGATCGTCGTGCCGGCGTCGGCCATCAACGAGATCGGCGCTCCCGTGAACGTCCTCGCGCAGGTCACGGAGGTCGTCGTGAAGGCGGGCGAGGACGGCACGGTGCAGGTCCTACTCGCCGCCGTGGAGACGGAGACGCTATGAGCATGACCGAGTCGGTGTCCGACACCGACGACTTCGCCTGGCTGCTCGGCAGCATCATCGCCCGCCTCAACGCGGTCGAGCAGCTCGCGCATCGACACGACCAGGGCGAGTCCCGGTTCCTCTCGCTCACCGGCGGCACGCTCGAGGGTGGGCTCGCCGGCACGACAGCGACGTTCTCCGGCGCAGTCACGGCCGGGTCGTTCTCCGGTTCCGGCGCGTCGCTGACGTCTCTCAACGCGAGCAACCTCGCGTCCGGCACCGTGCCGTCCGCCCGGGTGTCCGGCGCGTACGGCAGCATCACGGGCGTCGGGACGCTCGGGTCGCTCTCCGTCTCCGGTGCGGTCACTGCAGGATCGTTCTCGGGGAACGGCGCGTCGCTGACGTCGCTCAACGCGAGCAACCTCGCGTCCGGGACGGTGCCGTCGGCCCGCATGTCCGGCGCGTACACCGGGATCACGCAGGTCGGCACACTGTCGGGGCTGACCGTGTCGTCGACGATCAACGGGTCGATCAGCGGGAACGCCGCCACGGCAACGTACGCGACGTCCGCCGGGTCCTACTCCGGTGACGTCAACGCCAACAACCTGACCTCGGGCACGGTCCCGTCGGCCCGCCTGTCCGGCAGCTACACCGGCATCACGGCGGTCGGGACGCTCGGGTCGCTCTCCGTCTCCGGGACCGTGACCGCCGGGACGTTCTCCGGGTCCGGCGCGTCACTCTCGAACCTGAACGCGAGCAACCTCGCGTCCGGCACGGTGCCGTCGGCCCGCATGTCCGGCGCGTACACGGGCATCACGCAGGTCGGGACCCTCACCGGGCTCACCGTCTCGTCGACGATCAACGGGTCGATCAGCGGGAACGCCGCGTACGCGACGACGGCCGGGTCCGCCGGGAGCGCGACGACCGCAGGATCAGCGACGAATGCCACGAACGCCACGAACGCCACGAACGCGTCGAACTTCACGGGCTCATCGATCTCGATGTCCGGCGCGTTGACCTGCTCGACGGTCACAGCGAACGGTGTCGGGATCGGCTACCCGGGAGCTACGGCGGGTGGCGGCTCGGCGAACTGGATCGGGTTCCGGTGGAACGGCGCGAACATCGTCGGTGTCGTCGACAACGCCGTCGGGCTCGCGCTCGCGAACGTCTCTGACGAACGACTCAAGACCGACGTCGTCCCGCTCGACCCGGCCGACGCCATGTTCCACGTGAAACAGCTCCGCCCGGTCGAGTACACCCCGGTGGACCTCGACGGCACCGCGCTCGATCGACGCATGACCGGCCTCGTCGCGCAGGCCGTCCGCGACGTCATCCCCGACGTCGTGTTCGCCGCCGAGGGGACGGAGCACGAGTACCTGTCGATCGACTACGGCCGCCTCGCCGCCACCATCATCGCTGCGCTGCAACACGTCGAAGCCCGAGTCGATTCGCTCGAGTGGTGGCGAGAGCACGTCCTCACGGTCCGCGGGTAACGTCCCCGGGCGTGATGGACCTCCCCGACAGCGCCGACGTCATCCGGAACCTGCAGATGCAGATCGCGGATCAGGCGCTCCGCCTCGCGACGGCTGAAGCGATGATCGCCCGCACCCTGAACGAGCGCGACGTCCTCGCGGCACGGCTCGCGGACGTGCAGGATGAGCTCCGGCATCGGGACCGGGCGGACGACGTGCCGGAACCGGTGGTCGCCGGCGAGTAGCCTTCGCCGCATGGCGACAGCACCACGGCACGAGGACGACGACGAGGCGTTCGACGCGTCGGACGAAGGCGAACCGCACATCGGTGAGCACGACGAAGCGATCCTCTACGCCGAACAGCTCGATCAGCTCAAGACGGCAGGGTTCTGACCGTGGGCGGCATCTGGCTCCACCGGCTCCCGGACTTCCTCGACAAGTGGGGCGTCCGCTACTCGCTCGCTGACGGCTGGGAGGACCGTGCTCGCCGCTCCGGAGGGTTCGACTCGATCCGCGGCGTGCAGATCCATCACGACGCCTCGACCCCGTCCTCGTCGCTCGCCGGCGCAACGAAGTACGCGACGCAGACCGCCGCCGCCCGCCCGATCGGGAACGGCACGATCACCCGCGACAAGGACGGCCCTCGCCTCGTCCTGTGGGCCGCTGGCGCGTCGAACACGTCCGGGAAGGGCGGACCCCGCCTCTCGTCCCGTGGCCTGATCCCGCTCGACACGGCGAACTCATGCGTCGTGTCGTTCGAGGCGCAGAACAACGGGCGGACGGAGGCGTGGTCGGACGACATGGTCGCCCTGTACGTCCTCGTGTGCTGCGCGACGCTCGATTGGGCGAACACGATCACGCCCGGCGCGCCGCTCGGCCCCGGAGACGTCCACGCGCACTTCGAATGGTCGCCCGGCCGGAAGATCGACCCTGCCGGCCCGTCCCGCTTCAACGGTGACCGCCCGAACGTGTCGTGGGACATGGACGCGTTCCGCGGTGCCGTGTTCCTCCGGATGATCGAGGGAGCACCGACGACGAACGCGCCGCAGCCCAAGCCCGGCCACGAACCGGCCACGGCGCACGTCGTCGTCGCCGGTGACACGTGGTGGGGGATCAGCCGGACGCTCGGCTACTCGATCGCAGAGCTGCAGCAGCTCAACGGGTCGGACCTCCCCGTCGGGAAGATCATCATCACCCCGGGTACGGGGCAGCCTCACCCGGACGACCTTGTCCCGTACGCTCCCGGCTGCCCGCTCCCGGTGATCAAGCCCGGCGACTCCGGCCCGGCCGTGTCGAACCTGATCGACGTCCTCAAGTTCTGGCGGTGGTACCCGCAGGAGCACGCCGGTGACGTCAACGACGGGCAGTACGGGCAGCGTGTCGTGCAGGGCGTCGCCAACATGCAGCTCGCCCTCGCCGTCGTCGGCATCCTCGGGACCTACGACGCGCCGACCGCCCGGGCCTACTCGAATCACCTCTACGCGATGCAGGGTCTCTCCTGCCCGCTGCCGGCCACGTCGACGCTCGGCTCGAGCGGACAGGACGTCCGGGACCTGCAGGCGTTCCTCGCGCAGCACGGGTGGTACACGCTCCGGATCGATGGTCAGTACGGGCCGCGGACGCAGCAGGCGGTGCAGCTCGCGCAGCGGCACGTGAAGATGCTGCGCTACTACGACGGGCCGATCCACGGCGTGTTCGACGGCGCGACCCGAGACGCGCTCTGCCGATCGCTCTGACCTAGGCTCCCCGACATGACGTTGCTCACCCCGCTGTGGATGCAGAACGGCGAGTACCCGGCGCAGTATGACCGGCAGCTCGTGCAACGCGCGTTCGGTGGACGCGAGATGGTGTTCGACGGGCTCGGGGTCACGCAGAACGGGGCCGGGGCGGTCAGCGTCGTGGTCTCCGCCGGGTCGTGCGTCGTCCAGGGAGACGACGAGGACGACCAGGGCATGTACCTCATCGTCAACGACGACCCGATGACGCTGTCGATGCCTGCCGTGCCCGGCTCGAACAAGCGGATCGACCTCATCTCCGTGAGGATCAACGACCCGCAGGCCGGAGGTCCGGCCGGGGACAACGCGTCGCTCGTCGTCACACAGGGAACGATCAGCGCGACCCCGGCCGCGCCGGCGACCCCGACGTCGGCCATCCCCATCGCGCGGGTCCTGCGCACCGCCGGAGACGCCGCGATCCTCACGGCGCAGATCACCGACGTCGCCGCACGCGGGCTCTGGCCGTACACGGTCGCGACCGCCGCCGTGCCGGCGCAGCTCCCACCGAACTACCTCTACGTTCGCGTGAACTGAGGGTCCGGTGCCGAACGTCTCCCCGAAGGGACTGTGGGGCCGCGTCGGGCCGGACATCGGCACCCCTGCCGCTCCCGTAGCGCTGCACGGCACGATCCCGGGGGAGAACACCCCGCGGACCGTTCGGGAGGTGTGGGCGTCCGGAGCCGACGGTGTACCGCAGCTCGTGTGGATCGCCGCCCCGGCCGCCCCGACCGGGGTGTCCGCCGCCTACCAGAACAACGGGACCGTGGTCATCACCTGGATGCTTCCCTCGGTCCCGGACGTCGAGACGTACGAGGTGAAACGACCGAACGGCACGATCGTCGGGACCGTCTCAGCGACGACGAGCACGATCACGGACACGAGTCCGCAGGCGGTCTCGGGCAGCTACTCCGTCCGCGGCTACCTGAACGGCGAGTACAGCGCTCCCGCCTACTCCAACAGCCTCAACATCACGACCGGACCGACGAGCCTCGCCGGCAGCTACTCGACGTCGACGTTGAAGACGACGCTGACGTGGGCCGCGCCGGCGCTCGGGACCCCGACGTCGTACGAGGTGCGCCGCAACGGCACGCTGATCGGCACCGTCCCCGGGTCGACGCTCAGCTACGTCGACGCCGGGGTCTACCCGGGCGAGCTCCACACCTACAGCGTCACGGCGAAGGTGAACGCCGCCTCCGCCGGTTCCGCCGAGGTGCAGGTCGCTGTCGCCGCTCGAGCGTGCACCGACCCGTACCTCGTCGCGCCGTCGTTCTACTACCCGCAGCGCCGCGCCGGCACGTACACCACGAACGTGCTCGGGTTCTACTTCGACTGGATCCACCCGCCCGCCGGATCGTTCACCGGGTTCGAGGTGCAGCGGTACATCGGCGGCTCGTGGGTCGCTGCTGGGATCATCGGTCCGTGGCCCGATGACTTCGGGCCCTACCCGTCGTCCGTCCCGGAGGCCGCCCGCGTCCGCGCGCTCTCGAACGGCGGACCGTCCGACTGGATCACGAGCCCGGTCCGGAACCCGTCGTACTGATCGGCTAGTCTCCCGTTCCGGGTCGGACGCCGGTGCCACCGGGTTCGCAGCCCTCCACGATTCACGATTCCCGAGTCAAGGAGGCTCTGCCATGTCCAACACCGTCACCGCCCGGTTCTACGTCGCTGAGATGACCCGCCGCGCGTACAACCCGGCGCACGCCGCCATCACGCTGAAGCCCGCCTACCGGGGCGAGGAGAACAAGGCGTGGTCCGAGGCGACACCCGCAGGCGAGATCACGCTGCAGGTGTCGAACCCGGCCGCAGTCGAGCAGTTCGACGAGTGGATGCAGGCCGGTCAGGACCTCCACCTGACCTTCACCGCCGTCGACCGGGCGGCACCCACACAGGGGTGAGGTCCGGCAGCCGTCCACACCTTGTGCGTAGGGTTGTGGACATGGACACCTTCACCACCGCTGCCGGGTCGGTCGCTCTCGTCAAGACCCTGGTCGACTTCATCAAGTACCTGCGCGCCAAGGACACCAACGGTGCGATCACTCAGCTGACCGTGTGGGTCGCCGGCATCTCGACCGTGCTGCTGCTCCGGGCCTCCGACTTCGCCGGCGACTTCGACGTCTCCGGCATCCCGCTGTCGTCGGCGTCGCCGGGCACCGTCGTGCTGGCCGGGCTCGGCCTCGGGTCGTCTGCGATGGTCGTGAACGAGCTCAAGAAGGCGATCGACTCGTCGGACTCGGCTCGGAAGCCTCGGCTCGTCGAAACGTCCGCGACGGAGTAAGCTCCCGGTCTGCCACTCGTGAGGTGGTGACATCTCGTGGGTGTCCCGTCGTGTTCCTTGGCGCGACGGGCACCCGCCTCCGGCTCCGCCCGAGAACTGAACGAACCAGGTCCAAGCCCGCCCGCTGCGAACCGGTCCGTCAGGTCTCGGGCGGAGTCGCGTCCCAGGACCAACGGCGCAGCCCGAGCGCTGCCGCCTCCTCCGGGTGAGCGTGCTTCCAGTCGTGGTGGGCGCGGCAGAGCAGCTGGCAGTTGTCCGGGTCGAGGTGTCCGCCCGGGCGGGCGGAGCGCGGCACGATCTCGTCGACGTCGAGCGGGCCGGAGCAGCGGACGTCCGGGACCAGAAGCTCAGCGACGCACCGCCGGTCCCGGTCGTACACGACGCGGCGGACCTCCGCCCGGTCCGCCGCTTCCCGCTTCCGTTTCTGCGACTGCTGCGGCAGCCGTCCACCCCGGGCGAGGGGCGTCGACTGCCGCAGCGGAGCGGTCCGGCGGAGCGGGGTGCGACGCGGGAGGCTCACCAGCCGACACCCTGCTCGAACGCCGCCCGTCGTGCCGCTCTCAGCTCGACACGGGCGACCTTGAGCGCTTCGTGCGCAGCCGGTTCGGCGTCCCCCCGAGAGGCGATCCAGGCCCGGACCTTCGTCGTGTAGTCCTCGCGGGCAGCGGCGAGCCGTGCCGCCGCTACCCGCCGTGCTTCGTCGGTGCTGGTGTTCACGCCGTGCAGGATGGCACGAGACGAGGCTTCGGGAGCTTCGAGATGACCTCGACCCCGAGGACGTCTCCGGAGAGCCACCTGACCCGCGTGCTGTACTGCAGGCGGTCCATCGACCGCCACAGGACCGCTGACTGCACCCCGAGGTAGTCGCGGACCTCCTCGGACTTCACGACGGCAGATCCGCCCGTCTCCCCGACGAGCGCGACCCGGGCCAGGTACAGCCAGAGCAGCGTCGACGTCGGGCCGAGCTTCCAGGTCCACGCGTCGATCGTCTCGAACGACACGGTCTCGAGCGGGCCTCCGCGGGCCTGATCCGTGAACAGGGCGGAGACGGTGAACTCGTCCGGGCGCGGGCCCGTCGCACGATCCGGATGGCTCATGACGCACCGTCCTCGATGTCGAAGCCGTCCCCGACCGGGGCGTCGTCGTCGAGCGCGTCCGCGACCGCGTCCGCCAGCTCCCCGACGAACATCGGGACGGGCTGTTCTGGCGCGGCGTCCGGCGCGGGCTCCGGGGCCGCTGCGGGGAGGTGGCCGGCGATCCAGGCGTGCGCCTCCGCGAGCTTGTCCGTGAGCAGGTCGGCCGGGAGACCGAACGTGGCGACGAACTCGCTCTTGACCCGCTTCCGGGTGTCCTCGTCCGTGATCGCGTTGAAGGCGACGGACAGGTCGAACGCCTGCTGCTCCGTCACGCGCTGAACGCCCGTGTGGAGCCACGCCGCGAACTGCTGCGCGACGTCCGCGCTCCGTCCCTTCGGCGCGACCGCGTCAGCGATCACGTCGCACCGGGACTTCGACACGACGAGCCGATGTTCGAGGTCCATGTCGGCCACGACCGTGAACTCGTACTCGATCCCGGCGCGCTGCTCCGGTGCCATCCCGACCTTCGTCGGGACGCTGATCTTCCGTCCGTTCTTCACTTCCTCGACGAGGACGTACTCCATCTTGGAGCGCATCGTCATGATGACGTGGCAGCGGGCGTGGATGATCCGGTCGAGCATGAACCTCTGCGCCGGGGTCCCCTCTTTCCAGCCGGTGAACGAGTTGCCGCGCGACGACGCGTTGTCGACGATGTCGAGCGTGCCGCCCTCCCCGTTCCAGTAGTGCGTGCCCGAGTCGATGATCAGCACGCCGCCCTCCCCGAGATCATCGGGTGCTGCGTCGATCATGCGGGCGAGGTCTCGCGGGTCGTACGGCGGGCGGACCGGGAGGTGGAAGAACTCGTACGGAGGGTCCCACGGGTTCAGCCGTTCCACGGACTCACCGGGCGACGGCGCGTAGTACGCCGCGGACCGGTTCTCCGTGTCGATCAGACCGATGTGGCAGCCGGGCTCGCACAAGATCGCGGCCCACTGCAACGCGGTCCACGTCTTGCCCGAGCCCGTCGGCCCGTCGATCGCCACCCTCGCTTTCAACTGTTCCTTCACTGCCTGCTGCGTAAACAATGCCATGTCGTAACCCTCCTGTCGTAAACGTCCATTACCTAACAGAGGTTACTACAGGGGTGCCACAGAAAGGCAATGGACGTTAGGTCCGTCCGTCTCCGAGGGCGAGACCGACCGTGCCCTGCAGCATCGTGAACGTCTCCGTCCGCTGCCGCGTCGCGTCGTGCCGGCGCACCGCTTCCGGGTAGAGACGGAGGAAGTGAGCCCGGACGACCATCGGATCGCCGTGGCACAGCTCGTCCCACCCGAGTGACCGGGCGACCTGCTCGACCGCTGGGTGAGACCACACGGTCGGCATGCCGCGGTACCAGCCGTGCGACTGCACGAGGCGGAGGACTTCCGCCCAGGCGTCATCCGCCGTCGGAGCCGTGAACCCGGCCAGGTCGTCGCGGGTCGCGAGGACCTGCGCGGCGATCTGACCGGGCGGTGGCGGGAACGACGCCCCGGATCGCGCGATGTTCACGAGCAGCGCCTCCGCCGCCTCGATCGGGATGTCCGCGAGGACGACCTGCCACGACCGGACCATCTCCCGGCCCGCATCCGCCTGGAACGGGACGGTCGGCCAGAGCCGATGCACCGTCGCGATCAGCCCGGCGGTCTCCTGATGGTTCACAGCCCGCTCGGCTTCGGCGTCGCGGACACCACCTCGGGCCGGACGTCGAACCCGGGGACCGGGCTCCCGTCCGCCGCTCGAGCTTCCAGGTGCGTGACCGGCGTGACCGTCCAGCCCGGCATCCGGTCACGGATACCGTGAAGGACCGCCTCGTCGAGCACGGTGGGTCGCTTCACCTCGATGTGCTGCGTCTCCCCGGTCGACTGGTTCAGTGCGTCGTAGCCCGTCACGATCGTGGCGACCCTCACGGCGTCCCCGAGCCTCGACACCTGGATCGACTTCGTCACCTTCACGGCGTCCGGGGCGTGCTGCTCGACCGACGGGAGAGCAGCGTCCTCGTCGACGAGCTCGATTTTCGGTCCGGTCCGCCGGGTCGACACGGTGCCGTGCGCGAGCGGGAAGGACTTGCGCTGCTCCGTCCTGTTCGCGATCGCCCACTCACGGAGACGTTCCTCGAACCAGGCCCGAGCGACGAGCACGCGCCGGCGCGCGTCCTCCCACAGAGTGATCGTGTCCGCGTACTCACGAGCGGTCGCGTCGAGCGCTCCGAGCTGCTGCATACACCAGTCGGCTTGGTCGAGGTTCGTCACCTCGAACGGCTGCCGGCCCACCGCGGATGGTTCGCCCGTGAAGAACCGTTCGAGTTCGTCGGCCACCTGCTCGACGTCGAGGACGTCCGGTCGGCGGACCACCTCACTGATCTTGTCGTTCATCCTTGCTCCTTGGTTCCTGGCCGGCCACGGTGGCGCGGGCCTGGTGGAGGGTGATAGTACCCTCCCTCATCCCAACATGCGTTAGGTCACCAAGGAGGACCCGTTGAGCTTGAAAGCATTGTCGTGGGCGATGTCCACGACCATCCCGCGGTACGCCGAGCGCCTGGTTCTGATCGTCCTCGCCGAGCACGCCAGCGGCGACAGCCACGAGACATGGCCCGGCATCGAACTGATCGCCCGAGAAGCCAACCTCTCTGACAAGACCACCCGCAACGCACTGCGATCACTGGTCGCATCAGGGCACATCGAGCGCGTCGTCAACGGAGCTCCACAACCGAAAGGGGTGTCGACTAACCGTGGTCGCCGCAACCTGTACCGAGTGAACGTCGGGTGGGACGAATCAGCCCCCCCGACGTCAGGGCCCGGGTGGGACAATCCGGGCTCACCCGGGTGGGACAATCCGGGCTCTTCGGGTGGGCAATATCGGGACGAAACGGGTGATGGCACCTATATCTCTGAACCCGAAGAAGAACCCGAAGGGCAGAAAGCTGCACTGGCTGCGCCACTGCAGCCCGCGCAACACGTACCGGAGCTGACGACGCGGCAACGCGCGAAACGGCTCCTCGACGCCTACTGGGCGTGGTGCCGCGCGACGTACGGCCGGGACCCGGACATCGGCGCTGTCGCGCTCGTCCGTCTGCTCGACACGTTCCTCGCGCAGGGCGTCGACGACAGGCGGCTCGGCTGGGCCGTCCGCACGCTGCACGAGGCCGGACGTCCGATCACGCGAGCCACGATCGGTGCCGCCGTCGACGGCCGCGGAGCGCGACAGACCCGGAGCGACGTTGCGTCCGCCGTCGCCGCCATGCGCTTCGACGCCTCCGGCGCGCTGCTCGATTAGAAGGGCGCTAAGGTTACCCACGTGATAACCCAGGTGATGACGTCCGACTTCCGCCGAGGACTCTGCTCAGCGATCTGCTCGCACACCCTCGCCGCTGACGGCCCGACGAAAGCCAAGCTCGCCGCTGAGCTGGACGCGCTCCCGTTCGAGCGGATGGGTGACACGGCGCTCCTGGCGATGGCCCGCCGGTTCGTTCCCGCGGGCCGCCTGCAGGAACTGCTCAAGCTCTCCCCGGTCCGGTACGCGGTCGAGGCGGAGACGTTCCTCTGCCCGGTCTGCCACGACCAGCACATCGTCGAGGTCGAGCCGCGCCGGTGGGACCGCTGCTCGAACTGCAACACGGTCCCGACGTTGGAGCCCGAGCCGTGATCCTCGAACCCGTCCAGTTCACCGTGCTCGGCGTCCCGGCTCCGCAAGGCTCGAAGAACTCGTTCAAGACGAAGAACGGGCGCACCGTCGTCGCAGAGCAGTCCTCGAACCTCCCGGCGTGGCGGCAGGCCGTGAGCCGCGAGGCGAAAGAGCTGCGCGACGCGGTCGGGATCACCCTCGACGGGCCGCTCCGTCTCGACGTCGAGTTCCGGTTCGCGATGCCGAAGTCAGCTCCGGCCTGGGCGAAGGCTCAAGGGCTGCTGCTGCACACCTCCCCGCCGGACAGCGACAAGCTCGTGCGCGGCGTCGGTGACGCCTGCAAGGACGCCGGGCTCATCACGGACGACGCACGGTTCGCGATCACCTGCGCGACGAAGATCGCGGTCTGGAACGCCTGGACCGGGGCTGTCATCCGGATCAGCCAGCTCGATCAACGGACCGCGAAAGCCTCCCTCTCAGCGGCGAGGGCGTCGTCGTGAAGGTCTCGACGTGCGGACGCTGCGGACGACCGATCGTGTGGTGCGTCACGACGTCCGGATCACGGATGCCGCTCGACCCGGAGTCCTCCCCGCTCGGGAAGGTGTTCGTCGCGATCGAGGACGGCAAGTACATCGGGCGTGTCGTCTCCAAGCGTGACCCGAAGCCTCCCGGCAAACCGTTCGTCGCGCACTTCCTCACCTGCAACACCAAGCCCGCCGCCGCCGCTCCGGCCAAGCCGCCGCCACCGCCACCGCCCCCGACCCTGTTCTAACCAACCCGGCCACCAAGGAGGCCCACCACCATGACACCCGACCAGTACATCGACACCACGCTCAAGGACCTCGCAGACGTCTACGGCGCTGACCGTGTCCTCGCTCACGCCCGCGTCCTGTTCGACGCCCCGGTCCCGTCGTCGCCGTCCCGCGCGTCTGATCCTGCGACGTCGCACACGTCCGGGAACCAGCGGGCGACGCGCGACGTCGGCCGGTTCTCGAACGACTCGCTCCACGGGAAGCTCCTCGCCTGGTTCGAGTCCGCCGGCATCGACGGACTCACAGCGCTCGAAGCAGCGCTCCGGGTCGTTCAGCACGGCGCGCTGCACCGCACCGAGTCCGCCCGCAAACGGGTCTCCGAACTCGCTCGCGCCGGATACCTGTTCGACTCCGGTACGACCCGACCGAACCCCGGCTCGGACGAGCAGGCCGTCGTCTGGCGGATCAGCCTCACCGGTCAAGCAGCGTTCGCAGCGATGCAGCGGAACGGGTGGACGCGATGATCCCCGACGAACAGAAAGACCGGATCACCGCCCTCGTCGACCTCGCGTCTCGCGCCGGCGCGTCGACCTGGCGGCTCGAGTACACCGACGAGGCGAACGGTCCCGTCGTGTGGGTCGCCGTGGCCGAGCTGCACCCGGCTGTCGGTGGTGGGCTCCGCGTCGGATGCGGCATCGACCCGCACCGGGCCGCGCACGACCTGTGTGAGCGGATGGTCGACGGGAGCATCTGCCGGCACTGCGGACGCGTCTCGATCCTCGAAGCGTTCGACGCCACCCTCGACAACTCCCCGCCGCCGGATCGAGCAGTCTGCTGGTACTGCTACGACCCGGAGCTGCGCACCTACCGCCGTTCGTGCGAGGGAGACCACCCATGATGCGCCGGCATACCGTCATCGTTGAACGGTCCGAAGTGTGGACCTACCACGTCGACCTGCTCGAAGAGGACGACCAGACGCCCGAGGCGCGCCGTGCGCACGAGGCGGAGGCCCGCCTGATCGCCGGAGCCCGCTGGAACGGCGGAGAACGCCCCGACCCCGCCGTCCGGATCGCCCGGTTCTGGCTCTGCTCACAGGAGGTCCGATGATCGACGACCCGTGCCCGCTCACGCATCGAGAACGCGCCCGGCTGCTCCGTCACGCCAACGCCAACCCGTGGACCGGGCAGGCCTCGATCCCGGCATCACACCAGCGACTCACGACCGGGATCACGGACCCGGACCGCCCGACGCACATCATCGTCACGGTCGACGTCGGGCCGCACGCGTCCGGGTGGTGGGCGAACGCTGACTACGACCTGTGCTGGCATCTCTCTGTCTCACACCCGACCGGCAAGACCGAGCTCGTTCAGATCCCCGGCACGTTCGAGCTGGCCCGCCGTCCCCGGCTGGAAGCACCGACGGACGACGAGGTGCGGGCGTGGGCGACAGCGTTCTTCGCGGACTCCGCCCGCCTCGGCTGGCTCGAACCACCGGTCGGTCCCGGTGACCGGTACCGGCTCCCCGGAGTCGGTCACTTCCGTCTGTTCGTCGACCGGGAGACGGGCGAGCCGATCCTCCCGACCGGGGAGGTCTACACGCTCCGGCCGTGGGCCGGGTCACCCCCGAAGATCATCGACGGTCGACTCGGGGCGGACGTCCGATGACCCCGGAGCACCGCTCCCGGCTCCTGGCGACCGAGGTGCTGCTGAACATGCGTCCGGCCCGGATCGTGACCGACGGGACCCGCTGCCGGGTCGAATCGCTCGACGGTGAGCTGGCCGGCACCTGGTCGTGGACGGAGGCCGACGGGATCGTCTCCCGTGGCGGTCTGTTCAGGGTCGCGACGTGATGCCGATCCCGCTCCCGATGTTCGCGCGGCCGCTCGACATGGTCGCGGGACCTCCGGACCCGCGCGACCAGTACCGGCCCATGAACCCGCACTCCGCCATATGGCTCGCCCCCGGCGGCATCGCGAACGCGTCGCTGTCCAACATGGCGCTCAACCCCGGAGAACCGGGCGGGCCGGAACACCTCCCGTGGAAGCGCAGCAGTAGTACCGTTCCGGACGATGTGCGTGGACGACGAGACGTTCGATGACGAGCCGTCCTACTTCGCCGGCTGTCTCGCAGCGCTCACCCTCATCGGGGTCTGCGCCGCGCTCATCGGCGGGGCCATCCTGCTCGGGCTCTCCGGCTGACCGCCACGACCGGAACCGACGCGCCATCTTCGCCGCCTGCGACGCGTTCGGGCTCTCCCGCGGTGAACGCATCGAGGTCGCCTCCGTCTTGCTGAACCGGAACATCGACAGCTTCCGGGACCTCAGCCCTCACGAGGCGCAACGCCTCCGCGACGCACTCGACGGGGCCACCCTCGTGTGCATGATCCAGATCGAGAAGCGCACGGGTAAACGCCGCTAAGGTAACGGCACTACCCGTCCAGACCGGAAGGCAACGCACATGACCACACTGCACAAGTTCGAGGGCCGCGAGGTGATCGGCACCAAGGTGAAGATCACCGGAGCGGGCGACGGGCTCTCCCAGGCCCTCGCGATCGATCCGACGGAGCTATCCCTCGGTGAGACCGTCTACGTCGTCCTCGAGTGCACCGTCGACAAGGTGATCCACGAACGGGTGAAAGACACCGAGGCGCTGACCCGGGTGCAGTCGCTCAAGGCCGGAACGGCGACCCTGGTCGACAAGGACCTGGTCGACGCCAAGCTGGAAGCGCAGCGCGTCCGGATCGAGGAAGCCAAGGGCGTCTCCCGGCTCGACTTCACGGAGGAAGGTGGCGACGGTGACAACGACGGCGAGTGACCGCAAGGCCGTGATCCGGAAGCTCCGGACCGTCGCCAAGCGGCACGACCGGGCGTCCGCTGCGCTCGCCGCGGCCGAACGCGAACGCACCGAGGTGTACCTCGAAGCCCGGGCGGTCGAGCCTCCCGTAACGTTCCGAGAGATCGCTGACATCTTCGGGGTCACGGAGGCCGCCGTGATGCAGAAGCTCAAGCGCGAGGAAGTCTCGGTGGCGTCCGCCAAGGGCAAGCCGTGACCCTCGTTGCTCTCTCACTGTTCCTGTTCCTGGTCGTGCTCGGCGTGATGTACGTCCGCCGGGCACGACCCGGGGTCATCGTCGGGGGACGTCTCATCATCACGGTCACCCGCCAGCCCGGCGGGCAGCCCGTCCTCGATCCGTGCTCGTCGACATCGCTGCTGAGTGACGGGCAGGTCCGCTGGTTCGCCGGATGGTGCTTCACGCCGTCGCGTCGGCCCCGGGCCCGCGGGCTCGTCGTCGGGTTCCGGGATCACGTCGTGCCGTACCGGCCGCTTCCCCGCCGCCCTCGCTGGCTGTTCGCTCCCCGGCGAACGTAACGCCCCTACCCTCCCGTGACACCCCGCGGCTAGTATGCGCGTTATGACGACAGCAGTGATCGCCCTGCGGGACTATCAACGAGAAGCCCTCGACCGGGTCCACGCCGCCCGGGAGCGCGGCGTCCGCCGCCAGCTCGGCGTCGCCGCGACCGGGCTCGGCAAGACGGTGATGTTCTGCGCACTTGCCCGGGAGATGGGCGTCCGGACCCTCGTGCTCGCTCACCGCGACGAACTGATCGAGCAGGCCGCAGCGTCGGTCCGCACCTGGTGGCCGGACGCTGAGGTCGGTGTCGTGAAGGGCGACCGGAACGACATCGACGCCAGCGTCGTCGTCGCCAGCGTGCAGACCCTCGCCCGGCCCGCCCGCCTCGCGAACCTGCTCGCTCCGTCCGCCCTGTGGGACGCCGTCCCGTTCGGGCTCGTGATCGTCGACGAGGCGCACCACGCGGCCGCCCCGTCGTACAAGGCGGTGCTCGACGGGCTCCGCTGCGGAGAACCGGACGGGCCGCTCCTGCTCGGCGTCACGGCTACCCCGGACCGCGGGGACGGGCTCGGGCTCGACGACGTGTTCGACGAGATCGTGTTCGCGTACGACATCCGGTGGGGGATCGCCCGGGAGTTCCTGTCCGACCTCCGAGGGCTCCGCGTGCAGCTCGATACGGACTTCACGAAGCTGAAGGTGACCGGCGGCGACTACAACCAGGGGCAGGCCGGGCAGATGTTGGAGGACGCGCACGCCCCGTCGATGATCGCCCGGGCGTGGCTCGCTCACGCCGCTGGGAGACGCACCCTCGTGTTCACCCCGACGGTCGCTCTCGCGGAGGCCGTCGCCGCTGAGTTCAATGAGCGAGGTGTGCCGGCCGGGCACGTCTCCGGCGACATGCCGATCGAGACCCGTCGCGCCATGCTCGCCGCCTACTCCGCCGGCGAGCTGCAGGTCGTAGCGAACTGTGCGGTGCTCACCGAGGGTTACGACGAGCCGCGCACCGACTGCGTCGTAGTCGCCCGCCCGACGAAGTCCCGCGCCCTGTACACACAAATGGTCGGTCGGGGTACCCGCCGGCACCCGGAGAAGCACGACTGCCTCGTGATCGACGTCGTCGGCGCGACCGATACGCACGACCTGGTGACCGTCCCGTCCCTGTTCGGGGTCGAGCGGACCGACCGGGTATGGGACGGAGAACGGACCGTCACGGAGGCGTTGCGTGAGCAGATCGAACGGCACGAGGCCGAGGGCCGCCTCCTGGCGTCCGAGGCAGCCCTGTTCGACAAGGTCCGGTCGACCGGACGGCTCGCCTGGGTGACCGTGGCGGGCCGCACGGACGGGGAACGGCGGTATCACGCCGGGCTCGCCTCGCACGGTCGTCTCGTGCTCGTCCACGACCCTCAGGCGGACACGTGGCTCGCCGGGTGGCAACGCAAGGACGGCACCAAGGTCGTCCTGATCGGCGGGACCACCTTGGAGACGGCGCAGGCCGTCGCGGAGGACAAGGCCGCCTCCCTGAACGCTCTCGCGCTCGTCGCTGCTGACGCCCCGTGGCGGTCGGAACGCCCGACCGCGAAGCAGCTCGAGCTCGCCGTGAAGTTGAAGATCGAGCTGCCTGTCGGGTGCACGCGCGGGCAGCTCTCCGAACTGCTCGACCAGAAGATGGCGAGACGGAAGGGACGGAAGCCGTGACGCTCATCGCTGTCGTCGTCGGTGCTGTGATCGGCGTCGGCGCGCTCCTGCTCGGGATCTGGCTCGGGGAGCGGTCGACGTGATCCGCTTCCGTCCGATCGACGCCTGGCACGGCCCGGAGACGGCGCACCGCACCGGCTCCCCGTTCTCGTCCGGCTGGTCCGACACCGTCGACCTGCTGACCCGTGAAGCCCGCGCGATCGCCCCGTTCGGGCTCGACCGGACCCCCGACATCATCATCCAGCTCGACGTGCCCGAGCACGTGATCCGCCTCGACGGGCACATGCGGGCCAACACCCGGGTGGAGTCCCCGCGGGTCGTGGTGAACGTGACGTCGAAGCACGGGCCGCTCCGGTACCAATGCGACCGGTTCGTCCGCCACAGCCGCGCCGGCGCGTCGTGGCAGGAGAACGTACGGGCGATCGCCCTGGGCCTGGAAGCGCTCCGCCGGGTCGACCGGTACGGGATCGCCGCCTCAGGCGAGCAGTACCGTGGCTGGACAGCGATCGCCGCGCCGGCCCCGGCCGACACCCCGTTCACGTACGAGACGGCCGTGGCGTTCGTGGTCCGCAACGCTGGGGCGGACCCTGACCGTGGTGGACGTTCGATCGACGAGCTGCGGGTGCACTACCGGGTGGCGTGCCGCAGGCTGCACCCCGACACCGGTGGCGACACCGCCCGATTCCAACGCCTGCAGGACGCATGGCGACTGATCCAACAGGAGACCCGATGACGACGCTGCGCCGCACCTTCGAGACGCCCGGAGGGTTCCTGCTCGTCACCGTGAACGTCGAGACCGGCGACGTGGTCGCTGCGCTGCGCGATCACACCTACGACCCGTGGTCCCGGCCGCTCCCCGAGATCGAACGTCAGGACGACACTGAGCCCGGACGCCGCCGGCACGCCTACAACCTCGGAGGGATGCACGTCGTCCCGGTCGAGGACGTCGCGTGCCCGGACGAGGCGCACGGGGAGACCACGACGTCCGTGATGGACGGCGCAGCCCGGGAGGTCATCCGGATCGTGCACTGCTCCCGCTGCGAGAGGTCCTTCAACGTCGAGGTGTGACATGACACCCGCCCCGGGGATAAATCTCGCGGACAGAGCTTGTCTCCGGATCATAACTGGTGTGAAGATAACCCTCGTTAGGAACACCGGCCGCCGGGGCCGGGACCACACCAAGGAGACATCGTCATGGCTGACTACTTCGACACCGGGTTCTGCGTCCGCAACCGCTCGTGGCACGGCAAGGAAACCCTCCTGGCCGAGCACCCCGAGAACTGGGACGAGGCCCGCCTCGCCGCCGGGCTCATGTGGGAGCCCGCCGCCGAGCCCGTGTACCGCCGCATCGTGGCGGAGGACGGCACCGAGTCGTACGAGGCGATCAACCACAAGCTGATCGTGCGGGACGACACTGCCGCCGCCCTCGGCGTGGTCTCCGAGTCGTTCGAGCTGATCACGCACGGCGAGATGGGCCAGATCATCGAGACGTTCCTCGACCAGCCCAACGTCAAGATCGACACCCTGCTCTCGATGAAGGGTGGCCGCCAGGTCGCAACCACGATCCTGCTGGACGAGCCGTACACGATCGACGGAGACGTCGATGGGTTCGGGGACCCGGTCCTCACCCTCCCCTACTTCGTGCTCCTGAACAGCCACGACGGCACCGGTGCCTGCAAGGGCCTCTATACGCAGGTGCGGGTGGTCTGCGCGAACACCTACCAGGCCGCCGACATGGACGGCGACCGTCACGGCGCGCAGTTCTCGCTCCGCCACACGACCGGCGTGAAGGCCCGTCTCGACGAGGCCCGCCAGATCGTGGCGAACGCCCGCACCGAGGCCGCCCGCTGGAAGGCTCTCGCAGAGCAGCTGGTCGCGATCACTGTCAACGACGAGCAGCAGATGCAGTTCCTCAACGAGTTCATCCCGGAGCCCCCGGCCGGGATCACGTCGGACCGGGTGAAGGCCAACATCGCCCGGGACCGGCAGCACTTCCTCCACGTCCTGAACAACTCAGCCACGAACTGCGAGATGGCGCACACCGGTCTCGGGCTCGTGAACGCCGCAGTCGAGTACCTGGATCACGTCCGCGGCTTCCGGAACACCGACACCTACCTCGGCCGCCAGATCCTGACCGCCGAGCCGTTGAAGGCCAAGGCCGTGAAGATCGTCCGTGAGCTCGCCAACGCCTGAGACCTCTCACGGCCGGTGCCCCGCTCCCCGCCAGGAGCGGGGCACCGCCGCGTCACCAACCAACCGCCTGCTCATCACTCTACGATCGGAGCCCACCATGCACGAACTCATCATCGTCTGCGTCCTGTTCGCGTTCAGCGCGTACGCCATCCACGACATCTGGCTCACCCGCCGCCGCCGGATCGAGCAGGCCGACCGCCTCGCGTCCCGGGCGAAGGTCCGGTCGGCGCTCGAGGCCGGCACCCTGTGGATCATCGACGAGGTCGACCTCTCGAAGGTCCCTCCGGCCGACGGCGCGGGAGACGCCGTGCGGGTGATCCGGCCGTGACCGGCCCGCTCCGCCCCGGGGGCCGCACGGTGCAGCACCCGGCCCGCTACAGCCCGGAGGTGCTGGACCTGCTCCGGTTCGTGATCCCTCGGCTGACCCGTGTTCACGACCCGTTTGCCGGCACCGGGGAACGCCTCGGCCGCACAGCGGATGACCGCCCCTGGTTCTTCACCGGCACCGAGATCGAGGCCGTGTTCATCGTCGACCCGCGCGTGAGCGAGGGTGATTCGACGGAGCTGGACACGTACCCGTGGCCCGTCGCGTGCGGCACCTGCGGCGACACGGCGGAGGTCCCGTCCGTCCCGTGCTCCGCTCACGTCCTCCGCAGGTTTACGATCGTGACGTCACCCGTGTACCCGAACGGGATGGCCGACGACTTCGTGTCCCGCGAGACGTCCGAACGCAAGACCTACCGGCACGCCAAGGCCGCGATCCTCGGGGACCCCGCCGCGAAGCTGCTCGACCGCAACATGGGCCGCTGGGGATACCGGTCGACCGCGAACCTGTCGAACCCTGCCCGCATGATGTACTGGCACCTGGCGGAGCGCGCCGTCGCCTGCTGGGGAGACGCCGAGCGTGCTCTCGTGAACGTCTCCGACTTCCTCGCTGGCGACCGCCGGGTCCCGGTCGTCGACCCGTGGTGCCGGCTGCTCGAACGGAACGGCTGGACGATCGAGGCGGTGCACGAGGTCCGGACGCGCCGGATGCGCAACGGAGCGAACGCAGCCGCCCGCGTCGAGGCGGAGCACGTCATCGACGCCTACAGAACCGCGGCATAACGGGCGTTGCCTTCGTCCGGGTGATGGTGTGACGATCGGTGTGTCAGCACCGACCGCCCGACCACCACCCGGGCAGAAAGGAGGCCACGATGGCCCGCACGATCACCCCCGGAACGCCTCGCTGGCTCAGCGCCAACGGATTCCCCGGGTTCGGGAAGGACGCCGCCAAGATCGCGCTCGAGCGCCTGACCCGGTTCCCCGGCTTGTCGATGCACGCCGCGGTGTTCGGCGGCGACGAACTCGCCCGCGCTGCTGCTGCACGGTCGCTCTGCCCGGCCACCCCTCACGGCGACTCGACGGTCGATCGCGACAGCGACGGTGTCGTCACCGGATGGTCGGCGTCCTGCTCGACCTGCGGCCAGACGTTCGACGTCACCCCGTGACCCTAACGCAGGTGAAGAAATCGCTTGCCTTCACCTGCGACTCGTCAGACGATCTAATCACACCAAGACACCCCGCCACCTAAGGAGGCACCCGAAATGACCACCACCAAGACCACCAGCACCGCCGCCAAGGCCCCGAAGGCCACCAAGGTCGTCACCCGGCCCGAGGCCGCACCCAAGCGGACCACCAAGCCCGCCGCCGCCACCAAGGACGTCGGAGCAGCGACCAAGGTCAAGCCGTCGACCCGCAGCCAGGCCAAGGCCACCAAGGCGGCCCCGGTCGAGGCCCCGGTCGAGGCCCCGGTCGATGTCGCCTCGATGGACCGGGTCGAGCGGATCAACACGGCGAAGGTCGAGGCCCGCCTCATGCGTGAGTGGAAGGCCGGTGACCGGAGCACCGAGCCGCCGGCCACCCCGGTCCTCGACTGGATGGCGGACCCGACGAACGACATCACCAAGGTCACCCGGAAGTCGAGCGGCGAGCGGGCACCGCGTCAACCGAAGGACGCCGAGCTGTTGGCCCGGACGGTCGAGTTCGTGAAGACTCGGCGTGCGGACGGCATGTCGTGGTACACGATCGCGACCGCCCTGAACGACGAGGGGATCAAGACGCAGAAGGGTGCGACGTGGTACTACTCCACGGTCACCCTGTTCGCCAAGCAGAACGCGATCGACTGACTCCGAACGTCCAACGAGGCCCCGGAGCTCCAACTCGGAGCACCGGGGCCTTCGTTCGTATCCGGCTAGGGTTAGCCGGGTATGGCGTCCACCCTGAACTCCCTGCAGATCGAGCGCGTCGACATCGGTTCCGTTGTTGAGCATCCAGACAACGCCCGCCGAGGCAACGTCGACACGATCCGCGAAAGCCTTCGACTGCACGGCCAGTACGCCCCGATCGTGGTGCAGCGCTCCACCCGGCACATCATCAAGGGCAACCACACGCACCGAGCTGCAACCCTCGAAGGGTTCGAGCAGATCGACGCGGTGTTCGTTGACGTGGACGACGACCAGGCGAGGCGGATCATGCTGGTCGACAACCGCGCGTCGGACGTCGCTCAGGACGACCCGGCTGCGCTCGCGCAGCTCCTGCAGTCACTCGGTGGTGATCTGTCGGGCACCGGCTACTCGAACGACGACCTGTCGGCACTGTTGACGACCCTCAACCCGGAGCCGTCGACCGATCCGTACGCCCGGCCATCGAACGGCAGTGTGCTCGCCATGAACGACGTGTCGCTCGGAGAGCCCACTCACCAAACCCACCGCGGTGACGTGTGGCAGCTCGGCCCGGTCACGCACGACCTGATCGACAGCCAGCCGGGGAAGGTCGCCGGCCCGCACTTCCTCCACGTGACACCGCTCGCGCAAGGGTGGCCGTCGTTCGTTCCGCACCTCACCAACGACGTGCTCCTCCTCCCGTACCCTGGCCCGTACCTCGCGGTCACGCTGCTCGGGTTGTCCCGGTCGTGCGTCTTCGTTCAGCCCGACACGTACCTGGCCGGTCACCTGCTCGACAAGTGGACCGCGGTGTTCCCGGGATCCGTGTCGAAGCTCGGTGGTGCAGCGTGAGGAAACGCACTGGTGGTACGTGGGACCCTGACGCCCCGCCCGTCTACTTCCTCGCAGCGTCACCGCAGCCGCTCGAGCGCGCTGCCGTCACTCAGGACCACATGTTGATCGCGGTCAACGAGATCATGGAGTCCGCCGGCGACGGTGGCCCGGTGGAGCGGATGCTGCGATCGTTCCTCGACCAGGGCAAGCACGTGTTCGTGGACTCGGGTGTGTTCTGGCTGACGAACCGTCACAAGCGTGCTCACGGGATCACGATGGACGAGGCGTTGTCGTTGCATCCGCAACAGGTCGACGGGTTCGACGAGCTGTTCGCCGAGTACGTCCGGGTCTGCACTCGCTATGGCGACCGGGTGTGGGGATACATCGAGCTCGATCAGGGTGGTCGTGAGCGGAAGCGGGAGACACGAGCACGTCTCGAAGACCTCGGACTCGCTCCGATCCCGGTCTACCATCCGCTCAACGACGGACCCGAGTACCTCGACGAGCTGATGGAGACCTACGACCGGATCTGCTTCGGGAACATCGTGCAGGCCAACCGTGCGACACGGCAGCGGCTGCTTCACCAGATGTGGGAGGCGAAGGTCCGTCATCCTGGCGTGTGGGTTCACGTGCTCGGTCTCACTCCGAACCCGTTGTCGATCGCGTTCCCGTCGAACAGTGCGGACTCGTCGTCGTGGCTCACCGGCATCAGGTGGCATCGCGCTGAGCGCGAACGATCGATGCTGCGTTCGGCGTCCGGATACCCACGAGACCACGCCTACACGGGGAAGTCTTCAACGAGCGACACCGTGGCGGCCGAATCCAGTCGCAACGCTGCGCTCGATCACGCCATCGCGTCGTACGCCTCGATCGCTCGTGTGTGGCGGGCCGTTCTCGATGAGCGCGCCGAGCTGGGCGCTCATCCATACGACATGGGCGCTCTCGCCCCAGGAGGACTCAAGCAGTGAACAGCACGATCAAGGTGCGAGCCCGGTCCGTCGGGTTCCACCGGTGGGCCGGCGCTCCACCCGCACGCGGATACCTTCGTGATCTGCACCGGCACGAGTTCCACGTCGAGGTGTGTGCCAGGGTCGAGCACGACGACCGCGACATCGAGTTCCACGACCTCAAGGACGCACTCGGCCCGCTGATGCCGACCGGCGACCAGGGAACCCGGTCGTGCGAGATGATGGCGACGTCGATCATCGAAGGCCTCGACGAGTTGTGGCCTGGCCGCATCCTGTGGTGCGAGGTGTGGGAGGACGGCGAGTGCGGCGCACGAGTGGAGACAGGACGATGAAGCAGCACTCGGTGATCTCGCGCGAGTTCGGGTTCGACATGGGGCACTGTCTCCCCGACCACAAGGGCGGCTGCTACCGGCCGCACGGGCACAGGTATCGGCTCGAGGTGTTCGTGTCCGGCGACGTCGTCAATCGAGACGGGGACCCGGAGCGTGGGATGGTGATGGACTTCGGCCGCGTGAAGCAGCTCGTGATGGAACATGTCGTCGACGTGCTCGATCACCGGTTCATGATGTCGGCCGACGACCCTCGGTTGCCAGGTGCGATCGAGACGTTTGGTCGGGACTGCATCATCGTGTCGTCGGAACCACCGACCGCAGAGTGGCTGGCCGACTGGATCGGGAACGTCCTCATCGACGCCGCCGGCATGGACGTCGTCGCCGTGCGGTTGTGGGAGACCCCGAACTGTGCAGCGTTGTGGGAGCAGCCGTGAGAGTGAACGAGGTGTACCCGCGTGTCACCGTGCAGGGCGAAGGACCGCACGTCGGCAGGGTCTGTACCTTCGTCCGTCTCTACGGGTGCAACCTGCATTGCCGGTGGTGTGACACCCCGTACACGTGGGACGTCGACGGCCGCAACGGAGTCGCCTACCCGCGGGCGGAGAACGTGACCGACTGGACCGTCGACGCTGTCGTCGAGCACGTCGTCGGGCTCAACGTCCCTCTCGTGATCGTGTCCGGAGGTGAACCCCTGCTGCAGGCCACCGAACTGGTCCAGCTCGCCGCAGCGTTGCGCGACGTCGGCGTGGAGACGCACGTGGAGACGAACGGGACCCGACCACCTCCCGCACCTGTCGCCGGCGATCCGATCAGCCACTACTCGGTGAGTCCGAAGCTCCCGTCGGCCGAGGCCGGCCGCAACGCACTGCTGGTGGACGTGATGGCGATGTGGGCGCAACACCCGCGAGCGATCTTCAAGATCGTGTGCTCCGACCCGGACGAGGTGCGCCAGGCGTGCGCACTGTTCGACCTGTGCCAGGTCCGTCCCGAAGCCCGCTGGATCATGCCCGAGGGACGCTCCCAGGACGACGTCGAGTCATCACTCGGACGGATCGTGGACGCCGTGATCGAGCACCGAGCCAACCTGTCGACACGGCTGCACGTTCTGCTGTGGGGCACCGAGAGAGGAAGATGACCGTGACCGCAATCGAGACACCTGACGACGAGCTGCCACTCAAGCATCCGGTCGGGCACACACTGTCGTGGAGCGAGATTCGCTACGCCGCCCGACAACTCGCAGGACGGTGGAGGACGCACCACGAGCTGTCGTCGGTGTTCGGCATCCCGACGGGTGGCGTACCGGTCGCGGTTCTCGTCGCTGACCTCCTTCACCTTCCTCTGGTTGCCGAGCCTGACGGCTACTCGCTTGTCGTCGACGACCTGGTCGACACCGGGCACACGTTGCGCCCCTACGTCGATCGAGGGTTGCGAGTCGATGCATTGTTTCGGAAACCGTGGAGCCCGGCCGATATCGCACCGGACGCCGAGCTGCGCGACACGTGGCTCCGGTTCCCGTGGGAGAAGGACGCAGGTGACCCGTCAGACGCGGTCGTACGGCTCTTGCAGTTCATCGGTGAGGACCCGACACGTGAAGGCCTGCTCGACACACCACGACGGGTCGTGAAGGCGTGGGCTGAGCTCACCGCCGGCTATCGGATCGATGTGGCTGCCGTGCTGTCGACCACGTTCGACGTTCCGCACTCGGGCGACCCTGTCGTGGTGACCCGCGTCCCGTTCACGTCGATGTGCGAGCACCACATGCTCCCGTTCGTGGGCCACGCCACCGTCGCCTACCTTCCGGGTGCACGCGTCGTCGGCCTGTCGAAGCTCGCCCGTCTCGTGCACGCGTACGCGCGACGACTGCAGGTCCAGGAACGGCTCACGTCGCAGCTGACGGCCGCGCTCGTCGACCACCTGCAGCCCCGTGGTGCCGCGGCGATCGTCGAAGGGTCGCACTCGTGTATGTCGATGCGCGGCGTCGGTGTTGCCGCCGTGATGCACACGTCGTCGTTCGTCGGTGAGCTCGACTCCACCGAGTGGCGGTCGCAGCTCATGGCGATGCACCGCGGGTAGACGCGACGAGGCCCCAGGCACACCCGACGGGTGCACCTGGGGCCCGTCCCCCGGGTCAGCGTGACGCCTTCCGGCGGCGCTTCGTCTCGGCGGCCTTCCTGGCCCGGCGCTCGCACTGCTCGAGGACGTTCCTCATGTCCCCGGTCGGGTCCGGACGACAGCAGCTCCGGACCGAACCCTGCCCGGTGGAGTCGGAGGACCGTGTTCCGGGCGCTGGACACGAGTCCCAGGTACTCGGGCTCACCGTAGGCATGCCCGCCGGCGTAGTGGACTGCGTCGGACAGGAGGTCGACGACGTCGTCGATGTGCAACCGGACGACCACGGTGCGCTTCCGCTCGGCCAGAACGTACGGCCGGACCGGCCCGACTCCGGGAACGAACTCGTACTCGCCCGACAGTTCCGAGATGCAGTCCCGGTCCTCGTGGTCGAAGAAGAACGTCGACGGGACCTCGACCTGGTGGTAGTCCTCGGGCCGGGTGGTGGCGTCAGGGTTGTGGATCATGGTGGCCTCCTTGGTGGCGATTGGTCGGGTTCCTCCGACACACCTATCGTCACACCGACCACGGTCTAAAGGCAACCCGCCTACCAAAGAAATATTCGATGACCTGCAGGTCTGTAGCTTGCCGGCGTACCGGGTTCCGTGTGAAGGTATCCCCGTGAGCGAGATCCAGACCTCAACCCTCCGAGCCGTTACCCTCGGCAAGGCCAGCACCGTGCACGCATCCGAGTTCACGCTCGGCCCGAACGGCCGGCCGCTGCCGACCGGCTACCCGCTCTGCGGCCAGTCGCAGGGCCGTCACGGGCAGGGCGTCCGCCCGGTCACCCACCGGAGCTACGACCTGTCGAAGGTCACGTGCACGAAGTGCATCGCAGCCCTCAGCGAGCGTGCGTCGTGAGCACCCGCAGCTACGTCGTGCAGGACCAGGACGGGGCGCGCACCGAGCCGATCACGTTCGCTGAGGCCAAGGCGCACGTACTGCGCTACGGCGGCGACATCCGGCTCACCGAAGCAGCGCTCGCCCGTGTCCGCGCCCACCACACCGCCACCAACCTCGCCGCCGCCGTCGAGTACGGACTCGACTGACAGACCACCAGGTCACGGCAAGAAATCTCATAATCCCCGTTGCCTTTCACCCCCGGTCGGTAGACGATAGGGGTGTGAGCAAGACCGCCCACCACTCGTCCAAGGAGACCACAACCATGTTCACCGCCACCGAAATCATCGAGATCCTCACCGAAGAGCACGGGTACGACGAGGACTACGTCCTGGCCCACATGACCGGGATCGACACGAACCGGGTCTACGACGACGCCGAAGTCAACGCCGCCGTCGAGATGTTCACCCTGATCGCCGAAGCCACCGCCGGCACCGACGACCTCTCCCCCATCCAGTGGACGATCACCAGCAGCCAGATCAGCTGAACCACCACACCAACCGAGGCCCCTGCACTACCCGGTGCGGGGCCTCTCCGCGTCACAACCCACCACCCACCCCGACCACCACGACCAGCACACACACCGCGACAGCACCCACCCGCGACTAACCTCCCGCCAGCATGGCGACCAAGGCACGACCACCCGCCCGCCGACAGGCACCCTCACGACCCACCCTCGCAGCGTTCATGCCGTCCGCCCAGGTCCCCGGACGAGACGTCACCGTGGCCGACTTCATCGTCGAGCAGATCAGAGCAGGGGTCGACCCGATCAACGCCGCCGGGGTCTGCGGTGTCACGCCGGCCGAGTTCCAGGCCTGGATGCGGGAAGGGACCCTCGTGTTCTCCCGGCTCAACGCCGGGTCCGACTGGTCGAAGGACTTCACCCCCGAGCAGCAGGACTGCGCCCTGTTCGCTGACGCGGTGGTCCGTGGCCGGGCGGCGCACATCGCGTCGCTCGCCGTGATCGCCGAGCAGGTGGCTCGTGGTGGGATCGAGCAGCGCACGACGCGCCGGAAGGTCGTCGGCGGGCAGATCGTGGAGGAGCACACCGTGACGACGAAGTCGTTGCCGGACCCTCGGATGCTGCAGTGGAAGCTCGAGAAGCTGGAACCGTCCGTGTACGGCGGGAAGGCGACCCTGAACGTGACGGTGTCGGACATGACCGACACGGACGCCGTGGCCGATGTCGTCGGCCAGCGGATGCGGGAGGTGGCCGCGAAGCTCGCTGCGGCGATCGAGACGACGGGTGTTGAGGTCTCGGACGGTCACGGTGAGTGAGATCGGTGTCGCCGATCCCCGGGCCGAGACCCAACCGGCCGTCACGGACCGCGCGAAAGACCTGTTGGACCTCGACGCCGACCCTGCACCGAACCCGCCGAGGTCGCTCCGGCACCCTGTGTTCGGGATCCGGATGGACTCGTCGCTCGCCTGCTACGTCCGCGAGCAGGCCCTGCTCGAACACTGCTCAGCGAACGCCTGGATTCTCCGACGCATCCGAGAGCATCGCGACTCGCACCTGCCCGCGGACTGCCGCGAGTGGCTGGTGAAGCAGGCCGCACAGTGCGGATGTCCGGGTGACCCTGACCGGGCGCTCGAGCTCGTGCTGCGCCACCTGGCGGACCGGTGGCCGAACGGTGCACGCCTCCGATGAGCACCGCCGTCCGACCCGGTCGTGACCCTGCGACATACGCCCCGTTCGAACGGTGGGTCGCAGAACAGGTCCAGCTCGGCCACCACCCTGACGCCGCCGTCGACGGGTTCCTGGCGTCGCTCACCGCAGCCGAACGGATCGAGCTGCAGTACGCCTGGACGTCGTTGTGGGCACGACCGAACCAGGTGCTCCCCGACGGTGAGTGGGACACCCTGTTCATCCGCGCCGGCCGCGGCTACGGCAAGACCCGCACCGGTGCCGAGGGTGTCCGCAAGCTCGTCTGCTCGGGCAGGGCACGGGCCGTCACACTGATCGCACCGACCGCCGCCGACGCGCGAGACGTCATGATCGAGAACCCGGAGTCCGGACTGCTCGTGGTCCACCCACAGGACGTCCGCCCGACGTACAAGCCGTCCATCCGGTCCCTCGAGTGGCCCAACGGCGCGATCGGGTACGTCAGGTCAGCTGAGGAACCGGACGGACTCCGAGGCCTGAACTCGGACCTCGTGTGGGGCGACGAACCCGCGTCGTGGAAGTCCGGGTCGGCAGCGTGGGACAACGCCCAGCTCGGGAACCGTCTCGGTCGGCCCCACAGCATCCTGACGGGCACCCCGCGGCCGCTCCCGTGGCTCCGTGAGATCGAACAGGCCGCCGGCACGATCGTGCGGACAGGATCGACGTACGAGAACATCACCAACCTCGCACCGTCGTTCATCCGGCTCATCCTCGCCCGGTACGAGAACAGCCGGCTCGGTGCACAGGAGCTCCACGCGCAGTACCTCGAAGACGTCGAGGGTGCCCTGTGGCGGATGGCCGCGATCGAAGCAGCTCGGCTCGTCGTGTGGGACCAGCGCGACCCGTGGGGGTCCCTCGTGCGAGCGCTCACACCGGAGGTCCGGGCCGCCGCCGGGCTCGGGGCGTTCACCCTGCACCCGCGTGAACGCCGACCCTGGGAGGTGTGGGTCGGAGTCGACCCGCCCGGCGAGACCGCCGAGTGCGGCATCGTCGTGGCGACCGCACCGAAGGGCGGCAAGGCCGGCGAGGATCACGCCGTCGTGCTCGACGACATGTCGACCGAGGGCGCGCCGGAGGTGTGGGGCGCGCAGGTGGTCGCTGCCATCCGGAAGTACGGAGCGGTCGGCGCGGTGGTCGAGTCGAACCAGGGCGGCGACATGACCCGCGCCACGATCCACAACGTCGACCCGAACGTCCGGGTCGACAAGGTCCGCGCCTCCGAGTCGAAGGCGGACCGGGCCGAACCCGTCTCCGTGCTCTACCCGCAGTGGATCCACCACCACGGGATCCTGTCGAAGCTCGAGTCTCAGCAGACGACTTGGGTGCCGGACGAGTCGAAGTCCCCGGACCGTCTCGACGCTCTCGTGCACGTCATCACCAAGCTGCTCCGTCCGCAGCTCGGCCGCCGCGGGAAGGCGTCGGTTCACTCCCCGATCCCGCGGGCCGCCCGGACCCCACGCCGCCCGTAGACGCGGCGACGCCCGCCCCCATGCACGGTGGGCGGGCGTCTCATGACCCGAGGACGGGCCGCAGGTGTACGACCCGGGATGCTACACGAGGTTGACGCCCGTGTTCCGGAGCAGGCCACCGATCGGGGCGCGCACGTAGTCCGCCTCGATGTTCGTGACCTCGTCCGGCCCGAGGCGTTCGAGCATCACCTGCAGCAGAGCGATGACGTCCTGCACGGGCCCGACGAGCGCGTCGACCTGCAGCGCGAGCGCCCCGTCGATCGTGGACGACGCCTCGACCCCGTCCGGTTGCGACTCGCCGGTGATGTGTTCATGCAAGCTGTTCGCGAGGGACCGTGCCCGGCGGACGTCGCGGTTGAGCTGACTGAGCTGATCGTGAAGTGCCATAGGACCTGGCACGGTAGCAGGCTACGGAAACGCCTGTTTCCCTCGGACCCGTAGTCGGGTATTGTCACGGGCATGGCCGTGATGGTGGCACCGATGTACGTCGAGCAGCGGGCGTGTCCCGACTGCCCTCGTACGCGCACGCACGCCGTCGAGATGGTCGCGACCGAACGGCGTGTCGTCGCCGGAGTCCTGCAGGTCTCGATCTGCCGGCGCGTCACCGTCCTCGACGGCTGCCCGTCGTGCGACGGCTCGACCACCGTTCTGTAACGGGTGTTAGCCTCCGGGACCTAACCCGTGTTACGGTCCCGGGGCATGACAGACATGTTCAGTCCCACCACCCCGAGGCAGGCCGTCGCGATGATGCCGTTCATGCCGAACTGGCAGGTCGTCGGTCTCTACGAAGCCCTCACGCTCGAACGTGACCAGCTCCGGGACCGCGTCGACTCGCTGCCGGCCAAGACCGAAGGCGTCACCCGTCTCGAAGCGCTCTCCGAGCTGGACGACGTCACAATGGCCGTGCTCTCCGTCCGCGCCGAGCTGCGACTCCGAGGGCTCCTGCAGGCCGACGACACGCCGCTCACGATCCTCACGGCGTCCCGTGCGTCCGGCGGACGTCCCGCTCCGGCGGTGCGCTCGTGATCGCCGTGCTCGACGCTGGCCGCACCGGTGGAGGCGTGATCGCGTTCCTTGCCGCCTGCTGGCTCATCCGGATGCACAGGACCGGTGCCCTGTGACCACCGCGCATGACCTCACCACGACCGACGACTACCTGACGCAGATGGTCGCCGCCGAGATGGCGGAGCAGCGGTACAAGTTTGAGCAGGCCCGCGCCCGCCTCGGGATCGAGACGTGGACCCTGACGGGCTGCACGTGCTACCTCGGCTGGCCCGACGACCCCGACGCCGACCAGGAGGCGTGCGCTGCCTGTGATCGCCGCTACTGGGAGGACCCCGTCGCGATCGACGTCGGAGGTGACCTGTGATCCGCCTCCCCGTGACCGACGTCCGGCCCGGCATGACCCTGGTCTGCCCGATCGACGGGACCGAGGTCGAGTGTCCCGGCGTGACCGTGCTCCGCGGCTACGTCTCGCTCGGCTGCGCCGGTCATGTGCACCGCTACCAACGCCACCAGACCGTGCAGGTGGTCCGACCGTCTGAGGCCCCGTGATGAGGGTCCTGACTCTTCACCAGCCGTGGGCCACCCTGGTCGCTATCGGGGCGAAGACGATCGAGACGCGCGGGCAGCGGACGGACGTCCGGGGCCGCATCGCGATCCACGCCGCCGCCCGCTCGACGCACCGCAAGGCTGACCTCGACGACCTCGTGATGCGCCCGTGGCGGACCTACGTCGACCGTCTCGGGGTCGCCTGGCTCGACTACCGGCCGTGGGGCGTGCACGACCCGACCCCCCTGATCTTCGGGGCGATCGTCGCGACCGCCGACCTGTACGACTGCGTGCCGATCGTCGGGCTCGACGCACCGGGGCACGTCTCACACGTCGGGTATGGCCGCCACTCGGGCCGCCTCGGGCTCTGGCGACCGACGACCGGGCACTACGGCGGTGGCGCGACCTCGGGCGAGTACGCCGACTGGTTCCACACTGACTACGACGACGAGGCCCCGCTCGGGGACTACCGGCCGGGCCGCTGGGCGTGGCTGCTCCGCGACGTCGTACGCCTCCCGGAGCCCGTCTCGTTCCGGGGTGGGCAGGGCTGGTCACGGCGGTGGGAACCGTGACCCCGGACCCGCTGCTCGTCCTCCTCGTCCGGCTCGTGCACGACACCGTCGCTGACCATGAGCGGCGACGCGCCCGGGAACGCGTCGCGTCGTGCCGGGCGACGTGGGCCGCGAAGGCGGAGACGTCGTGATGGAGCACATCTTCGACCGGTACCTCGTGAGCGCTGACGCCGCCTACCTCGTCGGGACCGTCCTCGTGTGCGTCGCCTGCCTCGAACAGGACGGCATCGAGTTCGTCCGGCACTGGGACGAGTACCTGGACGGGACCCCGTCCCTCGCAGACCTCACCTGCGCAGCGCTCGCGCACGAGGTCGAGATACACCATGACGGGTCGCCCGTCTGATCGGATGGGTAACGTGATCCACATGGCCAAGCGTGCGATACCTGCTCGGGTGAGGTCCCTCACCCGAACGTTCATCGGTCGGTACCATCGCCTCGTGTCACCCCGTCTGTTCCTGCTCCTCATCGCGGGCCTGTTCACGGTCGTCGGTGTAGAGACGTTCCTCTACCCGCCTGACTTCCTGCGCGTCGCTGCTCTGTGGGCGGTCGTCGCGCTCGTGACGGCGGGCGGTTGCGTTCACGCCGCGGTGAAACCATCCCGGTTCATCGTGTCGCTCGCCGGCGCTCTCGTCGTGTGCGCCTCCGTCGCGCGGGCTCTCGCGAATCTGCTCGAACCCCTCGCGGACGGGGAGCCGTGGCCGACACGGATCGTGGCCGCCTCCATGTGGCTGCTGATCGCCCACCTCGCGCTCGCCGCCTGGTTCCACTTCGTGACCCCGTGGTCGGCCGGACGTCGACTCGATCCGTGACAGCTGCTGACCCGTCGACGGGTGGCGTGCTCGACGAGGTGACGGAACCGAACACCGTGGCTCTCGGTGTCGCTGTCGCCCTGCTCGGGTTCGTGTTCCGCACCCTGTGGCGGCAGGAGACCGGCTGGGAGAAACAGCTCGCTGCGTCGCGGCTCGACGCTGACGCCGCCCGGGAGGACGCCGCTGCCGCCCGTACGGACGCCGCGGCGGCACGCGCAGACGCGGACACGGCGCGCCGGGACGCCGACGCTGCACGAGCGGACGCACGGGCCGCCCGTGAGGACGCCCGGATGGCCCGCCAGCAGGAGGCCGCCTGCCGGGAGATGTACGCCGAACTGGCCGCTCGAGTTCGACTGTTGGAGGCTCACCGTGGAGACACCCGAGATGTCCGTCCTGATCCTGACCGCTCTCGCGACGATGCGCGTCACACGTCTCGTGACGACGGACTACCTGACTGAACGTCCCCGCCGGTGGGTGCAGCGGCACGCCCCAACCTCGATCGCCTACCTCGTCGGCTGCCCCTGGTGCTCGTCGGTGTGGGTCGCCGCGGTCCTCGCCGCGCTCGTGCTGCACACGACGTCGTGGATCACCGTCGGTGTGCTCATGACCCTCGCAGCGTCGGAGGTGACCGGACTCCTCGCCCGGTTCGACCCTCCGGACGACCACGGGCTACCCGAAGGTGACGTCGACGGCGAGTAGCCTCCCCGGACGTGGCGACCAACCGTCAGCGTCCTCCGAGCATCATCCGCCAGCAGCGCAAGGTCGCTCTGCAGCGCGACCCGAACTCGATGGTCGCCAGCGCAGCCGTCATGTCCGGCCGGGCCGGCACGGTCACCTCCGGGGTGAAGGCCACCTCCGCCGACTGGCAGGCGAAGGCGTGGGAGATGTACGACTCGGTCGGGGAGCTGCGCTTCGGGACGTCCTGGATCGCGAACGCCCTGTCGCGCGTCAACCTGATCGCCGCCGTCCCGCCTCGCTCACAGGGCGACGAACCATCCGTGATCGACCTCGACGGCGAGGAACAGGTCACGGCCGGGATGAAGCGGGCCGTCGAGCTCGTCGGAGAGATCGCCGGAGGTCCCGCCGGGCAGGGCGTGATGCTCGCCGCGCTCGCCCGGCTCCTGACGATTCCCGGCGTGTCGTACATCTACGCCAAGGCCGATCTGATCACCGACTCGTTCTCGACGTGGCGGACCCTCTCGAACGACGAGATCCGTTCCGCTCAGGGCGGGCAGCTCGAGGTCGCCAACGCGCTGACCGGCACCTGGGAACCGATCGGGGAGTCCGACCTGATCGTGAAGGTCTGGCGGCAGCATCCACGCCGCGCCTGGGAGGCCGACTCCCCGGTCCGTGCGCTCCTGTCCGTCCTGAACGAGATCATGCTCGTCACGTCCCGGATCGCGGCGGACTCGAAGTCCCGGCTCGCCGGCAACGGTCTGCTCGTCATGCCGGACGAGGCGGAGTTCCCCGCCGGGCAAGGGTTCGAGACGTCCGACGACTCCGAGGACGAGTTCGTCGAGACGTTTATGCAGGTGACGCAGATCCCGATTCAGGATCAGGACTCGCCGGCTGCGATGACCCCGCTGATCGTCCGGGTCCCCGGAGACGTCGCGGACAAGGTGCGGCACGTCACGTTCTACTCGCAGCTCTCCGAGGCTGCGGACACGATCCGGCAGGCGGCGATCAAACGGTTGGCGCTCGGGCTCGACATGCCACCGGAGGTCCTGCTCGGCCTTGGAGACTCGAACCACTGGTCCGCCTGGCAGATCGAAGAGGAAGCGATCACCCTGCAGGTCGAACCGTTGGCCGAGATCATCTGCCACGCCCTCACGATCGGGTTCCTCAAGCCAGCACTCGAAGCCGAAGGTCTCGGGGACATCGACGCGCTCGTCTGGTACGACACGACGGACCTCACGACCCGCCCGGACCGCTCCGGCGTCGCCGCCGAGGCGCACGCCCGGTTCAAGCTCTCAGACGGCGCGTACCTCCGTGAGCTCGGCCTCGACGAGACCGACATGCCTGGCGAGGACGAGTTCCGCCGCCGCTACCTGCTCGACCTCGCCCGGACGCAGCCGGTCCTCGCGCCCGTGATCCTCGCTGCGCTCGGCATCCTCGATCAGGTCCTCGCAGACGCCGCCGCCGCCGCGGTCGTCGAGGCGGACGAGCCCGGGGCCGGCACCCCGCCGGCACCAGTCGCGCCGGACGCCCCGGCGGACGGACCTCCGGAACGGCAGGACGCCCCACCGGAGGCAGCGTCCACGGTCGCGCTGCTCGCCGCCGCCGACGGGCTCGTGCATCGTGCGCTCGAGCGGGCAGGGTCCCGGCTCCGGGCCGCCGCCGGACGCGGCCGGGAAGGCGGAGCAGCCTCGATCCCGTGCGACGACCTGACCACCCTGCACTGTGCGATCGACGCAACCTGCCACGCCCCGCTCGAATCGCTACTCGCCGGCGCGTGGGACCGGGTCCCCGTCCTCGCTGCCCGCCACGTCGTTGACCCGGACTCGCTCACGGCCTGCCTCGACGGGTACGTCCGCGGGCTCCTCGCCGCCGGGCATGCGCACGACATCGACAGGCTCGCCGCAGCGCTCGGTGTGCGCTCGTATGGACTCGCTCACGCTTCCGTCTGACCCGGACGGCCGGGCCGCCTGGCTCGACGAACGGGAGGACTCGTGCGCCACCCTCGTCCGCGCCGCGCTCCGCCGCATCCTCGGGGCCGCCGCCACCTCGTTCGAAGCCACGCTCACCGCAGCCGGGGACCTCGCAGCGTTCGATCCCGTACCCGCCGCCTGGCTCGCGTTCGTCGAGAACGAACTCGTCGACGAGCTGGGCGAGACCTACCTCGCCGGGCACATGACAGCGTTCGTCGGGATGAAGGCCGCCCCGACCGCCGAGTTCGCCGCCCGGTTCGCCGCCGTCGCGAACGAGGCCGCCGTCTCATACCTGCGGGACGCCTCGAACCGGCTCTCGAACGTCGGGACCCGCACCTGGCAGCAGATCCGCTCCCAGGTCTCGACCGCCGTCGGGCAGGGCCTGACGAACGAAGAGTTGAAGGACCGGGTCGAGCAGATCCTCGGGTCGAGTGAGCAGCGGGCGGACACGATCGCCCGCACGGAGACGGTCGGCGCGTACGTGCAGGGCGACATGGCCGGCGCGAGAGCGCTCGGGGACCGCGGGCCCGTCGAGAAGGTGTGGGTCGCCACGCTCGACGCCCGGACCCGCGACAGCCACGCGGAGGCGCACGACCAGTGCGTCACGCTCGCGGAACCGTTCATCGTCGGAGGGGTCCGGATGGACTCACCGCACGAACCGGGAGCACCGCCGGAGGAAGTCGTGAACTGCCGCTGCTACGTCGAGCTGCTGTACCCGGGCGACACCCGCCCGGACGGCTCCACGATCGAGGACCGGCCCGAGGTCGAGCAGGCGACCACAGCGATCGCCGCCCCGGCGGACCGGGACCTCGACACGTTGATGACCGCCGGCTGGAACGACTGATGGCCGACCTGCTCGAGACGCCGCTCCCGTTCCCGCGGCTCAAGGCCCTCACCGAGCACCTGGCGCGCGAGCACGGTGTCAGCGTCGTGGTCCGCACCCTGTCGGCAGACATGATGATGGACCGGCACGGGGCGGTCCGGAACCACGTCGTCTACTTCCACCCGCAGGGCGCTCCGGCGGTCACGGTCGCGCACGAACTAGCGCACGTGCTGACCCCGGAGGCGGAACCGGAGCACGGCCCGGTCTGGCGCTCCCACGTCGCGGCTCTCGCCGGCAGGCTCCGACAGTTCTTATAACACCCGTTGCAACCCTAACGGTGGTTATGTGAACATTACGGGTATGCCCACCGACTACGACATCGCCCGGCACTACCGGCGCACCGCCAGCCATCACGCGTGTCGTGCCAAGACCTGCACCACCCCGCCAGAGCTGCGGGAGGTGCTGGACCGGATGACCGTGTGCTACGCCGAGGCCGAGTACTTGGACCCGTCCGACCCGTCCGATCTGGACCTCCCCTCGTGGGTCACCGACCCGGACGGTTGATTAGTAGGTGTGTTATCATCACGCCTGTTACCCCGCCACCAAGGAGGCACCCAACCCATGATGAACGTGATGCAGATGATCCGTCGGGAGCAGTCGAAGCACCCGAACAAGCCCAAGGGCTGCAACGGCTGGTGGAGCAACGCCGACGACGCGTTGCTCCACGGCGCGAAGGCGTGCCCGATCCACGACAACGACGAGGAGACCGACCGTGGCTGAGCAGCAGTACACGACCGTGGCCGCCGGCACGGTCGCTCTCCGGGGCGCGGTCGAAGCGCTCAAGAAAGTCGTGCATCAGGTCGGCCAGGACTGCGAGGCGGACGCCGTCCGGATGGACGGTATGCCGTTCGACGGGAACACCGTCGCTGAGCTGATCGGTGCGCACCTGGCGATGACCGCCGTGCTCTCACACATGGTCGAGCAGGTGGCGGACCTCGTCGCGTTGCTCTCACAGTCCGTTGACCTGCAGCAGCGCGAGATCCGGAACGTCGACGGGCGCGTCTGCAGCTTGGAGGGATTGTGATGGTCCTGTTCGTGACGTTGGAACCCGGCGTCGTCGTGAACGTGATGCACGTGACGGCGGTCCGCCGCGACCCACCCGAGTTCGATGACGGCCCGGAGGCGACGAAGGTGTCCGTCGTCGGGCGTGGCGTCCCGCTCCACGTCCGGGTCCCGTTCGACGAGGTCATGGCGAAGCTCGGAGAGACGTGCGCCAAGGCCCAGGTCGGCGGGTGGTTCCGGTGACCTACATCGTCAGGATCGACCCGGACGGTACCGTGACCCGCTGCGAGGGCCGAGACGTGCTGGACGTCGCGGCCCTCGGGTTGCAGCTGTGGCCCGCGTACACGGGTGAGACGCCGTGGGGTAACCGGGTGGAGAACGCCCGGGGCGTCGACGTCACGTCGACGCAGCCGCACCGGTTCGCTCCGCTCCCGTCCACGGACGTGTCGACCGTGTTGGTCGTGCACGAGTGGGGATGGTTCATCGAACCGCCGCTCGCGATCAACCGGAAGGCGTGGGCGATGTACGGCCGCTCCCCGCTGGTCGGCCCGGCGTGGGTCGCGATCGACGGGAGCGCGTACGAGCTACCCGATGAGTGGATCGACGCTGTCTCCGCCCCGCTCGAATCGTGGTGCGATCCTCGTGCGCTCAGAGAGATCGACGACTACGTCCAGCTCGAGTACCGACAGGCTGGACGACCGATCGCCTAGCCTCACGGCCGAGCTGACGGGTCCCCACGTCAGCGTTCCCGGGACCGGTGCCCCGGACGTCTCCCCACGACGTCCGGGGCACTGTCGCGTCTCAGCCAGGTCGGCGGGTCTACCCTGTGCCGCATGAAGCCACGCGTGCGCATGCAGGTCATCACGGCCGCCGGTGAGGACGACCCCGAGGTCATCGACCCCGAGCAGCAGACTGACCTGGCCGAGGGCGAGGGCGAGGGCGAGGTCAGCGTGAGCCCGAACGGCCGCTTCCACGCCGTGCTGATCGTCGAGGGTGCGGAGACGGGTGACGGCCGCATCTTCGCCGAGGGTTCGCTCACGTGGCGGAACCTTCCGCTGCCGCTGATGGCGAAGGACACGGACGAGCACGGGTCATTCTCGGCGGACACGAAGGCGACCCTGATCGGGAACATCGACACGATCGAGAAGCGTGGGACCGAGGTCCACGTGTGGGGTCCGTACCTCTCGAACCCCGGCGAGGAGGCCGCCCGCCTGATCGGGCTCGTCAAGTCCGGGGAGCTGCGCGGCATCTCCGCGGACATCGACTCCGTCGAGTTCGACATCCTCGTTCCGGTCGAGGTCGACGAGAACGGGGACCCGGCCCCCGGGGGTGGCGGAGCGCTGTACGACGAGTTCGGGAACAGGGTCGACGACGGGGCCGAACCGAGGATCGAAGAGGACGAGTCCGGCGACATGGTCGAGGTCATCGAGACCCCGCCGATGATCAAGATGCGGGTGACCGAGGGGCGGATCATGGGCGGGACCGTCGTCCCGTTCCCTGCGCTGCAGGAAGCGTTCATCGAGAACGACGCGCTCGTCGCTGCTGCGCTCCCGGTCCTCGCGCAGCATCACGTCACCGGGGTCATGCTCGCCGGCGCGTCGTTCTCCGGCTGGTCGTTCCCCGACCTGCCTCCGGCCGAGTGGTTCGAGATGCCGGAACCGGACCACCCGGTGCCGCTGACGATCCTCGACACGGGCCAGGTGTACGGGCACCTCGCCACCTGGGGCGAATGCCACGTCGGGATCGCCGGCGAGTGCGTCTCCCCGCCGACGTCACCGTCCGGGTACGCCCGGTTCCACGTCGGGGAGGTCCCGTGCGACGACGGGTCCCGCGTCGCGGTCGGCCGTCTCACGTTCGGGACCGGGCACGCCGATACCCGCCTGAACGCTGCGGACACCCGGGCGCACTACGACCACACGGGCACCGTCGCAGCGGACGTCCGGGCGTCCGACGGGGAGCACGGCATCTGGACGTGCGGCGCGATGCGTCCCGGCCTGACCACCGCACAGGTCCGCGAGGTGATGGCGTCGCCGCCGTCGGGTGACTGGCGACGGTTCGGCCGTGACCTCGAACTCGTCGGTGCCCTGTGCGTGAACGTCCCTGGCTTCAACACGCGGCGCGACCTCGCTCTCGCAGCGTCGGCCGCCGCGCACGACGTCCCACAGATCAAGGTCCGCAAGGACGACGGTCTGGTGGCGTCGATGATCCTGTTCCGTCCGGTGACCGGCGACTCTCGGGTCGAGGCCTCGCCGGGCGGGACAGGATCGCTGCCTCCGGAGGCCGCCGCCAGTCTCCGGGAACGGCTGGCCGCCACGATCGGTCGGGGCCGCGCGGAACGCCGCGCCGAGCTCCACGCTCGAGTGCACGGGACGACGTCGTGAGCGGCGACTGCAAGCCCTGCGCGGCGCGGGCACGGCAGAACAAGACGGCGACGTTCCGGGTCCCGGCCGGGGCGGAGTCCGCCGCCGGCGCGTCCGCCGGTTCGACTGCCACGTACGAGGTGGTCTCCGCTCGCGGGACGAGCACGGGCCGCCGGTTCACGTCGCTCGTCGCGGCCACCCAGTTCGCTCAGCGGATCGGCGGTACTACCCGCCCCGTGTGAGGTGCCACACGTCCGGCGCGTCGGTCTGTATGATCAGCGCCGAACAGACCCGCCGACGGCCAAGCCGACAGCGGTGCGAGTCCGGGCCAGGCTCGGTCGCCAGATCATCCTTCGATCCACGTATCACCGAAAGGACGCTGCCGACCATGAAGCCGTCAGCCCGCCGTACCCGTACCCGTTCCACCACTCCCGTCCTGGTCGGCCGCACCTGGCTGTTCTCGGACGGCACCAAGCTCCCGCTGATCGCCGGCGCGGACGACGACACCACGGTCACGGTCCCCGAGGACCTGACCCTCATCGAGGCCGACGAGCTCAAGGACATCGAGGACGCCCTCGTTGCCGAGTTCGACCGGATGCACGACGAAGGCTCGACCGACCTCGCCCGCATGACCGAGATCGCGGACGCGCTCGATCGTGTCCGCGCCGAGGGCAAGCGCCGCGAGGACGAGGCAGCGGAGGCCGCCGAGAAGGCGGCAGCGCTCCGGAACCGGGTCCACGGCGACAGCTCGGACGACGACGACGACGAGGGCGACGACCCCGGCGACGGCGCAGCACCGG
>WBZM01000582.1_pt1 | contig 48436 bp, 39 predicted proteins | sample 5204271 | NCBI WGS metagenome assembly WBZM01 (sample SAMN12344346, study PRJNA552823) | activated sludge metagenome | biome: Activated sludge suspended growth; feature: Nitrification reactor; material: Wastewater; isolation source: activated sludge from nitrification reactor of wastewater... | reverse complement strand
CGCGTAGGCGAGCTTCTTGTCGCGAATCAGGTGCAGCAGGTAGGCCTGCACCTCGCCGGCGCCGAGTTCCGCCGGCGATCGGTCATAGTACCTGGCAAGCTCCGCGACCGCGTCGGTGTAGGCTTCCTGGGTCCGTGCCGCCATTCCTCGCAGGCACATGGCGTCCCGCATGCGCTTACGCAACTCACTCATGACTCTCTCCTCGATGACTGCGGGGACGTCCCCCGCAGCGGGGAGGATCGAGGATTTTCCAGCGAGGTGGGAAGCTGGGCAGCGAGCGGTCGGGCGGTCAGGCGGTCAGGCGGTCAGGCGGTCGGGCGGTTGGGGCGAGGGCGAAGTTGCGTAGCGCCGACCCAAGAAGAAAGATGGCGCTGGGGTGACTACACCAGCGCGTAGCGCTTTAGTTCAACGCAGTGCTACGCGCACAGGTCACCGCGCTGGCTGGCGTGGGAAAGAGTGCGGCTACGCCGCTTGTGACAGCAACTGAGACGGAAACGGAGCCTGTCGCGGCGCAAATCACCGCCGCAGGCGCGTTGTCCGGCAGCGAGCAGCAGGGCGAGCAGCAGGTAGAGGAAGGACTCGCACGTCGCGCGGCTCGCTACGCCTGGGCGTTGCTGCTCGCGCGGATCTATGAGGTCTTTCCACTCGCCTGCCCACGCTGCGGCGGCGAGATGCGAATCATCGCCTTTATCACCGACGCGTGCGCCGTACGCGAGATCCTCTCGCACCTGGGTGAGCCGACGTCACCGCCGCCTGTCACGCCGGCCCGGGGCCCGCCGCTGTGGGAGATGGCCGATGCCGAGCAGGGCGAATTGGACCCGCAAGCCCAACCGGCGCCGCACTACGAATTCGATCAGCGCATCGCCTGGTAAACGCCGCGCGAGGACGATCCGATCTGCCTCGGCAAGAACCCGCGTGCGCCCTGGGCCGCCGCGGTGGCCGCATCGGCCACGGCGGCGACCCAGGGCCATCATCGTGCTGCGACTCCGGCGAGGTTTACAGGCTTCGTCGGCGCACTTTCTCCGCAGCGAGACTCCTCTCACCGCCCGTCAGAGCCTGGAGGACTTCCGGACATGGCGTTGAATCTCCTATCCATTATCCATTGATCGTCTCCGTGCACAAGGGCCTGCCGACGCGTCAGCCGGCCAGGCGATTTGGCCGAGCTGCTCACGCTCTTCGGCCGCGACGAACTGTGCGAGCGTTTCGCCTAGCGGCAGCGCGTGCCTGGCGCCGTCGGCAGCCGAAGAACTCGCTCAAGCCGGCGAATCTGCGTGCCGTTAGGCTTCGTGCGGATAAAATGCAACTTTTAGACAGCGGGGGCTGATGCGGTCGCCGCGTGTCCGCTTGCCGGTGCAGGCAAATCGAGCGGGGAGAGTCCGATCAAACAAGCGCAGAATGAACCGGGGCAGCATGCCAGCGAGCGGCCGCCCTTCATCTTCTTTCGTCCCCTGCTGGCGGGCGATCAACGTTGGGCGGCGCTCGAATCGGTCGTCGTCGACGCTGCTCCCGAGGCTGCCAGCGAAGTCGCCCGGGCGTTCGTCGCCGCGGGCTCGGCAGACCTTGGCAAGGCACTGCCAATGGTGATGTGGACCGCGCCGGAGTGGCTGGCGAGCCAGGAGTTCATTGCGACGAGCGAAGCGCATCAAGCGATTCTGCTGCTCCCGGCGCGCGTTCTCGATGACCCGGAAAGTCTGGCGATCTGCCAGCACCTGGCGCGGCGTGGGCGCCACCTGGGGCTGCAGATCGACGAGCCGGGCGCCATTGCACGTATTCCGGAGAAGATCTTCGATCACTTGCAAATCGACTCGGCCTACGCCTGCTACGAGTTGTCGGCGCTCGAGGTCGTTCACCTGGGACGCAGCGGGCTGCGCTTGATCGCTGGCGGCGTCGACTCGCATGTCCTGTTCGACTGGCTGCAGCGCAAGCACTTTCACCTGTGCGACGGCAGCTTCGTCACCAGCATCGACCCGCGCAGCGACGGCGGGCCGCATACGGCGCGTCTGAAGGTCCTCAAATTGCTCAGTCTGGTCATCCAGGACGCCGACACGCGTGAACTGGAAGAGATCTTCCGGCAGGACGCACAACTGTCGTTCAACCTGCTGCGTCTGGTGAATTCGGTTGCCGTCGGTGCGCAGACGCGAATCAGCAGTTTTCGTCAGGCGATCGCCTTGCTCGGCCGGCGCCAGTTGCAGCGCTGGCTGCAGTTGCTGATCTACGCTGACCAGTTTGGTCCCGACCACAAAGCCAACCCGCTGCTCCAGCTTGCCGCCGAACGCGGCCGGCAGATGGAGTTGCTGGGTACGGCGCTGGCGCCGGCCGAGCAGGCGCAGGAGGCGGCCGATCAAGCCTTCATGACCGGCATTTTCTCGCTCCTCGATGTTCTGCTGCGCCTCCCGCTGGGCGAGATTCTCGGCGAGTTGCCGCTGCCGGTCGAGGTGGCGGCTGCGCTGCTGCAGCGCGCCGGCCGCCTGGGCGGACTGCTGACGGCGGTGGTCGGCGGCGAGACGAACGATTTGGCAGCAGCGCGCGACAAGCTGGCCAGCCTGGGGGTCGCGGCCGCTGAGCACGCGCGCGCGCAAGTCGGCGCCCTGCAGTGGGCGATCCGGATCAACGAAGGCGATTAGCGGCTCGGCGCTCAGTCGGGCGCTGGTCGTGCGCTGTGGCGGGCAAAGTGCGTGCTGGCGAGGCCGGAGACGACGATCAAGGCAATCCCCAGCCAGGCCCACCCGTCGTGTGTTTCGCCCCAGAGGAAGGCTGCGAAGAGGCTGGAGAAGATCACTGTGCTGTAGGCGAGGGCGGCGGCAAGCAAGGTGTGCGTTCCGCTGAAGGCGCGCGTCATCGCCAGTTGCGCGCCGGTGGCGAAGGCGGCAACCCCGAGCAGCAGCAGGCCGCTGTGCAGGTCGACTCGGTGGATCTCGCTGAAGAGCAGCCAGAAGCCGGCGCCGACCGATGAAACCAGCGAAAAATAGAAGACTGTGCGCGTTTCCGGTTCGCCGCGTGCGCCGAGCTCGCGTACGCTGAAATACGCCATCCCGGCGAGAACGCCGGAGGCCAGACCGATCAGCCCGGCGAGCAGTTGATCGCCGTGCAGGCTCGGTCTGAGCAGCAGGCCGACGCCGGCCAGCCCGACGAGTAGCGCGCCGAAGGTCCCCACACTCGGACGCATTCCGGCGAGTACGAGGAAGATGGCGAGAAAGATCGCTGACGTGTAATTGAGCGTCACGGCGGTCGCCAAGGGCAGCAGCGTGATCGCCCAGAAGTACGAGAAGAGCGCTGCAAAGCCGAACAGGCCCCGGCTGATCTGCCAGCGCCAGTGCGGTGTAGCGATGGCCACGCCACGCATACCGATGATGCACGCCATGATGATCAGCGACAGAAAGCTGCGATAGAAGACGACCTCGATCGCCGAGTGCGTCACCGCTGCGAGCTTGACGCAGACGCCCATGCACGCGAAAAGCAGGCTGGCGACGACCATCCACAGCGTTTGCATGGCGGACTCGGGTGAGGGGAAGGCACGCATTTTACGCGCAAGGCACGGCGAGCTGGCGTGATACCCCGGTGGGGCGCCTGGCGGCCGGGCGGACGGGTGGGCTGATGCGACGCGGTGTGCTGTCGAGGGCGTTGTCTGCGCGCGGCCCGGCGACGACCGGCCGGAAGAAATTCGCCGTGCTGAGCCTAAAGTTCTTCAGCGGGTCGGCCGTTTTGTCAGTTACAGCGGCAAACAGGCTCCTCTCGGTCAACGCCGCCGCTTGAAGGAACAGGACATTGGCACTCCGGTACTTGAACCTCCTGGCATCGTTCGCGGGCGACGGTGGGTGGCTCTCCGCTGCTTCACGCCAAGCTTGCCTGGTCCCGCTCTTTGCCGGTGGTCGGCGTCGCAACGACGCCGCTGGCCCACCAAGACGTGCCACAGTCGATCGAATGCGGGTTGCCGAAACCGCTTGTGCGGGCGCCCGGGTGGGCAATCACGCGTGCTCTACCCGCTACCTGAGTTGGCAAGATCCCGCTCTTCAACGAACGGTTTGTTTGCTCGAGGAGAAAATCAAATGAAAATCCGCTGGTCGCGCTCTGTCGCGCCCCTGATGCGGGCCAAACCTGCGACAGCGATCGGAATAGCGAAGCTGCCATGGTGTGCTGGCGCCGTTCTCGGCACGCTCCTGCAATGCGCATCGCCGGCCCTGGCGTTTTCCGTCGACACCGGTTCGCCAGACTGGCAGGTCGTGTGGAACAACACGCTGCGCTACAACTGGGCGATGCGCATGCAGAGCCGCGATCCGCGGATTGCCAACAACGCGATCTTCGACCAGGGCGACGCGATCTTCGACCGGCACGATACGATCACCAATCGGCTCGACTGGCTGAGCGAGCTCGATGTCGTCTATCAGCGACGATACGGTCTGCGCGTCGCTGCCGCCGCTTGGTACGACACCGCCTACGGTGATCGGGTGCACAGCAACCCCGGCGCGCTGGGCGCAAATCTTGTGCCCAGCGGCTACGTCAACGACAAGTTCTCTCCCTATGTCAGGCGCTATTACGCCGGTCCTTCGGGCGAACTCCTCGACGCCTTTGTCTATGGCGTCGTCGACCTGGGCGATACCGTCTGGAACGTGAAGCTGGGGCGGCATGCGCTGGTCTGGGGCGAATCGCTGTTTGGCAGTACGCATGCAATCTCTTTCTCCCAAGCCCCCAGCGACGGAATGAAAGGCGTGACCAACCCTGGCGCTTCGGCCAAGGAAACCGCATTGCCGGTTGCCCAGGCCTCGGCGATTGCCCAGATCAGCCCCGAGCTTTCGCTCCTGGCTCAAGTCGGATTCGAGTGGAAGCCGACACGCATTCCGGAAGCCGGCACATTTTTCGGGGTCGACGTGGTCAATCAGGGTCCGCAGGTCAACCGCCTGCCGATGATCAAGGGCAAGGGCGACGATCTTGGCCTTGGCCTGAAGTGGAGCCCGGAATGGCTCGATGGCACGCTCGGCGTGTACGCGCGGCGCTTTGACGACAAGAACGGTTGGCTGGCTCAGCCCGCCGAGGCCGGCCAGACGCGGGCGGTGTATGCGCGCGATATCGGCCTGCTCGGCGTCACCGTGGTGAAAAGGATCGGCTGGCTGCTCGCCGGTGCCGAGTTGTCGTACCGCTTTGACGATCCCCTGAGCAGTTCCGGCTCGGCGGGCGCGGCAGGTCGGTATGAAGGCGCGCGCGGCAACACCTGGCATGGGGTGCTGAACGGCGTCGTCAGCTTCAGCCCGAGCGCGCTTTACGACTCGGCTTTTCTGGCCACGGAACTGGCGTGGAATCGTCTCGACCGCGTCACGCATAACCGACAACTGTATTTTGCCAAGGGCTACGATCCCGCCTGCGCTTCCGACGCCTTGATCAAGGGTTGCGCGGACAAGCAATTCTTCACTTTCGGCGTGGCTTTTACGCCGGCCTGGAACCAGGTCTATCCCAATGTCGACCTGAGCATGCCCATGTTCTACTCGCGCGGAATCAGCGGCAACGCGCCCTCGAACGGCGGCGGCGTTGCCGGGTTTGCGGTCTACAAGGTCGGGCTGACGGCCAAGATTCAGTCCCGCCATCAGTTCGACCTGACCTACACCGGCTACGAGCACAAGATCAGGCGCACGGCGGATTCCCCCTTTGGTTCGCTGATCCTTGGCGGACCTTTGCGGGACAAAGGCTGGTTGTCGTTCACCTATCAAGCAAGCTTCTAAACGCTACCCAACAGGAGACCCCATGAAACTGAACCGTCGCGCGAGTTCTCTCCTCGTCGTCATCGCGTTCCTCCAGGCCGGCCTTGTCCAAGGCGGTGTCAGCGCCGACGAGGCGGCGCAACTCGGTACAAGTCTGACCGCCTTTGGCGCAGAAAAGGCCGGCAATGCGTCCGGAACGATCCCGGCCTACAGCGGCGGGTTGCCGACCAACACGACGCCGCCCGGTTTCAAACCTGGGTCGGGGCGATGGACCAACCCGTATCCGGACGAAAAGCCGCTCTTTACGGTCAACGCTGAGAATCTGGGGCGCTACCGCGACGCGCTGAGCGAGACCGGCAAGGAAATGTTCAAGCGTTACCCGAACTACCGAATGGACGTCTATCCCAGCCACCGCAGCGTCGCGTATCCCGCCTGGGTGCTCGAGAACACGCGCAAGAACGCGACCAGCGCGCGGCTGATCAAGGACGGCGTGGCGCTGGACGGAGCGTATGGCGGCATCCCGTTCCCGATTCCGAAGACGGGCAACGAAGTATTGTGGAATCACTTGCTGATCAATACCGGCGTCGCCTACGACGCCTATGCGACCCTCTGGTCAGTTGATGGCAGCGGCCGTTCGGTCAAATGGGCCGGGCACTTCACCTTCCAGAACAGCTACTACGATCCGGCGAGCAGCGCCGAAGAGCACAAGAAGAACGGCTCCTTTTACCATCAGCACGTCTACAACTGGAGTGTTCCGGCCGGTAGCTCGGGGTTTGCCGTGCTCGACACGCAGACGCTCGACCCGACGGTCGAGCCGCGCCGCATCTGGGATTATGATCCGGCGACCCGGCGCGTGCGCGAGGTAACCGGCCTCCCGCCCGACCTGGGTCTGGGCTCGCTGGGCAGCCTGGTCACCTTCGACCAGGACAATCTGTTCACCGGTCCGCTCGACCAGTTCGACTTCAAACTGCTCGGCAAGCGCGAGATGCTGATTCCCTACAATACGCATGCGCTTTTCTTCGAAACGTCGGCGGAACGCATACTCACTCCGGGGCACCTGAATCCGGACTTCGTGCGCTGGGAGTGGCACCGGGTGTGGGTGGTCGAGGCGACAATCAGGCCGGGCAAGAAGAATCAGCATCAAAAAAAGGTGTTCTATCTGGACGAGGACTGGAGCGGCGCGGGGATGAGCGATGAGTATGACGCTACGGGCAAGCTCGTCCGCGGGTTGTTCCGGCCCGGGATGCCGCTCTACGACGTTCAGGTGCAGATTCCCCGTTGCTACTGGGTTTACGATCTGGAGAAGAACATGTATGCGCTCGATCAACACTTCGGTGATCCCGGACTGTCGTTTCAACCTCGCCAGCAGGCGCTCCCCAAGCTCAACCTGAAGCCGGATGCGCTGGCTCGACGAGGGGTTTTCTGAGCGTTTCCTGGTCCGTCCTTGCCGCCGGAAAATGGAGCGGAACACCTGCCGCAGCTTGCGGGCCGGGAGGCGTTGCCGGCCCGCATGCCACGCGTCGGCCGGTGCACAGGCGCGCCATGGCGACGGTCGCGCGCGGGCAAATCATCTTGCCGTGCTGCCAGAAAGAGTGAACAGCAATGTCGACGCGAGCTGCGGAGAATGCGATGTCCTTTAAGCCCTACCTGATCCTGCTCCTGGCCTGGTTGCTGCAACAGCCGGTCCTGGCCGATTCAGCCCCATCCATCGCGGGTGGCCGGGAACCGCGCTTTGAGCGCCTGACGATGGATCAGGGTCTCTCGAATGGCAATGTGGAGGCGATTCTTTCCGACCGGAAAGGCTTTCTCTGGTTTGGTACCGGCGCCGGACTGGACCGCTACGATGGTTACCGGATCAAGACCTACCGGCCGGATCCGGATAATCCGCACAGCTTGCTCGGCAATGCAGTACACGACATCATCGAGGATGCCGACGGCGCGTTGTGGATCGCCACCAACCTGGGCTTGAACCGCTTCGACCGGACGACCGAGCGCTTCACGCGCTATGCGCACGACCCCGCCAATCCCGCAAGCATCAGCGGGCGCGATGTCTTCCGGATGCTCGACGACGGCCAAGGCGGTCTCTGGGTGCTGACCGCCGACGGCGGACTGAACCGGCTGGATCGAAAGACCGGCCACTTCGTGAACTACCGACACGATTCGGCCAACCCGAAGAGTTTGAGCGGCAATGAGGGACGGGCGCTACATCTGGATCGCGCGGGCAATCTGTGGGTTGGTGTTCAGGGGGGCGGGCTCAATCGCTTCGATCCGGCGAGCGGCGGATTCGTGCACTATCGGCACGATCCCGCCGACGCCAACAGTCTGAGCGGCGACGGCGTCTGGTCGATCTACGAGGATCGCCAGGGCGTTCTCTGGGTGGGTACGATTGGCAAGGGTCTGAACAGTTACGATGCCAAGACGGGAAAATTCACGCGTTACGATTCGGATGCCAGTCTGGCCGAGGCGTTCGTCTTTGCGCTGCTCGAAACGCGCGATGGCGTTCTGTGGATCGCCACGCTGACCGGGGGGCTGTATACCCTGGACCCGGAGCGACGCCACCTGACCCGCTATGTGCCGAGCGCGGCTGATCCAGCCAGCATCGGTCACAGCATGATCGGCGAACTGCACGAGGACCGGCAGGGCGCCCTGTGGATAGGCACGCTGGGCAAAGGGGTCAATCGCCTGGACCGCGCCGCCGCCAAGTTTCAGTGGTACCGCCACAAGTCGGATGATCCCGCCAGTCTGGGTAACGGTTCGGTCTGGAACCTGTTCGAGGATCGCGCCGGGATCGTCTGGGCGGGTACCGAAGGCAGCGGGCTAAATCGCCTGGACCCGGCTACCGGCAAGTTCACCCATTATCGGCATGACCCGAGCGATCCCCGGAGTCTGAGCGGCAGTTCGGCCTACAACATCTACGAGGACCGGCACGGGGCGCTTTGGGTCGGCACGCGCGACGGGATGAACAGGATGGACCCGGCCAGCGCGACCTTCACGCGCTACGTGCACGACCCGAAGGACCCGGGCAGTCTGCCTTTCAACGATACGCGCGGCACCTGCGAGGATCGCGACGGAAACCTCTGGGTGGCAACCAGCTATGGCGGTGTCGCCCGTTTCGATGCCAGCACCGGGAAGTTCACGGCGTATCGGCACGATCCGGGTAATGCGAACAGCCTGGGCAAGGGAATCATCACCAGCCTCAAGTGCGATCCTGCCGGCGGTTTGTGGCTGGGGTTGTGGGGTGGCGGACTGAACCGTTTTGACCCGACGACGGGCACCTTCCGGCGCTACGAGAACGATCCCGGCAATCCCGCCAGCCTGAGCAACAACGAGGTCTGGTTCATACACCTCGGGTCAACCGGAGAGGCGTGGGTGGGCACCAGCGGCGGACTCAATCGCTTCGATCCGCGCGCTGAACGCTTCACCGTCTACCGGCGGAAGGACGGCCTGGCCAGCGACCGCATCAACACGATTCTCGAAGACGATCGGGGACGACTCTGGCTGGGAACGGCGGATGGCGGAATCACTCGCTTCGATCCGGCAAACGGTGCGACCACGACCTATGACGGCAGCGACGGCTTGCAAGGCAACCAGTTTCTGAACAGCTCCGCCTACAAGTCGCGCCGCGGACTGCTCATGTTCGGCGGCGAGAACGGCTTCAACGTCATCGACCCGGAAAACATCGCGACGAACGATCAGGTGCCGCCGGTCGTCCTGACCGATCTGCAGATCTTCAACCGCTCGGCTGTCGTCGGCGACCCGGATTCGCCGCTCCAGCAAAGCATTACGGAAACACGACGGGTTGTGCTGCCGTACTGGCAATCGGTCTTTTCCTTCGAGTTCGCGGCACTGAACTATCGCTTCCCGCAGAAAAACCGCTATGCCTACAGGATGGAAGGATTCGATCGCGACTGGATTCACGTCGACAGCTCACGCCGTGTGGCAACCTACACCAACCTTGATCCGGGAACCTATTTATTCCGGGTAAAGGCGGCCAACAACGACGGGGTGTGGAACGAGGAGGGGCAGGTCGTCGAAGTCGTCATCACGCCGCCCTGGTGGAAAACGGCGTGGGCGCGAACGCTGGCGGCGCTGCTCACCATCGGTTTGCTGGCCGGCGCCTATTACCGCCGGGTCAGTGCCATTCAGCGCCGCAACCGTGAGCTGGAACTTCAGGTGGCCGAACGCACGCATTCGCTGGCCGAAGCGAAAGACGCGGCGGAAGCAGCCAATCGCGCCAAGAGCGTGTTCCTTGCCAACATGAGCCACGAACTGCGCACGCCATTGAACGCCGTGCTGGGCTATTCGGAAATGCTGTTGCGTGACGCCGCCGGTGGTCGCGAACGGCTCTCGCCCGGCCAGCAGGAACATCTCACCACTGTGCACCGCAGCGGCGAACACCTGCTGACGCTGATCAACAACGTGCTCGACCTTTCCCGTATCGAGGCGGGGCGGACCGCAGTCAATCCAAGCGATTTCGACCTGCACGAGTTGTTGGGCGGAATCAAGGAGATGTTTGCGCTTACCGCGGCCCGGAAGGGACTGACCCTGCTGGTCGAGCAGCAACCCGAGCTTCCACGGCTGGTGCGCACCGATCAGTTGAAGCTCAGGCAGATGCTGATCAATCTGATGAACAACGCGTTCAAGTTCACTGAACGCGGCGGAGTGATTCTGCGCGCCAGCGTCGGCTTTCCGGGTGAGGTCGAGGTCGATGGCAAGCCTCGGCGAGCGTTGCGTCTGACTTTCGAGGTGAGCGACAGCGGTCCGGGCATTGCCGCCGAGGAACTGGCTGGGCTGTTCCAGCCATTTGCGCAGTCCACCAGTGGGCGGAAAGCTGAGGAGGGAACCGGCCTCGGGCTGGCCATCACGCGCCAGTTTGCCGAGTTGCTGGGCGGCGCGATCGAAGCGCGCAGTACGCCCGGGGTCGGCAGCATCTTCAGCTTTACCATCGACGCGTACGAGCCGACGCGCGAGCAGCCGCTGGCTGCAGCGGACAGCCGTCCGGTACTCGGCTTGGCGCCCGGGCAAACGGTCTGGCGCATCCTGGTCGCCGACGACGACGCGAACAGTCGACGGCTGCTCGTCCAGATGCTCACGCCGCTCGGCTTCGCGGTCGAGGAGGCGGGCGACGGCCACGCAGCGATCGCGGCCTGGGAGCGCTGGCACCCGCACCTGATCTGGATGGACATGCGGATGCCCAAGCTCGACGGACGGCAGGCGACCCGGCGGATCAAGGCGGCTCCAGGTGGGGCAGAGACGCGGGTCATTGCGCTGACCGCGAGCAGCTTCGAGGAGGAGCGGGCCGAGATTCTGGCGGCGGGCTGCGACGACTTTCTGCGCAAGCCCTATCGCGCGGCGGCACTGCTCGAACTGATCGAGAAACATCTGGGCGTGCGCTACATCTACGGCGACGCGGCGGCTGCGCCAGCGGCGCTGGACGGCGACGCCCTGGCCGACGCCCTGCGATTGCTTCCCGCTGATCTGATTGCCCTCCTGGAAGAGGCGGCAACGCGCACCGACATGAACGAGGTCGAGCGACTGGTCCGGCAAGTCGGCGCGCAAGATCCGGCGGCAGGCGCCAAACTGCAAGCGTTGGCCAATGACTTCGACTATGCCGGGATTGCCAGCGTGTTGCGCGCGATCCTCCGTTCTCCAGGAAGCGGGCCTTGACGCGCAGGCGCAACAGCCAGCTTTCCTGGCGGTGGCAAAAGCGCTGCGCGTCGGACCCGAGCCGGCAAAGCCAGGCAATGAGAGGATGACGCCGATGAACGTGGTCGCAAGAATCTGCCTGGCCTTTCTTGGCCTCGTGCTGGCCCTTTCATTTCCTTGCGCGCAGGAAGCCGGCGAAAGCGCCATTGGCAGCAAGGCCAGACCGCGCATCAGGTTCGAGCATCTGAGTCCCGACGATGGGCTGTCGCAGGGCACGGTGGAGGCTTTTCCGCATGATCGGCAGGGCTTCATCCGGGTTGGTACCTGGGATGGTCTGAACCGCTACGACGGCTATTCGTTCAAGGTGTTCAAGCCGAATACGCGCGATCCGCACCGCTTGAGCGGGAACCTGGTCGCTCGGCTTCGCCGTCGACGAAGCGGGCGATCGCCAGGCAGCGATTACGGTCTGGGAACGCTGGCACCCGCACCTGATCTGGATGGACATGCGGATGCCCAATCTCGACGGGCGGCAGGCGACGCAGCGGATCAAGTCTGCTCCGGGTGGGGCCGACACGAAGATCGTCGCGCTGACTGCCAGCAGCTTCGAGGAAGAGCGCGCCGAGATTCTGGCCGAAGGCTGCGACGACTTTCTGCGCAAGCCTTATCGCGCGGCGACGCTGCTCGAAATGATCGAGAAACATCTGGGTGTGCGCTACATCTACGGCGAAACGGCGGAAGCGGCCCCGGCGATGGACGACAGGGCGCGCGTGCATGCCTTACAATCGCTGCCTGATGAGTTGCTCGCTCGTCTGGAAGAGGCGGCGATCCGCGCCGACATGAACCGGGTTGAGCAACTGATTGAGGAGGTGTCCGCCCAGAGTCAGGCGATCGCGGCCGACATCCAGGCTCTAGCCGACGACTTCGACTACAGGCGGATCATTGCACTGGTGCAGAGCGCGCGTCGTCGCACGCATGACCAGGGAGATGGCGAGCGAAGGGAAGGACGCGCGTAATGCTGGTCTTGCAACGAGTGCCCACAACACGCCGACAGCGCCGGGCTGGTCGGGCCGAAGGCGCCGGGAATGGCTGAGGTGTCGGGCGCGCCGGCCGAGCGTGCGGCCAGCATTCTGGCGGTTGACGACAGTCGCGACGGTTTGCGGCTGCTTGCGCGGCTGTTGTCGGAGCAGGGCTTTCAGGTTCGCCCGGTCCTCGACGGTGCGGCCGCGCTGGCCGCCGCCGCACTCGAAGTGCCGGACCTGGTGCTGCTCGACCTGCAAATGCCCGGTATGGACGGTTACGAGGTCTGCCGCCGCCTGAAGGCCGACGAACGCACCGCCGGCACCCCGGTGATCTTCCTCAGCGCGGCCGATGAGACGATCAACAAGATTCAGGCGTTTGCCGTCGGCGGCGCCGATTTCATCACCAAGCCCTACCATGCTGGCGAAGTCTTTGCTCGAATCGACGCGCAACTGCGTCTCTATCGCCTGAAGGCGCGCGTCGAAGCGCAGAACCGGGAGCTGCAGGGCGAGATCGCCGAACGCGAGCGCGCTGAAGCGGCTTTACTGGAACTGAACCAGCGGCTGGAAGAGCGCGTCGCCGAGCGCACCGCGGATCTGATCCGCACCAACGCCGAACTGAAGGTCGAGATCAGCGAGCGCAAGCGGGTGGAGGCCGAATTGCTTGCCTATCGCGACCATCTGGAGGAACTGGTCGAGCGGCGTACGGCGGAACTGGCGCAAGCCAAGGAGGCGGCCGAGGCCGCCAACCGGGCGAAGAGCACTTTCCTGGCCAACATGAGTCACGAACTGCGCACGCCGTTGAATGCGATCCTCGGCTTTGCCGCGATGCTCAGGCGGGACCCGGGTGCGAGCGACGGCCAGCGGCGCGATCTGGAGATCATCAACCGCAGCGGCGAGTACCTGCTCGTGTTGATCAACGACATCCTCGACATGGCCAAGATCGAGGCCGGGCGAATGCAGGTGACGAGGCTCTCCTTCGACCTGGCTGCGCTGATCCGCGACACGGCAGATCTGATGCGCGTTCGGGCCGAGGAAAAGGGGCTGCATTTGCTCGTCGAGCCGGCCGCGGACGTGCCGCGCTGTGTGTGCAGCGACGAGGCCAAGCTGCGGCAAATCCTGGTCAATCTTCTCGGCAACGCGATCAAGTTCACCCGGCGCGGTGGCGTCAGCCTGCGCCTCGGCATCGCTGCGGGCGCGGACACGCTCCACCTGCTGATCGAGGTCGAAGACAGCGGTCCAGGCATCGCCGCCGAGGACCAGGCGCGGATTTTCGATCCCTTCGTACAGGCTGGTAGTTCATCGGGCCAGAAGGGGACCGGCCTGGGGCTGGCGATTACCCGCCAGTTTGTCGAACTGTTGGGCGGCCGAATCAGGGTGACCAGCGAGCTTGGGCAGGGCAGTTGCTTCCGCGTCGAGCTGCCGGTCGAACCGGCAGGAGAAGCACGGCTTGCACTGGCTGACGATGGGGCTGGCGAGATCCTTCGGTTGGCGCCGGAGCAGGGCGAACAGCGCGTGCTGGTCGCCGAAGATCAGCCGGAGAGCGCGTTGCTACTCTGCCGCTTGCTCGAGGAAGTCGGCTTCCAGGTGCAAGCGGCGGCTACCGGCGCCCAGGCCATCGAAGTGTTTGCGCGCTGGCAGCCGCACTTCATCTGGATGGACTGGCGGATGCCGGAGATGAACGGGCTGGAAGCGACGCGGCACATCCGTTCGCTGGCCGGAGGCGGGGCGGTGAAAATCGTTGGACTGACCGCCTCGGTATTCATCGAGCAACGCGCGGAGATGCTGGCGGCGGGTATGGACGACGTGCTGCCGAAGCCCTTTCGGCGCAGCGAAATCCTGGATTGCATGGGACGGCAGCTCATGCTGCGTTACCTGCGGCACGCGCCCGCCAGCGCAGCGACCACTGCGCCGGCGCCAGCGACGCTGGATAGTGCAATGATCGGGGCGCTGCCCGAGGCCTTGCGCGGCGCTTTGTCAGAGGCCCTGCTGGCTCTGGACGTGGCAAGCATCGACGCCCTGATCGGGCAGGTTGCCAAACGCGATGCAGCGCTCGGCGCGTGCCTGCGGCGGCACGCCGACAGCTTCGAGTACGAGCTGATCGAGAAGGCATTATCCTCGGCGCGCACGCCGCCAGACTCGGTCTGAGATCCGGACGTCAGGCAACTGACGATCTGGGGCAGCGTGGCGCGCGGGTGAAACCGGTACAAGTCGGGCGCTCTCGCCGCGCGGCGATGCGGGCAATCGGGTGCCTTCAGCGCTACCATGGCCAACTTCGGAGAATCAGCGATGGAAAAAATCGCCCCTCTTCATCGGCGTTTGCCGCCGTCGGCGGCGGACGATCAGCCGGCGTGCAACGACAGCACCAATCCGTGCTTCGGCGAACTGCTGACCGGCATGGCGGCCACTCCGGCGACGCGTCGGCGCGTTCTGCAAGGCGGCCTGGGCAGCCTGACGCTGGCCTTCCTGGGCTGGATAGACTTGCCGTCGGCTGCCGCGGGTGGGCGTCCGACGCTCAACTTCCCGGCCCTTCCCGCGGCGCGTGACGACGCCGTGCGTGTTGCCGACGGACACGTGCTGCAGTTGCTCTACGCCTGGGGCGACCCGGTTTCGGACGGACCGGCTTTCCGTTCCGACGCTGGCAACAGCGCGGCCGAGCAGGCGGTGCAGGCCGGCATGCACCACGACGGGATGCACTTCTTTCCGTTCAGCGAGAGCGGGCAGGCTTCGTCCACGCGTGGCGTGTTGTGTATCAATCACGAATACACCGACGAAGGGCTGTTGCACGCAGACGGCATGGCCGAGTGGAGCCCCGCGAAGACGATCAAGTCGCAGAATGCGCACGGCGTTTCGGTGATCGAGGTCGAACTCGTCGGCAGCGGAGCCGAACGGCGCTGGCGCGTCGTGCGGCCTTCACGCTACGCGCGCCGGATCACCGCGCGCACGCCGCTGCGCATTGCCGGTCCGGCAGCCGGCGCGCCGGCCATGCGCACACGCGACGATGCGCGTGGGCTGGTCGTCTTCGGCACGCTGGCCAACTGCGCGATGGGCGTCACGCCGTGGGGAACGTATCTCAGCTGCGAAGAGAACTTCAACGGCTATTTCAATGGTCTGGCGCAGCCGACGCCGGAACAGCAGCGCTACGGCATTCGGCGCGGCGGCCATGGCGCGCGCTGGCATGAGCACGACCGTCGTTTCGACGTGGCGAGCGAAGCCAACGAGGCCAATCGCTTCGGCTGGGTCGTCGAGATCGATCCACGCCAGCCGACGCAGGCGCCGGTCAAGCGCACGGCGCTCGGTCGTTTCAAACACGAGAGCGCGACGGTGACGCTCGCGGCCGATCGGCGCGTCGTCGTCTATATGGGCGACGACGAAGCCTTCGAATACATCTACAAGTACGTCTCGGACGATCCTTACCCATCCTCCGATCCGGCCGGCGGCGGACACCTGCTCGACCGGGGAACGCTCTACGTCGCGCGTTTCTCTGCTGATGGGCGCGGTCGCTGGCTGGCGCTGCAGCATGGGCGCAACGGGCTGGTCGCGGCGACCGGCTTTGCCGATCAGGCCGATGTGCTGATCCGCGCGCGTCAGGCGGCCGATCTCGTCGGAGCGACGAAGATGGACCGGCCCGAGTGGATTGCCGTCCATCCGCAGACCGGCGAGGTCTACTGCACGCTGACGAACAACCGCCGGCGGAGCATCGCCGACGCCGCCAATCCGCGGGCGCCGAACGCCTTCGGGCACATCATCCGCTGGCGCGAGGCGGGCGGCGATGCGGCGGCGAGCGATTTCTCCTGGGACATCTTCGTCCTGTGCGGCGACCCGCAGAACGCCGATGCCGGGCAGCGCGGCAACATCCGGGGCGACGCCTTCGGCAGCCCGGACGGCCTGTGGTTCGATGCACAGGGGCGTCTGTGGATACAGACCGACGCGCCCGGCGCAGCGATTCGTAGTGGCGACTACGGACGCCTGGGCAACAATCAGGTGCTGGTCGCCGATGTCGGAAGCGGCGAGGTGCGCCGCTTCCTGAGCGGCCCGCACGGCTGCGAGATCACCGGGCTGACCGGCACGCCAGATGGCTGCAATCTGTTCGTCAACATTCAGCACCCCGGTGAAGCCCCCGGCGCGCGGGCTGATCCCGCGCGCCCGCTGGCCATCTCGGGCTGGCCCGCGAATCAGTTTCCGGAAGCCACCGGCGGCCGGCCGCGCTCGGCGACGGTCGTCATCCGGCGGCGCGACGGCGGCCTCGTCGCCGGTTAGCCGGGGCGCGCGGGGCGCGCCGACGACCGGCCGCCCAGCCGCATCGCCGCGTCTCTTGCCAGCGCGCCTAGAGCCAGCCGGCGACTTTGGCGCGGTCAGGCACGCCGCCGCTGTGCACCACCTTGCCGTCCACCACGACGCCCGGCGTCGACATGACGCCGTATTTCATGATCTCGGGCAGCGCATCGACTTTCGACAGGGCGATGGCGACGCCCTTTTCGGTGGCGACTTCCTCGATCAGCCGGATCGTGTTGCGGCAGTTGGCACAGCCGGTGCCGAGCACCTTGACGTCTTTCACGCAGCTTCTCCTTTTCCAGCAGGAATGCCTGCTCCCGCCTGCGCCACCCGTGGCGCCTAGCTGAGGACCAGGTTGAACACGTAGCCGACCAGCAGTATGCCGCCGCCGACGACCCCGGCGAAGCTCAGGATCAGGCGCAGTTTCAGAACCTTGCGCAAGATGATCATCTCCGGCAGGGAGAGCGCGATGACGCTCATCATGAAGGCGAGGACGGTACCGAGGGCGGCACCCTTGCCGAGCAGGGCCTCGACGATCGGGATGATGCCGGCGGCGTTGGCGTACATCGGCACCCCGATCAGGACGGCGACGGGCAGCGACCACCATGGAGCATCCCGGCCCATGATCGAAGCCATGAAGTCTTCCGGCACGTAGCCGTGGATGCCGGCGCCGATCGCGATGCCGGCGACCACGTAGGGCCAGACCTTACCGACGATTTCCCGCACGTGGTGCCAGCCGGCCTGGAAGCGTTCGACCCAGGTCATTTGGCCACCGGCGAATTCAGGTGCCGTGCCGTTCAGCATGCCCTGCACCCAGTCTTCGAGATGACGTTCCATGCGCAGCTTGCCGATCACCAGGCCGGCGACGATGGCGACACTCAGGCCCAGCCCGAGGTAGAGCGCAGCGACCTTCCAGCCGAACAGGCCGAAGAGCAGGACGAGCGCCACCTCGTTGACCATCGGTGCCGAGATGAGGAACGAGAACGTGACGCCGAGCGGAACGCCGGCCGAGAGAAAACCGATGAACAGCGGCACCGCCGAACACGAACAGAATGGCGTGACGATTCCCAGGCTGGCCGCGAGCACGTTGCCGACGCCGACACGTTTGCCCGCCAGCAGCGCACGCGTTCGCTCGGGCGAGAAGAAGGTCTGCACGATGCCCATCAGGAAGACGATCCCGGTGAGCAGGAGCAAGACCTTGGGCGTGTCGTAGAAGAAGAAATGCACCGCCTCGCCCAGCGCCGTGCCGTGTGCCAGACCGAGCAGGGCAATCAAGGTATCGGCAAACGCACTCAGGTGCCGGTAAAGGGCAAACCAGAGCGCGCCGGCGCAAGCCAGGCCGATGACCCAGCAGGCGGCAACGCCGGTTTCGCTTTTTGGTAGTAAGGCGGGAGCAGTCATCCTAGAGCCCGGCAAGCGTCCTCAGTGTCGTGCATGCCGCTTCGCCCGGGCGCCGCTGGCCGGCCGACCGGCGTCGGCACGCGCCGCCACGCGGGCTTGCGATGAACTCCATTCTACACGCTTGGCCAGGCCGGCGCCTGGGCAACGACGCGCCGCGGCAAGCTTTCGCCGCTCGTCGTCCGCCACCGATTCGTGCAGCCATCAGTCCTCGGCGGACGGCATCACTTCCTCGCCGCTGGCCCGGCGCTGGCAAGCCTGGCGCAGCAAAGCGAGTTGTCGCCGGTAGTTGCGGCAGCCGATACAGAGCAGCGTATGCAGGCGCAGCGCGGTGCGCTCGCGCGCGCTGAGCGGGCGATCCAAGGCTTCGGAAAGCAGGCGAGCGGCGCGTCGGCAAGTCAGCATGGTCGCTCGGCTCCGCTGGCAAACCATCTCTGGTCCAGGCAGAGGCGTAGGCTCATGCGTGCCCGATGGAGGACGACCCAGCAGTGGTTCGCGGTCATCGACAGCTCGCGGCAGATCTCGCCGGTTTCCAGACCGAGCATTTCACGCATCATGAAGACGCGGGCGGTAGCCGGCGGGAGATCGTTCAGACAGGCGTCGAGGACCGCCCAGAAGCTGCGATTTTCGAAGGCCTTCTCCGGGTTGCCCCAGGTCGCTGGCCGCATTTCGCGTTGCCAGTGGCCATCGGCGGTGTACAGCGGAGTGAAGTCATCGTCGTCCACCTCGTTCTCTCTTGCCTCGCAGCTTGGTTCGCGCGCCCGGCGCCGGATCGCGTCTACGATCTTGTTGCGCAGGATCGAAAAAACCCAGGTCTTGAGGCGGGCGCGCTGGGCGAAACGGTCGGCCGACTCGAGCGCCGCCAGCATTGCCTCTTGCACCGCGTCCTCGGCGCTTGCCCGGTCACGCAGTTGAAGCAGCGCGAAGCGCAGCATGTCGCGCCGAAAACCTTCCATCTCGTCGGCGATGGCCGCGGCTTCCGCCGGCAGCCGGCGGCTGGCGCCGGGCGGTGCATCGGCTGGTTTGCGTGGTTCAGCAGGCATGCGGGCTTGACGGAGGCAATACGTTGGCCAAGGGATCGCCGCATCAACCGACGATGATCGATGCCGGGCGCGACAGGAGGTAAGAGTGTAGCGACAAGCGCCGGCGCCGGAAAGCGTATGCTGGCGCCGCCTCGACGGTGCGCTATCCGGCGCGCGCGCCGACGGCGATTCGCCGCCGCTTGCGAAATCAAATAAGATGCTCGAACCGCAACCACTGGCAAGGAGACCGCGATGCATGTTGGCGTTCCAAGGGAGATCAAGAATCACGAATATCGCGTCGGACTGACGCCTTCGTCGGTGCGCGAGATGGTCGCGCACGGTCATCAGGTCACCGTCGAGAGCGGTGCCGGGCGCGGTATCGGCGCCACCGACGAGGTCTATCGCAAAGCCGGCGGACGCATCGTGGAAACCGCCGAGGAAGTCTTCGCCGAGTGCGAGATGATCGTCAAGGTGAAGGAACCGCAGGCGGGCGAGCGCGCGATGTTGCGCGAAGGCCAGATCCTGTACACCTACCTGCATCTGGCGCCCGATCCGGAGCAGTGCGCCGGACTGGTCGCCAGCGGTGCAGTCTGCATTGCCTACGAGACGGTGACCCAGCCGGGCGGCGGCCTGCCGCTGCTCGCGCCGATGTCCGAAGTCGCCGGCCGTATGTCGATCCAGGCCGGTGCCTACTGTCTGGAGAAGGCGCACGGCGGGATGGGTGTGCTGCTCGGCGGCGTTGCCGGCGTTCCCTCGGCGCGCATCGTCATCCTGGGCGGTGGGGTGGTCGGTTCGAATGCCGCGCAGATGGCCGTCGGTACCGGCGCTCAGGTGGTCGTCATCGACCGCAACATCGACGTTTTGCGCAAGATGGACCGCCTGCTCGGTGCCCGCGTGATCACCGTCTTTTCCAATCGCGACAATGTCGAGCAGCACGTCCTGCGCGCCGACCTGGTGATCGGCGGCGTACTCATCCCGGGCGCAGCGGCACCAAAGCTGATTACGCGCCAGATGATCGACGCGATGAAGCCTGGTTCGGTGATCGTGGACGTCGCCATCGACCAGGGTGGGTGCTGCGAGACCGCGCATCCGACGACGCACGCCGAACCGACCTACGTCGTCGGCAACGTCGTCCATTACTGCGTCGCCAACATGCCGGGCGGCGTGCCGCGCACCTCGACCTATGCGCTGAACAACGCGACGCTGCCCTTTGCCCTGCAAATCGCCGACAAGGGCTGGCGCAGCGCGCTGCGCGACAACGAGCACCTGCGCAACGGGCTGAACGTGGCTTTCGGCAAGGTCACCTGTCGTGAGGTGGCGGAGGACCTGCATTACGACTATCACGACGCCTTGTCGGTGATCGGCTGAGCGGCGGCGGTGGCGGTGGCGAGCGCGCGCGGCAAGCCGAGCGGTCGGCTCAAAGCGGGAAAGCTGCTGCCGGCAAGCCCGCCAGCGCGCGGCGGCGGGGCTGCGCGGTCGTCGGCCGGCGCACGCCAGGTATCCCCCGGCGCCGTAGCGCGCTGGCAGCGTACCGTCCGCTACGCCTGGGACAAGGGCGGCAGCCGCGGCGGTCGCTAGCCGCCGCGCTGCGCGGCGCGGGTGGCCAGGAAGGGCGGCGACTGTCGGGCGCCCGCTGCTCCACTCGGGTGAGCGCTGCGGATTGCTCAGGGGCTTGTCACTTCAGCAATCACCGCATGCAGTTGAGGCAGCAGTGAGCGCAGGAAAAGCTCCATGGACCGGTCTTCGACCAGGAACTCCAAGTGCGCGACGCTCGCCGTCATCGAGCAAGCGGCGCAGTCGGACCGCCCTGGTTGACCAAGGGATCGCCAAGGCCAAGAAAGCCTTCCATCCAGAGGTGCCCGAGTTGCGCCCCCTGCTTGATCTGCTCCGCTACTCCCCGCAGTTCGTCTGCCCGGCGGGCCTGGGTGTGACCGCTTTCGTCGCGCCACAATACACGCGTCTCTTCCGGCTTCAGGGCGTTGAGGAAGAAGGGTGAATGCGTGGTGACCAGGACTTGCGTGCGTTCGCACGCGGCACGACATTCCTCGGCCACCTCGGGCAGCAGGCGGGGATGGAGAAAGTTCTCCGGTTCCTCCATGCCGATGAAAGGGGGTGGATCCGGGTCATAGAGCAGGACGAGATAAGCCAGCATCTTGAGCGTGCCGTCCGAGGCAAACCTGGCCAGCACCGGATGACTGAAAGGCGCGTCCTTGATCTGCAGGAGCAGGCGCCCGTCCAGCATCGTTTCGGCGAGGACGCGTTCGACACGGGGTACGCGCGCGCGCAGGGCAGCAAAAATGCGCTCAAGCAGTTCCGGATGCTGTTCAGCCAGATATTGATTGGATGACATTCGCCAGATTGTCACCGGTCTTGCTCAGACGCTCTTGCGGTCCGGCTTCGGGTTGACCGCGTGCCGTATCGGCTGCGAGGTAGGACACGTGCCAGCCGGTAATGAACTCACGCAACGCGGCTACCCGCGGATGCTCGGCAAACTGACCGAGGGCGTTGACCGCCAGCAGATCGGGCGACTTGAGCGGTACGTCGATACGCCGGTCCTCTTCGTCGGGCAACTCGCCACTTGTCGCACGTCCTTGTCCTTCACGGTAGCCAAGAAAGCGAAAGGGCTTCCCCCGCTGCCCTCGTCGCCATTGCAGCCATTCTTCGACGACGACCGGGCCGTGCTTGCGTTCATCGACGGCGACGTGATACGTGAACAGCGGGTACCCATGCTCTTTGTACTTGATTTCGATGGCTACTGGCCCATCGCTGCCGCGCGTCTTGAGTTCCTTGGCGCGTCCGCGCTTGTCCCAGGCTCGCCGCAAACCGAGTTCAAAGCATTCGGCGAGGAACGCAAAGACGTCGAACACGGTCGACTTGCCACTGCCGTTGGGGCCGAGGAGGACGGTCATCGGGGTCAGTCCCTTGAACTCGATGTCGTGCAGAGCGCGGAAGTTGCGTACTTTGAGGTACTCGATGCGAGTCGGCGCCTCAGGCGTTCAGGCCAGGTTTGCGATGGGGGTCGATCACCTGCAGAAGTTGCGCGAAAACCCGGGGCGTTCCGGCGATCACGTTGCCGGTCTGCAGATAGGTTTCGTTGCCGGCGAGATCGCCGATCAGGCCGCCGGCTTCGGCCACCAGGAGGGCGCCGCCGGCAATATCCCAGGGTGAGAGGCCGAACTCCCAGAAGCCGTCGTAGCGCCCGCAGGCGACGTAGGCGAGGTCGAGCGAGGCAGCGCCCGGGCGGCGGATGCCGGCTGTCTTGCGCGTCAGATCCTTGAAGATCGCCAGGTAGGCGTCGATGTGCTCCTGCACGCGGTAGGGAAAGCCGGTACCGATCAGCGCGTCTTCCAGCTTCAGGCACTTGCTGACGCGGATTCGCCGCTCGTTGAGAAAGGCGCCGCCGCCCTTGCTGGCGGTGAACATTTCGTTGCGCGTAGTGTCATAGACCGCAGCGTGCACGAGCTGTCCGCGGTGCGCCAGCGCGATCGAGACGGCGTATTGCGGCAGGCCGTGAATGAAGTTGGTCGTTCCGTCGAGCGGGTCGATGATCCACTGATACTCGCTGCCGGCAGCTTGACCGGCGGTGTGGCCCGACTCCTCTGCTAGAATTCCATATTCGGGATAGGCCTCGTGCAGGACTTCGATGATCGCCGCTTCGGCGGCCTTGTCGACCTCGGTGACGAAGTCGCTCTGGCGCTTGCTGGTCACCTGCAGGTGTTCGAGGTCGAGCGAGGCGCGATTGATGATCTGGCTGGCGCGGCGCGCCGCCCGGATGATGATGTTGAGCGCTGGATGCATGGTCTTGGCGTACGGGACGGGCGGCTGCGGCCGCCCGATTGTTTTGGAGGATCACGGATTCTAGATTCTAATATGAACGGCGCAGGCGAATCGGAAACTTCGCGCGCCTTGCTCGATCGCGTACACATCGTCCTCGTTCAGCCCAGCCATCCGGGCAATATCGGCGCGGCGGCGCGGGCGATGAAGACGATGGGCTTGTCGCACCTCTGGCTGGTCAATCCGAAGCGTTTTCCGGATGGCGAGGCGGACGCGCGGGCGGCGGGGGCGGAGGATGTGCTGCGTGCTGCGCGCGTCTGCGCCAGCGTCGATGGCGCGCTGGCGGCGACCGTGTATGCCGGAGCCGTGACCGCCCGCCAGCGCCATCTCGGGCCGCCCGCCCTGGCGGCGCGCGCGGCCGCAGCGGAAGTCGTCGCGTGGGCGGCGACAGGCGAAGTGGCCCTGCTTTTCGGCAATGAGACGGCCGGTCTGACGAACGCCGACGTGCAGCGCTGCCGGCAGACGATCCATATCCCGGGCGACCCGGCGTATGGTTCGCTCAATCTGGCGGCAGCGGTGCAGGTGTTGTGCTACGAACTGCGGCTGGCTGCTTTTGCCGGTGCTCCACCTCGCTCGACGCGCACGGTTCCCTTCGTCTCGCCACCGGCCCTGCACGCCGAGGTCGAAGCCTTCTACACGCACCTGGAACGGGTCATGATCGCCAGCGGCTTCCTCGACCCGCACCAGCCGCGTCGTCTGATGGCCAAACTGCGCCGCCTGTTTGGCCGCGCGACGCTGGAGCGTGACGAGATCAACATCCTGCGCGGCCTGCTCGACGCGCTCGAGCCCCGGCGCGAGCCAGCGGAGGTCGGCCCGGCGAACGACGAATCTTCTCTTGTCCCCAAAAATAGTGGACAGACATAGTATGGTATTGTATGATCGCGGGTTTGACTTGAGGAGCCATGCTTGATGTTCGCCCGGTTGCGCGAAGACATTCAGTCCGTTTTCGATCGCGATCCCGCTGCACGCACGTCGTGGGAAGTGCTGACGTGCTATCCCGGCGTACACGCGATGGTCAGCCACCGGCTGGCGCATTGGCTATGGACGCACCGTTTGCGCTGGCTCGGCCGCTTTGTTTCGCACCTGGGCCGTTTCTTTACCGGGATCGAAATCCATCCCGGTGCGACGATCGGCCGCCGTCTGTTCATCGATCACGGCATGGGCGTGGTGATTGGCGAGACGGCGGTGATCGGCGACGACGTGACGCTGTACCACGGCGTGACGCTCGGTGGAACGTCGTGGAACAAGGGCCGGCGTCACCCGACGCTGGAGAGCGGCGTGGTGATCGGCGCCGGGGCCAAGATCCTCGGACCGATCACCATCGGCCGGTCGGCCAAGGTTGGTTCGAACGCGGTCGTCGTCAAGGATGTCCCGGCACGCGCGACAGCCGTCGGCAACCCGGCCCGGATCATCGACGGCGAGCAGGCGCAGAAGCGCGAGGAGATGGCCGGTCAACTCGGTTTCTCGGCCTATGCGCTGGCCGGCGAGGTGGACGATCCGCTGGCAAAAGCAATCCATGGTTTGCTCGATCATGCTGTTGAAGCGGATCGGCGTTTTGAAGCCTTATTGAGGAAACTCGAGGAGGCTGGTGTAGCCGTCGAGGGTGAACTGGCTGCGGCGGATCGTTTCGATCCGCAATACCTGAGCAGAATAGTTGACTAATAGGCGGATTTTTCATATAGTTGTAGTGCTTGCGCAACTATTATCATCAAAGGAGGAAGCATGCGTTTAACTACAAAAGGACGTTTTGCCGTAACGGCAATGGTGGATCTGGCCCAACGCTGCAGCGACGGTCCGGTTTCCCTGGCGGGAATCAGCGAAAGGCAGAAAATCTCGCTGTCCTATCTCGAACAACTCTTCGGCAAGCTGCGTCGCTATGGTCTGGTGTCCAGCGTGCGTGGTCCCGGCGGCGGCTATCGCCTGGCGCGTGCGGTCGGCGAGATGACGGTCACCGACATCATTCGTGCGGTCGACGAACCGCTCGATGCGACCCAGTGTCGCGGCAAGGAAAACTGTCGCGAGGACGAGCGTTGCATGACGCATGATCTGTGGTCCACCTTGAACGACAAGATGTTCGAGTATCTGAGTTCGGTGACGCTGGCCGAGTTGGTCGAGCAGCAGGGTCAGGTCGCCGACGCCGGTGCCGGCAAGACCTATCGGCGCGGACGGCCGCGCGCGAAGGCGGCTGCGCTCGGGAGCTGATCGCCGCATCATGTTCGCTCCCGTCTACTTCGACCATAACGCGACGACGCCGGTTGAGCCGGCGGTGCTCGAGGCGATGCTGCCGTATTTCTCGGTGCAGTTCGGCAACGCCTCGAGCCGGCACGAGTATGGTCGGGCGGCGCGGCGCGCAATCGACGAGGCGCGCGGCAAGGTGGCCGCCGCCGTCGGCGCACAAGCGAACGAAGTGATCTTCACGAGCTGTGGATCGGAGGCCAACAACCTCTTCCTGAAGGGAGCAGCGGCGTGTTTGCGGCCCGGCGCGCTGGTCGTCAGCGCGCTCGAGCATCCTTGCGTGCTCAGGCCGGCCGAGCAACTGGCCAGGCGTGGATGGACACTGCACCGAGCGTCGGTGGATGCCGCAGGCAGGGTCGATGCCACGGCTTTTGCCGAGCTGATGCGCGAACGACCGAAGCTGGTCTCGGTCATGCTGGCGAACAACGAGACCGGCGTCGTGCAGGATGTCGAGGCGCTTGCTGCCGCTGCACGCAGTGCGCAGGCATGGTTTCACACCGATGCGGTGCAAGCGGTTGGCAAGCTGCCGGTCGATTTTCGGCGTCTCAACGCGGCCGGGGTGCACGCGCTCACCTTGTCCGGGCACAAGCTTGGCGGACCGAAAGGGGCGGCCGCCTTGGTCCTCGACAAACGCGTCGAGCTTGAATCCCTGATTGCCGGTGGCGGGCACGAGCGCGGCTTGCGCTCGGGTACCGAGAACGTCGCGGCGATCGTCGGTCTTGGCGTTGCCTGCACTCTGGCGGCGGAACGTCAGGCAGCGTATGCGCGGCATGTGGCCAACCTGCGCCAGCGGCTGGAGAGCGGTTTGCTCGCTTTGGGCGCGACGGTTTTCGGCTTGGCGGCGGCTCGTTTGCCAAACACCGTGTATTTCGCACTGCCGGAACTTGACGGCGAAACGCTGGTCGGACAGCTTGACCGGGCCGGTTATGCGGCCGCCAGCGGCGCAGCGTGTTCGAGCGCCAATCCCGAACCGTCGCATGTCTTGCGTGCCATGGGGGTGAGCCCTGAACTGGCGCGTGCTGCGGTGCGCGCAAGTCTGGGCGCGACGAGCACCGCGGAGCAGGTCGATGGCTTCCTGTCCGCTTTGCACGCGACGCTTGCCCGGTTGCGCCGCCTGACCGCGATGTCCGGTTAGGCAACTTTTTTTTCGTACGCCGGATGGCGGTTGGGCGCATGATCGCCCAGGCTCCTCCCAGGCACAGATGCAGAGGATTCTCGGAAGTCATGAAACACAGGCAAGACGAGCTTGAAGCAGGGAAAGAGCCATGTTGAGGTTGCCCATCTATCTCGACTACTCGGCGACGACGCCGGTGGACCCGCGGGTTGCCGCCCAGATGATGCCGTATCTGGTCGAGAAATTCGGTAATCCCGCATCGCGCTCGCATTCCTTTGGCTGGGAAGCCGAAGCGGCAGTCGAAACGGCTCGCGAAGAGGTCGCGCGGCTGGTCAATGCCGACGCCAAGGAGATCGTCTGGACGTCCGGCGCGACCGAGTCGAACAATCTGGCGCTGAAAGGTGCGGCGCAGTTCTACGCCGGCAAGGGCAAGCACATCGTGACGCTGAAGACCGAACACAAGGCGGTGCTTGACACCTGTCGCGAGCTCGAGCGACAAGGGTTCAGCGTTAGCTATCTCGATGTCCGGGAAGACGGGCTGCTCGACTTGGCCGCCTTTACCGCCGCGCTCCGGCCGGACACGATCCTGGCTTCGGTCATGTTCGTCAATAACGAGATCGGCGTCATCCAGCCGATCGCCGAAATCGGCGAGATATGCCGCGCGCGCGGAGTGCTCCTGCATGTCGATGCGGCACAGGCGACGGGCAAGCTGCCGATCGATCTGGCGCAGTTGCACGTCGATCTGATGAGTTTCTCGGCGCACAAGACGTATGGGCCGAAGGGGATCGGTGCGCTCTACGTGCGGCGCAAGCCGCGCGTTCGTCTGGCGGCGCAGATGCACGGCGGTGGGCACGAACGCGGTTTCCGTTCGGGTACCCTGCCGACGCACCAGATCGTCGGCATGGGCGAGGCTTTCCGCCTGGCGCGGCTGGAAATGGGCAGCGAGAACGAGCGCATCCGCATGTTGCGCGACCGCTTGCTGGCGGGTCTGTCGGACATCGAGCACGTCTATGTGAATGGCGACCTCGAACAGCGCGTACCGCACAACCTCAACCTCAGTTTCGCCTACGTCGAAGGCGAGTCGCTGCTCATGGCAGTCAAGGATTTGGCCGTCTCGTCGGGCTCGGCGTGCACTTCGGCCTCGCTGGAGCCATCCTACGTCCTGCGTGCGCTCGGTCGCGAGGACGAACTGGCGCACAGTTCGATCCGCTTCACGCTCGGCCGATTCACCACGGAGGAGGAGGTGGATTACGCGATCAACTTGCTGCATGCCAAGATTGGCAAGCTACGCGAACTCTCGCCGTTGTGGGAGATGGTGCAGGAAGGCATTGACCTGAATACGGTGCAGTGGGCAGCGCATTGACGCGGCCCGTCGATTGAAGGAGATACAGCATGGCCTACAGTGTGAAAGTGCTCGATCACTACGAGAATCCGCGCAACGTCGGTTCGTTCGCCAAGGACGACGAAGGGGTGGCGACCGGCATGGTCGGCGCGCCAGCGTGCGGCGACGTGATGAAGCTGCAAATCAAGGTTGGCAAGGGCGGCGTCATCGAAGACGCCAAGTTCAAGACCTACGGTTGTGGTTCGGCGATTGCCTCGTCTTCTCTGGTCACCGAGTGGGTGAAAGGGAAGACGATCGAACAGGCGCTCGATATCAAGAACACGCAGATCGCCGACGAACTGGCCCTGCCGCCAGTCAAGATCCACTGTTCGATTCTTGCCGAGGACGCGATCAAGGCAGCCGTTGCCGATTACCGGAAGCGCCACGGCGAGGCTGCGGCAGGCTGAACGAATTTCTGCAGATGAATGTAAGCAAGGAGTTTTTATGGCAGTGACGCTTTCTGAACGGGCAGCGAGCCACGTCGCCAAGTACATGAAGAAGCGCGGCAAGGGGATAGGCCTGCGGCTTGGTGTGCGGACCAGCGGTTGTTCCGGCATGGCCTATAAGCTGGAGTTCGCCGATGCTGCTCAGCCGGATGACATCGAGTTCGAGTCGCACGGTGTCCGTCTGCTGGTCGATGCCAAGAGTTTGCCCTACCTCGACGGGACCGAGCTCGACTACACGCGCGAAGGGCTCAACGAGGGTTTCCGCTTCAATAACCCGAACGTCAAGGATGCCTGTGGCTGTGGCGAGAGCTTCAATGTCTGAGTACGGCCGGCGGCTGAGCTGGCCGGCGTCTCGCGCTTGAGTGGCCGATGCCGGTGGCCCCTGCCAGTCGCCTGATGTCCGGGCGTGAGCCGCTCGACCTGTCGACCGATTTCTTCTCGCTGTTTGCCCTGCCACGCAGCTTTCGCCTGGCGGCGGCGCAGCTCGACCGAGCGTATGTGGAACTGCAGGCCTCAGTCCACCCGGATCGCTTTGCCGCCGCTGACGACTCTGCCCGGCGATTGGCGATGCAGTGGTCGACGCGCGTCAACGAAGCCTATCAGACGCTGAAGAAGCCTTTGGCGCGGGCGAAGTACCTGCTCCATCTCGCCGCGCACGATGTCGCTGACGAGAACAACACGCTGATGCCGGCGGATTTCCTGATCGAGCAGCTCGAATGGCGCGAGGCAGTGGCAGAAGCGCGCGCCGCTGGCGACCATCATGAACTCGAACATATGCATCACCGCCTGCAGCGCGAGCTATCCAGCCGCTATGACGAACTCGGCGATCTCTTCGACGAGCGGCAGGATTTCGTCGAGGCGGCCGATCGTGTGCGGCGCCTGATGTTCATCGAGAAACTGCTCGCCGACCTCGATGAGGCGATGGCCGCATGTGACGCCTAGGCGGTACCGCAAGCGTCGATAGCGACGTTGTGGTCTCTCTCCAGTTAGCACCCAGGACCTTTCATACAGATGGCTTTACTACAGATAGCGGAACCCGGCGAGTCGGCCGCGCCGCACCGGCATCGGCTGGCGGTCGGCATCGATCTCGGCACGACCAATTCGCTCGTCGCGACGGTACGCAGCGGCCTCGCCGTCGTGCTCAACGACGAACTCGGCCGGCCGCTGCTGCCTTCGGTCGTGCGCTACCTGCCCGATGGTAGCTGCGCCGCCGGCTACGAGGCTCAGGCGCAGCAAGCGATCGATCCACGCAATACCATCGTTTCAGTGAAGCGTTTCATGGGACGCGGAATCAAGGACGTGCCGTACCGCGAAGATCTGCCGTATCGTTTTGACGAGGCTCCCGGCATGCTACGCCTGCAGACCGTCGCGGGTGTGAAAAGCCCGGTCGAAATCTCGGCGGAAATCCTGCGCACCTTGCGTCTACGCGCCGAAAGCGCGCTTGGCGGAACACTAGTCGGTGCGGTGATCACCGTGCCCGCGTATTTCGACGACGCCCAGCGGCAGGCGACGAAGGATGCCGCCAAGCTCGCCGGTCTGCCGGTACTGCGCCTGCTCAACGAACCCACGGCAGCGGCGATCGCCTACGGTCTGGACAACGGCGCCGAAGGCGTCTACGCGGTATACGACCTGGGCGGCGGTACTTTCGATATCTCGATTCTGCGCCTGGCACGCGGCGTTTTCGAGGTGCTGGCGACTGGCGGCGACTCGGCGCTGGGCGGCGACGACTTCGATCAGCGCATTTTCTGCTGGATTCTCGAAAGCGCACAGCTCGCACCGCTTTCGGTCGAAGACGCGCGCATGCTGCTGACGCGCGCGCGCGAAGCCAAGGAGTACCTGAGCTTCCACGGTGTGGCACCGATCAGCGCGCGGCTGACCAGCGGCGAGATAGTCGATCTGCGACTGACCACCGAGACGTTCAGCGAGATCACCCGGACCTTGCTCGCCAAGACGCTGCAGCCGGTCAAGAAAGCCTTGCGCGACGCCGGCCTGACGGTCGGCGACATCAAGGGCGTGGTCATGGTCGGCGGCGCAACGCGGATGCCGCAGGTGCAACGTGCCGTCGGCGACTTCTTTCGCCAGGAACCCCTGAACAACCTCGATCCGGAGAAGGTCGTCGCGCTTGGTGCGGCCATGCAGGCCAATCTGCTTGCCGGCAACCGCAGCACCGGTGACGATTGGCTGTTGCTCGACGTCATCCCGCTTTCGCTCGGTCTGGAAACGATGGGCGGGCTGGTCGAAAAAATCGTTCCGCGCAACTCGACGATTCCAACCGCACGCGCGCAGGAATTCACCACCTTCCGCGACGGGCAGACGGCACTCGCCTTGCACATCGTACAAGGCGAACGCGAACTGGTCGGCGATTGTCGTTCGCTCGCCCGTTTCGAACTGCGCGGGATTCCGCCGCTGGTGGCCGGCGCGGCGCGCATACGCGTCACCTTCCAGGTCGATGCCGACGGGCTGCTCGCCGTCAGCGCGCGCGAACTTGGCTCGGGCGTGGAAACTGGCGTCGTCGTCAAGCCGTCGTACGGCCTGTCCGACGACGAGATTGCCGCGATGCTCAAGGACTCGCTGGCGCACGTCAAAGACGATGCCCAGCTACGCGCCCTGCAGGAGGCACGCGTCGAGGCCGAGCGGCTGATCGAAGCCGTACGTTCGGCGCTCGCCGCCGACGGCGATCTGCTCGCTGCCGATGAACGCTCGCGCATCGAACGCGGCCTGCTTGGTTTGCACAACGCCGCGGCAGGCGACAACCGGCGCCAGCTCGTGGTTGCGATGGACGATCTCGAGGCCGAAACGAAGGAGTTTGCCGCGCGACGAATGGACAGGTCGATCCGGCGGGCTTTCGCCGGGCGCAACATCAGCGAGCTGGCGAGCGATCTGTCGTTGGCGAAGCGCGGAGAAGGCGCATGACGCAAGTGATCGTCCTCCCGCACGTGGAACTCTGTCCGGACGGCGCGCTGTTCGACGCCCGGCCGGGCGAGTCGATCTGCCAAAATCTGCTCGAGAACGGTGTGGCGATCGAACACGCCTGCGAGATGTCGTGCGCGTGTACGACCTGTCACGTCATCGTGCGTGAAGGCTTTGCCTCGCTCGATCCGTCGGACGAAGTCGAGGACGATCTGCTCGACAAGGCCTGGGGTCTCGAACCGAACTCGCGTCTCTCGTGCCAGGCGCTGGTCGGGCAAACGCCGCTGGTCATCGAAATCCCGCGTTACTCGATCAATATGGCCAAGGAGGGAAAGCGATGAAGTGGACCGACATCAACGAAATCGTCAGCGAACTGATCGACGCGCATCCGCAGGTCGATCCGCTGCGCATCAACTTCGTCGACCTGATGCACTGGGTGCTCGCTCTACCGGGCTTCGACGACCAGGCAAGCCGCTGCGGCGAAAAGATCCTGGAGGCGATCCAGCAGGCCTGGATCGACGAACTCGCATGAAACCGAGCGATCATGGCGGCCAACAGCGCAACGTTCTCGGCGGCATCCTCGGTTCGTGCAGCGAGAAGCCGCTGACCGGCTATTTTCGCGATGGCTGCTGCACGACCAGCGACGAAGACCTTGGCAGCCATACCGTCTGCATCGTCGCGACGGCCGACTTCCTCGCTTTTTCGCGTGCGCAGGGCAACGACCTGTCGACCCCACGCCCGGAGTTCGCGTTTCCCGGCCTCAGACCGGGTGACCGCTGGTGCCTCTGCGCGACCCGCTGGCGCGACGCGCTGCGTGCCGGCAAGGCGCCGCGCGTCGTTCTCAATGCCTGCAACGAAGCGTGTCTGCTGATCGTCAGTCTGGACGATCTGAAGCGGCACGCGATCGACCTGAACTGACGCGACCAGCGCGCAGCGCGCCGCTCCGGGGCGGACGCGAGCAGTTCCCGAAAACGCAGCCGACAGGCCTCAAGAAGGCTGGATCGTGGCCGATAATCAGATTGGCGAGATTCGACTGGAGTGTGCCTGTAGGGCGGAGTCGAGGGCTTTGTCCGTTGCAGCGAGCGTGTGACGCTGACGGCGTACGTCGCGTGTGGCGATTGGAGCCTGGTGCGCTGTGCTGCGGTTCGCCGAGCGGAGCACGCATGATAGGGTAGGAAACTGCGGTCCGATGGGCAGAGGATGGGATAGTCCGGCTGGCTGGACGCCGGGCGGGGCTAGTGCGCAGCAGCCTGTTCTGCGCCGGGTCTGCTCTGCGCGCGTGCGCGACGCGGGCAAGGCGCGTTCAGGTTTGTGCGAGAACTTTGCTGGATAGGGGGTGACCGATGTCCATTCGGACGACTTGCTGCCGGGTCGCCCTGCTGCTGAGCATGCTCGCCTGTTGCTTCGGGCTGAGCGCGGCGCAGCAAGCGGCGACACTGCAGGCCGGGGCGCCCGCGCCGACCCGCAGGCTCGAGCTTAGTCCGCAAGAGCGTGCGTGGATCGCGGCGCATCCGCGGATCGTGCTCGGCATCGACCAGGACTGGGCGCCGTTCATTCTCAAGAAGAGCGACGGCAGTTTCTCTGGCATCGACGGCGACCTCGTGGCGCAACTCAACGCGATGCTTGGCACGCGCATCACGTTTGTCACGGGGCGCTGGGCCGACATGGTGACGAAGCTGAAAAACCGGCAAGTCGATGGCCTTTCCGCCACGGTCGTGCATGCCGAGCGCGGCGCTTTCGCCAATTTCAGCCGGCCGTACATGACGCTCTGGAAATACTTCTACGCGCGCCGAGACCATGCGCAGTCGATCCGTTCGGTCGACCATCTGGCGGGCAAACGAGTTGGCTACCAGGTGGGCAACCTGTTCGAGGAAAAAGCCCTGAAGGCGATCCCGAACGTGCGCGCAGTTCCGATGAACAACTCGCGCGCTGCCTTTTCCGCCGTTCTCGCCGGCAATCTGGACGGCTTTGTCGGTTCGATCATGACCGAATACCAACTCAGTCGAAGCGAGGCCGCGCGCATCCAGCCACTCTTCCGCGTGGGTCAGCCGCTCGAGCTGGTCTTCTCTGTCCGTAACGACTGGCCGGAATTGGTCGGCCTGCTCGACAAGGGCATCGCCGCACTCTCGGCAGAGGAGCGGTTGCAGATCAAGGACCGCTACTACCGCGGGATGGACGGGCGCCTGGCGCAAGTGACGATCCGCCTGAGCGACAGCGAGCGCGCCTGGATCGAAGCGCATCCTTCGATCGTGATGGGCATCGACCGAAGCTGGAGGCCGTATGTGATCACCGAGCCCGACGGTCGCGTGAGCGGCATCGAAGCCGATTTCATCGCCCGCATCAATTCACTTACCGGCCTCAACCTGCAGATCGAGCAGGGTGTCTGGGCGGATATCGTCGAGCGCGCTAAGCGCAAGGAGATCGACGGTTTGCTGACCTCGACTCGACAGAAAGAGCGCGAGCCCTACTTCCTGTTCAGCGACCCGACGTTCCGCGGCTACAAATACATCTTTGTGCGCAAGAACGATATGGCCGTCTACCGCGACATGGCCTCGCTGGCGGGCAAGCGGGTCGGCTATCAGGCGGGCAATGCGGCTGAGGAAGGGCTGCTGCGCAACTACCCGAGTGTGCTTGCGGTGACCAAGGCGAGCAATGGCGAACTGCTCGATGCACTGCTCAGAAACCAGATCGACGCGGTAGTCAGCGACGCGCAATTCAGCTACCTGTTGCTCGAGCGCACCGTCGCCGAAGTCGGCGTGGCGGTCGTTCCACCGGATAGCGAGATCACCCTGCGCTACAGTATTCGCAACGATTGGCCGGAGTTGCAGGCGATCATCAACAAGGCGCTGGCGGCAATCCCGAGCGAGGAACGCCTGGCGATCACCGAGCGCTACATTGGCAAGATCCGGGCCGGAGTTCGTCCCGAGCGCCAGGTCGTTCTCACCGACGCCGAGCAGCGCTGGCTGGACGCCAGGCACACGGTGCGCGCGCGCGTCAGCGACTGGCCGCCGTACATGTTCACCCAGCCGGTGCCCGCGGGCGTCTCCGTCGACTACCTCGATGCTGTCGCCAGACGCTTTGGCTTTGCCGTCCAGCTCGTGCCGGATACCGTGGGCTGGTCGGAGTCGGTGCGCGATGTCAAGGAGGAGCGCCGCCATTTCGATGTGTTGCTGACCATGCACCGCTCGTCCGAACGAGAAAAGGACTTTGCCCTCAGCGCAGATTATCTGTACATGCCCTGGGCCATCTTTGCGCGCCGCGACAGTCCCTTCATCAGTGGGCTCGAAAGCCTGCGCGGCAAGACTGTTGCCGCGGAGAAGGGCTATTTCATGACCGGCAAGCTCAAGCGGGAGCATCCTGAGATCAGGCTGATCGAAGTCGATCGATCGGCCGACGCTCTGCGTGCCGTTTCCAGCGAGCGCGCCGACGCCTATGTCGGCAATCTGGTGAACGCGAGTTTTCTGATCCGGGAGTTGGGCCTCGCCAACCTGACCGTCGCTGCGCCGACTGCCTACGGTGACCACACGCAGGCGATGGCGGTACGCAAGGACTGGCCGGAGCTGGCCAGCCTGATCAACAAAGGGTTCGCCGCGATGACGCCCGACGAGCGCAACGCGATCCTCCTCCGGTGGGATCCGCAAAAGGCCGTCCCGCGCGTCGACTATACGCTGGTCTGGCAGGTCAGCGCGGGGGCGGGGCTGATTCTGGCCGTGTTTCTGTACTGGAACCGCAAGCTGACGCTGGAGATTGCTCGGCGGCAGCGCATCGAATCCGAATTGCGGGCCTCCGAAGCGGCGTTACGTGCCTCCGAAGCTGAGTTACGCTCGCAAGAAGCCGATTTGAAGGCCTCGGAAGCCGAACTGCGGCGCTCCCGCGACGCCGCGGAAGCCGCCAATCAGGCCAAGAGCATGTTTCTCGCCAGCATGTCGCACGAACTGCGCACGCCGCTCAATGCCATTCTCGGCTTTTCCGAGATGCTGGCGCGCGAGCGCAACGCGACCGAGGATCACCGGCAGAAGCTGGGCATCATCAACCGCAGCGGCGCGCATCTGTTGGCGATGATCGAAGATATCCTCAACCTGTCGAAGGTCGAGGCGGGCAAGACGGAAGTACTGAGCGAGCCGTTCGATCTTCCTGCGCTGCTCGAGGACGTCGGTCAGATGATACGGCACCGTGCCGAGACGCGCGGCATCAGCTTCAGCCTGGACGTTGCGCCGGACATCGCTCGTTTCGTCGTCGCCGACGCCGGCAAGCTGCGTCAGATTCTGATCAACCTGCTGGGGAATGCGGTCAAGTTCACCGGCGAGGGGGGTGTCATCTTGCGCGCCCGGACGCGCAGCGAAGGGCAGCAGACGTGGCTGGATATCGACGTGGAAGATACCGGCAGCGGAATTGCAAGCGAGTCGCTGGAGACCATCTTCCAGCCCTTCATCCGCGGCCAGGCGGCTGCCGATGGCGCGGGTACTGGCCTGGGTCTGGCGCTCAGCCGCTCTTTCGTCCGGATGATGGGTGGGCGCATCGAGGTGGCGAGCACGCCTGGCCAGGGGAGCGTTTTCCATGTGGAGCTGCCACTCGAACTTTCGTCGGCAGACGCAGTGGCGGCTCCTGCGGCACAAGCTTGCGATGTGATCGGGCTGGCCGATGGGCAGCTCGCACCACGCATATTGGTTGTCGAGGACGCTTCAGACAGTCGCTTGTTGGTGACCGGCATGCTGATGCAGGCTGATTTCATCGTGCGCGAAGCAGCGAACGGCGAACAGGCGGTGGGCGAGTTCCAGTCGTGGCGGCCCGACCTGATCCTGATGGACATGTGCATGCCGGTGCTCGACGGTTTCGCGGCAGCCGGGCGCATTCGGACCCTGCCCGGCGGCGCAGCGGTCAAGATCGTCGCCTTGACCGCCGGCGACTTCAAGGATCAGCGGGCGGCCATTCTCGCTTGCGGCTGCGACGCCATTCTCGCCAAGCCGGTTCGTGCGCAGGACATCTTCGCGACGCTGGGGCGCCTGCTTGGGCTGCGCTACCGCCATGCCGCGGCCAGCGATGGGCAGGAGGCGATTCCGGAACTCGCCGCCGGGATGCTGGCGTCGCTGCCTGAACCCTTGCGTCAGGCATTGCGCGCAGCGGCGACTGAACTCGACGTACGTGGGACCGAAGCGGTGATCGAAGAGATTGAGAGCCTCGATCCGCAGCTTGCCGTCGGCCTGAAGACGCGTGCCGAAAACTATCGCTTCAGCGAGATTCTGGCGCTGTTCGAAGCGCCTGGGTAAGGAGAGGCAGCGGCTCAGGGTAATGGCTGGGCGCGCTCAGACTCGGTCGGCGCTGGCGGAATTTCCCTGGGCAAGGTGAAGATGAAACGGGCGCCCCCGCTCGGGCGGTTCTCGGCGCGGATTTCTCCGCCGTGCGCTTCGACGATGGCCCGGCAGATCGCCAGTCCAAGGCCGACGCCCTGGCTGGCATCGGCCGGCCGACCGCGTTCGAATTTCTTGAAAATGATCTCCTCGCGGCCTTTCGGCAGGCCCGGCCCGTTGTCCGCGACCCAGATCGCGATGCTCGTTTCGCCGACCTGCGCACCGACTTCGACCGAACTCCCGGCTGGCGTGAATTTCACGGTGTTTTCCAGCAGGTTGTAGACGACACGTTCGAGCAGCACCGGATCGATATTGACCAGCGGCAGGTTCTCGCCGAGCGAGACCTTGATTCGGTGTTCGCGGAAGGCCCACTGCAAGGTCTGCAGAGCCCCGCCGACCACTTGGTCGAGCGGCAGCCACTGCCGGTTCAGTTGCACCGGGCCGGATTGCAGGCGGGCCATTTCGAGCAGGTTGTTGACCTGGCTGCTGACCCGCAGCGCCTCCTCCTTCAGCGCGCGCGCGATCTCGGCCTGCCTATCGGCTGGCGGCGGCGGGCTGCCCGAGATCGCTTCGGCCAGACCGACGAGGACGCCAAGCGGGGTGCGCAGGTCGTGCGAAAGCGCCGCCAGCACCGAGTTACGCAGGCGTTCGGATGCCATTTGCACGGTGGTCTCTTGCGCGATGGCCACATAATGCACGCGCTCCAGGGCAATCGCGATCAGCGAGGCAAAGGTGTCGAGCAGGCGCTGCTGTTCCGGGATGAGCAGGCGGTCGGCGTCCTGAACTTCCAGCGCCAGCACGCCACGTGCGCGCATTGGCGCCTTCAGCGGCAGGTAGAGGAGCGGGCTGCCGACCAGTGTATGGCTGCCCGGCCCGGCCGCCTCCTGGTGGTCGAGCGCCCATTGCGCGATCGCCATGTCGATTGCTGGCAGACCATTGGCCGCGGGTAGTGCAGGCTGCAGACGGTTCTTGTCGTCGGTGAGCAGGAAGGCGGCCCGAGCGCCGAATTCGGCGACGACGAAGCGCGTGCCGATACGGGCGATCTCCTCTGGCAGCAGTGCGGCCGAGAGGTCGCGTGACATCTGATACAGCGCACTGATGCGTCGCTCGCGGCGTCTCGCCACCTTCGCCTGATAGCGCGAAGCGGCCGTCAACTGGCCGGCGATCAGACCGACGACGAGCATGACGGCAGCCGTCGTCGGGTAATGTAGATCGCCGGCGGGAGCAGCGTGCGGTGCGCCAACCAACAGCGCAAGCAAAGCGACGATGAGGACAGCGGCGAGGAGCGCGGGGCCGCGTCCTGCGCGGGCGCCGACCAGGACGACGCCGAGCAGCAGGACGAGCGCGCTGCCGGGCAGGCCGGCGATCGGCAGCAGCAGGGCGCTCGCCATTCCGGTCACGGCGCAGGCGGCGGCGGCCTTGCCGTACGCCGGCCATTCGTCGAACGTACGCGGGTGGCGCAGACGTGCGTTGCCGGCAGCGCGCTGCGCTGCGTCTGCGGCAGCGCCGCCGGCGACCTGGATGACGTCCACCTCCGGCGCTGCTTGCCCGAGGCGCTCGGCAAACGAGCGATACGGCGGGCGCCAGCGGCGAGCCCGATCGCGACCGACGACGATCTTCGCCAGGTTGTGCGTGCGGGCATAGTCGACCACCGCGGCGGCGGCCTCGCTGCCGGCCAGCACGGCGGTCGACGCGCCCAGTTCCTCGGCCAGCTTGAGCAGGCGGAGGACGCGGTGACGCTCGCTGTCGGAAAGGCGCTGCAACGCCGGCGTTTCGACGTAGACGGCGTGCCAGGGCGCTTCCAGGCGGCTGGCGATGCGTGCGGTGGTGCGCACGATGCGTTCGCCCGCGCCACCGGTGCCGACGCAGGCGAGCAGCGAGTCGCGCGTCTGCCAGACCGGCGCAACCGCTTGCTCGCGCCGGTACTGCAGCATTTCGTCGTCCACCCGGTCTGCCGTACGGCGCAGCGCCAGCTCGCGCAGCGCGATCAGGTTGCCCTTGCGGAAGAAGTTGCGGATCGCCCGTTCTGCCTGATGGGGCAGATATACCTTGCCGGCCTGCAGGCGCTGCAGCAACTCGTCCGGCGGCAGGTCGACGAGAACCACTTCGTCGGCCGAATCGAAGACCTTGTCGGGGACCGTCTCCCAGACCCGGATGCCGGTAATCCCGCTGATCACGTCGTTCAGACTCTCCAGGTGCTGAACATTCACTGTCGAATAGACATCGATCCCCGCCGCCAGCAGCTCGTCGATATCCTGCCAGCGCTTCGCATGGCGCGAGCCGGCGACGTTCGAGTGCGCCAGTTCATCCATCAGAATCAGCTCCGGCCGGCGTTTCAGCGCGCCGTCCAGATCGAACTCGCGGAGCACGCGGTGGCGATGCACGAGCTCGCACGCGGGCAGCGCGGGCAGGCCGTCGGCCATGCGCTGCGTTTCCGCCCGGCCATGTGTTTCGACGCTGCCGATCACCACATCGACGCCTTTTGCCGCCTGTTGGCGGGCTTCGCCGAGCATGGCGCAGGTCTTGCCGACGCCGGCCGAGGCGCCGAAGAAGATCTTCAGTTTGCCCCGCCGGGCGCGTGCTTCCTCGGCGTGTACCCGGTCAAGCAGTCGATCCGGGTCGGGGCGCTGGTCGGCAGTCATCGCGCGTCACAACCAGCCGGCACGGCGGAAGCGAAGATAGAGCACGACGCAGGTTGCCGCGATCACCGACAGCGCCATCGGGTAGCCGTACTCCCATTGCAGTTCCGGCATCGCCTTGAAATTCATTCCCCAGATGCCGGCAAACGCGGCCGCCATCGCGAAGATGCCGGCCCAGGCAGCGAGCTTCTTGTTTACCTCGCTTTCCTCGATCGTCACCATCGACAGGTTGACCTGGATGGCGGTGGCGATCGTCTCCCGGATCGTATCGATGGCCGCGTTGATCCGCGCCAGATGGTCGTAAACGTCGCGGAAGTAGTCCCGGCTGCGGCTGCAAATCTCCGGCGCCAGGCCACCGCAGAGGCGGCCGGTCGCCTCCATCATCGGCTCGACGGCGTGCTTCAGAAAGCGTGTCTGGCGCTTCAGTTCGTACAGTCGTTTGACGTTGCTGCGTGCGGCGCCCTTGGCAAAGATCTGCTCCTCGATGTCTTCCAGCGCCGATTCGAGTTGATCGATGATCGGGAAATACTGGTCGACGACGGCATCCATCAAGGCGTAAAGGATGAAACCCGAGCCTTGCTGAAGCAGATGCGGCTCGCGCTCGCAACGTTCGCGCACGCCGGAAAAGTCGTGCGTGCTACGGTTGCGCACCGAGAGGACGTAGTTGCGGCCGACGAAGACATTGATTTCGCCGACGGCCACCTCACCTTGCTGCTCACCGAGCAGATGCATCACGGCGAAAACCGAGTCGCCGTACTCCTCGATCTTCGGCCGCTGATGGCCGTGATGCGCGTCCTCGACGGCCAGTTCGTGCAGCGCGAACTCCTCCTGCATCGCCGCCATTTCTCGCGGCGTTGCATCGCACAAGGCCACCCAGACGAGGCAATCGGGCCGCGCGAGGTAATCGCTGATCGCGGCGACCGGGATCTCGGCCAGGCGAACCCCGTTCTGATAGGCAGTACAGTTGATCAGCATGGTTCAACCCCGTTCAGCTTGTCGACAACGCGTATGTAGCGCCATTTTGACGACCTCGGCAAGCCCTCGTCAGCGTGTTGAGCCGGGGGCGCCAGCATCGGCTGGACGCCTGGTCGTTCAAGGCAGCGCGTCGAGAGCGATGTTGAGCAGCAGAACATTGACCCGCGGCTCGCCGAAAACGCCCCATTGCCGGCCCTCGGTGTGCGCGGCGACCAGCGCGCTGACCTGGGCCGGCGGCAGGCGGCGCTGACGGGCGACGCGCTCCACCTGATAGGCCGCCGCCTGCGGGCTGATGTGCGGGTCGAGGCCGCTCGCCGAAGCGGTCACCAGATCGACCGGGATGCGCTGCAGCTTGCCGGGATCGGCCGCCTGCAGGGCCGCGATGCGCTGCCTGACCGCTTCGCTCAGCGCCGGATTGAGCGGGCCGAGATTGGAACCGCCGGAGGCCGCGGCGTCATAGGGCCGGGTTGGTGTCGCCGAAGGGCGGCCCCAGAAATACGCCGGATCGGTGAAGTGTTGTCCGATCAGGCGCGAACCCACGCTCCTCCGGTCAACGACGAGCAGGCTGCCGGCGGTCTCTTCGGCAAACAGCAGCCGCCCGATGCCGGCAACCGCGAGCGGATAGGCGATGCCGGTAAGCACGCTGAGCCCGATGAACAGGCTGATCGCCGGACGCAGCAGACTGCTCACCTGCGTTCTCCTCAAGTCAGTCCGCACAGCGTCAGCACCAGGTCGATCAGCTTGATGCCGATGAACGGGACGACGACGCCGCCCAGACCGTAGATCGCCAGGTTGCGGCGCAACATCTGCGCGGCGCCGAGCGGGCGGTAAGCGACGCCCTGCAGCGCGAGCGGAATCAGACAGATGATGATCAGGGCATTGAAAATCACCGCCGACAGGATCGCCGAGGCCGGACTGCTCAGACGCATGACGTTGAGCGCAGCGAGCTGCGGGTAGGTGGTGACGAGCGCAGCGGGAACGATGGCGAAGTATTTGGCGATGTCGTTGGCCAGGCTGAAAGTGGTCAGCGCGCCGCGCGTCATCAGCATCTGCTTGCCGGTCTCGACGACCTCGATCAGTTTGGTCGGATTGGAATCGAGATCGACCATGTTGCCCGCCTCCTTGGCCGCTTGCGTGCCGCTGTTCATGGCAACGGCGACATCGGCCTGGGCGAGTGCCGGCGCGTCGTTGACGCCGTGGCCGGTCATCGCGACCAGGTGGCCTTCGGCCTGATACTGGCGAATCAGCGCCAGCTTGGCTTCCGGCGTGGCTTCCGGGAGAAAGTCGTCGACGCCTGCCTCGGCAGCGATCGCGGCCGCCGTCACCCGGTTGTCGCCGGTCACCATGACCGTCTTGATTCCCATCCTGCGCAACTGTGCGAAGCGCTCCCGGATGCCGCCCTTGATGATGTCCTTCAGTTCGACGACGCCGAGCACGCGCCGGCCGTCGGCAACCACCAAGGGCGTGCTGCCGCGCCGCGCGACCTCGTCGACCTGGCGGGCGACCGACTGCGGAAAGTTGCCGCCCAGGCGGTCGACGTGCTGGCGGATCGCGTCGGCCGCACCCTTGCGCACCTGGCGATCGCCCAGGTCGACGCCGCTCATCCGGGTATGCGCCGAAAAGCGTAGCAAGCGCGCGTCCAGCGCCTGCATGTCGCGCCGACGCAACTGGAAGCGCTGTTTGGCGAGGACGACGATGCTGCGGCCCTCGGGCGTTTCGTCGGCGAGCGAGGCGAGTTGCGCGGCGTCGGCGAGTTCGTCCTCGCGCACCCCGTCGGCGGCCAGGAAGGCGGCGGCCTGCCGGTTGCCCAGCGTGATCGTCCCCGTCTTGTCCATCAGCAGGACATCGACATCGCCCGCGGCTTCCACCGCGCGTCCGGACGTGGCGATGACCTTGGCCTGCAGCATGCGGCTCATGCCGGCGACCCCGATGGCCGAGAGCAGGCCGGCGATCGTCGTCGGAATCAGGCAGACGAGGAGCGCGACGAGCACCGTCAGGCTGACCGGAGTGCCGCTGCCGGCAGCGGCGACGCTGAACAGCGAGAAAGGGAGCAGCGTCACGACGACGCCGAGAAAAACGACGGTCAAGGCGACAAGCAGGATATTGAGGGCGACTTCGTTGGGCGTCTTCTGCCGCTTGCCGCTTTCCACCATGGCAATCATCCGGTCGACGAAGGTTTCGCCGGGATCGACGCTCACCCGGACGACGATCCAGTCGGACAGTACGCGGGTTCCGCCGGTGACGGCGGAGAAGTCGCCGCCCGATTCGCGAATCACCGGCGCCGATTCGCCGGTGATCGCCGATTCGTCGACCGAGGCGATACCCTCGATCACCTCGCCATCGGCCGGAATCGTCTCCTGCGCCTCGACCAGGACGACATCGCCCTGGCGCAGATCGCTTGCCAGTACGCGGCTCACCTCGCCACCATGGCGCGCCTCGTGCAGCTTCTTCGCCCAGGTCTCCTTGTGCACCGCGCGCAACGAGGCCGCCTGCGCCTTGCTGCGGCCCTCGGCGAGCGCTTCGGCGAAATTGGCGAAAAGCACCGTGAACCACAGCCAGATGGCGATGGCCACGATGAAACCGGCCGGCGGCTCGCTTTCTGCGCCCCAGGCGCGCCAGGCAAGGACGGTGGTCAGGAGGCTGCCGAGGTAGACGACCAGCATCACCGGGTTGCGCCACTGTCGCGCCGGATTCAGCTTCCTGAAGGCGCTGGCGATCGCCGGCACGGCGAGTACCGGGTCGAAGAGGGCGAAGGTCTGGCGGGGCAACTCGCTTCTCCTGCCTGTTTCACTCGGCTGCCCGCAGCAGCAGGTGTTCGGCCAGCGGGCCGAGGGCAAGCGCCGGGACGTAGTTGAGCAGGCCGAAGAGGAGCACCGTGGCGCTGAGTAGCGCGACGAACAGCGGCCCCTGCGTGGGCAGCGTGCCGGCACCGGCGGCGAGGCGCTGCTTGGCGGCGAGCGATCCGGCGATGGCGAGCACCGGGCCGATCACGCCGCAGCGGCCGAACAGCATGACGGCGGCGAGTGTCAGGTTGTAGAACGGCGTGTTGGCGGACAGGCCGGCGAAAGCGCTGCCGTTGTTGTTGGCCGCCGAAGTAAAGGCGTAAAGGATCTCCGAGAAGCCATGCGCGCCCGGATTACCAATCCCGGCGCGCCCGGCGACGAGCAGCACGGCGATCGCCGTTCCGCCGAGGACGAGCAGCGGAGTGAGCACGACGGCAATCGAACTCAACCACATTTCGCGCGCCTCGATCTTCTTGCCCAGGTATTCCGGCGTGCGGCCGATCATCAGGCCGGCGACGAAGACGGCCAGAATGGCGAACAGCAGCATGCCGTAGAGGCCGCTGCCGACGCCGCCGAAAACGACTTCGCCAAGCTGCATGTCGATCAGCAGGATCATTCCGCCGAGCGGCGTGAACGAGTCGTGCATCGCGTTGACCGCGCCACACGCGGCGAGCGTGCTGATCGTCGCGAACAGCGCGGAATCGGCAATGCCGAAACGCAGCTCCTTACCCTCCATGTTGCCGCCAACCGGATCGACGCCGAGTCGCGTGAGCAGCGGATTTGCCTGCGCTTCGAAGTGCATCGCGGCGATCGCCAGGATGACGAAGATCAGTCCCATCGCCGCGAGCAGCGTCCAGCCCTGACGCAGGTCGCCGACCATGCGCCCGAAAGTCAGACAGAGCGCGGCCGGGATCAGAAAGATCGACAACATCTGCACGAAATTGGTCAGCGGCGTCGGGTTTGCGTAGGGATGCGCCGAGTTGGCCTGCATGAAGCCGCCGCCGTTGCTGCCGAGCAGCTTGATCGCTTCCTGCGTCGCCAGCGGACCCATCGCCAGTCGCTGAGCTGACGCGCCGGCCGCCGGAGGGGCGGCGGCGTCCGGCGGCGTGTTCGGCGTCGCCTCGGCGGTTTGGCCAAGGTCGAGCGGCCGGCCAGAACGGCTGCCTTGCAGCGTCGTCACCTCGTGGTGGCCGACGAAATTCTGCACCACACCCTGACTGTTCAGGAAGATCGCCTCGACGAATGCCAGCGGCAGCAGCACATACAGAATGATCCGCGTCAGATCGACCCAGGCGTTGCCGAGCGTTGTCGCGCGTTGGCGGGCAAAGCCGCGGATCAGCGCGATCGCGACGACGATGCCGGTCGCCGCCGAGAGGAAGTTCTGCACGCACAGAGCGAGCATCTGGCTCAGATGGCTGAGCGTGCTTTCGCCACCGTAAGCCTGCCAGTTGGTGTTGGTGGCGAAGCTGATGGCCGTATTGAAAGCGGTATCCGGGCGCACATCGGGCAAAGCCAGCGGATTGAGCGGCAACTCCGCCTGCAGCCTCTGCACGGCATACACGCTGAGCACGCCGAGCAGGTTGAAGAGCAGCAGCGCGCTGGCGTAACTCAGCCAGCTCATTTCCTCTGCGGGGCGAATCCCGCACACGCGGTAGAGCGCCGCCTCGAAGCGGCCAGCGAAGCGGCAGCGGCCTTCCATCACGTTGGCGATGTGGATCCCCAAGGGTTTGGCGGTCGGCAGCAGCACGGCAAGAAACACTCCGAGCAGAATCCACGCATGACTGCTCATGAAAAACTCTCCGGTTGGGGCAGGGCGGCGAGCGACTGGACCAGCGGGCGCTCGCCGCACGCCGGCCGGCAAGCAGCGAGCAGTGTATTGCGCTTCGGTACGTCGGGACAGCCCCGGGCAAGAAAACCTTGCCCGCGGACCACCCGGCGAGCGCTGCTCGCTGTCGTGCGCCCGGTGCCTGGCAATCGGTCGCACGGTTGGCAAACTGACCTACAATCCGACGTTTCCGCAAACTCGCAGAAGGGTGCCGCCAGTGCAGATGTTCCGCTCGCTCAACCAACCCGGGCTATGGGCGATCGCGCTCGCGGCGGCGGGAATCCTGATGGTTACCATGGGCGCCAGGCAATCGCTCGGCCTCTTTCTCTCACCGCTGAACACCGCAACCGGGCTCGGCGTCGCCTCGATCAGCCTGGCAATGGCCGTCGGCCAGTTCACCTGGGGCGCCGTGCAGCCGCTCGCCGGTGCCGCGGCTGACCGCTGGGGACCGGGTCGGGTGCTCGTCGCCGGCTTGTTGCTGCTCGCTCTGGGCAGCGCGCTGACGCCGCTGATGAGCAGCACCTGGGGCCTGATCGTCTCGCTCGGCTTGCTCTCGGCGATCGGTTCGGGCGCCGGCAGTTTCTCGGTTCTCTTCAGCGCCTCCAGTCAGCGCCTGCCGCTCGCAGCACGTGCCGGAGCGTCCGGCGTGATCAACGCCGGCGGGTCTTTTGGCCAGTTCGTTTTCGCGCCGCTGCTGCAGGCACTGATCCAGTTCATCGGCTGGATGGGCGCCTTGTGGTCGCTGGCGGCGATCACGCTGGCCGCGCTGCCGCTGGTCGGCGTCCTCGCCCGCCCGGTCGACCCGGCTGTCCCGCGCGCGCCGGACGGCGACGGGCTGTGGCACAGCCTCTGCACGGCGACCGCCGATCGCAGCTACCAACTGCTCAACCTCGGCTTCTTCACCTGTGGCTTCCACATTGCCTTTCTGGTCACCCACCTGCCCAGCGAAGTCGACCTTTGTGGTCTGCCGTCGTCGGTGGCCAGTTGGTCGCTGGGCATCATCGGCCTGTCGAACATCGCCGGCAGCCTCTACGCCGGCGCCTGCGTTGCCCGCTACCGCAGCAAGTACGTCCTGTTCTGGATGTACAGCTCGCGCGCGCTGATGGTGGCCATATACCTGCTGGCGCCGAAAACCGATCTGACCTTCTACATTTTCGCTGCCGGGCTCGGCTTCACCTGGCTGGCGACGGTGCCACCGACGGCGGCGATCGTCGGCAAGCTGTTTGGCGTGCGTTACCTCGGAACACTGTTCGGCGTCACCCTGCTCTCGCACCAGATCGGCGGATTCTTCGGCGCATATCTGGGCGGGCTGGCGCTCACCCGTTACGGCGATTACTCATGGATGTGGTACGCCGACATCGTTCTCGCGACGGCAGCCGGCTTGAGCAATCTGCCGATCCGCGAAGCAGTACCGGCGCGCGCCGCCGCCTGAGCGCTGGTCAAGCTTTCGCTTTCGCGGTGACCGCGGCGCAACGGCTGGTGACGCGACGCGGAGCGCGGAACGCGGAATAGGGGGAAAGCGGAAAGCTCGGCGCTTGGCCCGGAAAGCGAGACGGCCGACCCGCCCCTTGCGCGCCAACACACGTTTCAGAACCCGCGGGGTCTGCCCACGAGGTGTCAGTCGCACCGGCCAACGAGCCGGCTTCGGACGACAAGGTATGCTGGCCTGCGCGGAGGCGTCGACGATCACTTGCGTGTCTCGGTAATCGAAGCGCAACTGGGCGATTTCGAGTTCGTCACTGCCAACTCGATAGACCATTCGGTGCGCCTCCGTGAATCGGCGTGACCAGCATCCTGAGACGGCGTGTCGTAGCGGGTCCGGCTTGCCAACCCCACCGAACAACTGTTGCCGGGTCTGGCAGACAAGCGCGTCGATTCGCCCAGACATTTTCCTGTTGCGCCTCTGACGCCGCGGCGCGTGGGGCGCCGACTGGGCGACGTTTCGCCCGCCGCCCCCGGGCCGTCGAAAAGTGGTCGTCGCCCGTGCTGATTCGAGAACTCGCTTGTCCTGTCGCCGCTCGGGTCGGTGCTGACGTGGGCTCTGGTCGCGCGTAGCCGTCATGCCGAGCCGCCAGGCGAGGGCGCGCGGACCCCTTGCCGTCGGCGCTCCGTCAGGCACTGGCGCGCCCGGCGCAACGGCCAACCGCTAGCGAGCCTGTGCAGGGCCTCGAACTCGACCCACTGCATGTCGAGGCCAGCGGCGTGGTAGCTGCCCGCGTCGTGGCCACCGGCGTCGCGGCGTTCGCCGCCCGCATAGCCCTCGCGCGCTCGCGCGCAGCGACGGCGGGCTCGACCATGCCCTTGGCGAGGGATGCGCCGTTGCCGATTTCAGTGGCCACCTCGCCGATTTGGCCTTCGTCGTCGAATCAGCGCTGAAGGGTCAGCGCCTCAGCCGGCCGTTGCACGAAGCTCTGGTGGACTCCTGCTGCAAGCGCACCAGTTCCGACCAGCGCCGCCGACGCGCGGGACGACCGCTCTTCGTGTGGCGCCGGAATAACCCCCAACATGTCCGCAGCAGGCCACCGAGAAGCGTTGCCGCTGCGGGGTCCGGCGCACCAGAGGTGGCGGTCAAGCCGACCGATCGGCCGATTCCACGCTTCCCAGAAAGCCGCTTCGGAAGTTTGCTCGTCCGCTTGCGCCGCGCGATTGCAATCCCCCTACCTCGGCTCCAAAGCGCGCTTGTCGCGGCGATCTTGCCGGGACCACGCGCGTCCGACGCTGGTTCGTACGCCGACGTTCCAGGCGAAGGTCATGCGCACTCGCCGCCCGCCGCATCCGGCCCGCAAGCGCCGTCAAAGCAGCGAGTCGAGCGGGCTGCGGACGCCGCGCCCGCCGCGCTGGAGCACATGCGTGTAGATCATCGTCGTGCTCACGTCGGCATGCCCGAGCAGTTCCTGCACCGTCCGAATGTCGTAACCGCTATCGAGCAACGAGGTCGCGAACGAATGGCGCAGCGTGTGCGGGGTAGCCGGCTTGCTGATTCCGGCCAAGCGTAGCGCCTCGCGCATGGCCCGCTGAATGCTCTGCGCTTCCACATGGTGCCGGCGCACCACTCCCGAACGTGGGTCAAGCGATCGCTTGGCCGCCACGAACACGTACTGCCAAGCCCATTCGCGCGCCGCAGTCGGGTACTTCCGTTCAAGCGCCCAAGGCAGGTAGACCTCGCCGAAACCGGCTGCGAGGTCGGCCTCATGCAAGGCCTTAACAGTCAGCAGATGATCACTGAGCGGGATCAGCAGTTTCTCGGGCAGCATCGTCACCCGGTCCTTGAAGCCCTTTCCCTCGCGCACCGTGATCTCGCGACGAGCGAAATCCAGGTCCTTCACCCGCAAACGTAGACATTCCATGATGCGCAAGCCCGTACCGTAAAGCAGCCTGAGAATCAAGCCAGCACTGCCCTGTATCGGCGCCAGCAGACGCTGTGCCTCCTCAGCAGTCAGCACTACCGGCAAGCGTTTGCCCACCTTGGCCGACTCGACGCCCTCCAGCCAAGGCAACTCGGTCTCCAACACCTCCTTGTAAAGAAACAAGAGAGCGCTGCGCGCCTGATTCTGCGTTGAAGCCGAGACCCGGCCTTCGACCGCGAGGTGGCTGAGAAACGCCTCCACCTCGCGCGCACCCATTTCCCGCGGATGGCGCTTGCCATGAAACAGGATGAAACGCCTTACCCAGTCCCCATAAACCTGCTCCGTTCGTATGCTATAGTGCTTGAAACGAATACGGTCGCGCAGTTGGTCAAGCAGCCTCTTGGAAGGTTGAGCCACGCCGTCGGTCCTGACGCAATTCCCGGAATTTTTAGTGAACGTATCCATGGCCTATGTCCTTGTTTAAACGGGTGGACACACTAGAAGGTGTATGGGAGAACAGTATAATTGACGCAAAGCTTTGCGTCAATTAGG
>WBZM01000581.1_pt1 | contig 48531 bp, 56 predicted proteins | sample 5204271 | NCBI WGS metagenome assembly WBZM01 (sample SAMN12344346, study PRJNA552823) | activated sludge metagenome | biome: Activated sludge suspended growth; feature: Nitrification reactor; material: Wastewater; isolation source: activated sludge from nitrification reactor of wastewater... | reverse complement strand
AACAAGGCCACTGACGTCATGAGGGCCAAGGGCATCCGCGAGGGCACGGCTCGCACCGACGACGATGCGATCAAGATGGCGCAGAAGATGGGCGACGTGGAGAAGGGCAGCCCAGAGTACGAACTGCTGACGGCGTTGATGACGATGAAGTCGATCAACACGAAGCGGGGGCTGTACTATGAGCCGTACCCGAATATGGTTCATTGGAAGACGGGGAAGATTCATCCGGAGATGATTCAGTCTTCGACGAACACTCGACGATGGGCGTCCAGAAAGCCCAACATCACCCAACTTGATAGTGAGCCTGGCGGCATCCGTTCTGTCATCCTGCCACACCGCAGGGATGCGGTTGTTGCATCTCTCGATGAAGGGAGTCAAGAGGTCCGTATTTGTGCGTCCTACTCTCAGGACCCTAACCTCCTCTCTTGTTTCGTTGGGACCAAGGACCAGTTGAAGGATGTTCACTCCATCGTAGCCAGCAAGATTGCCGGGGTTTCTTACGAGGATTTCGTCAAGATGAGGAAGTCTGCGGACCCGGAAGTCGCAGGTAAAGCGGACAAGATTCGGGGGATCGCCAAGGTCGTCCTCTTTGCGTCACTCTATTCTGCGCAGGCCCCGAAGATTGGTGAGACTTTGGGAATTCCACCAGAAGAGGCACAGAAGTACATCGACGCCATCTACTCTCAGTTCTCAAGCTTGACCAAGTGGAAGCAAGGAGTAGAGCAGTTTGCCGAACGCTTTGGTTACGTCAACGTCCTGGGCGGAACCCGCCGCCATTTGCGCAAAAACCTGCTCTCGGACAACAGCTATGAACAGAGCAAGGCGCTGAGGCAAGCATCGAACGCGATGATCCAATCCGCAGGAGCGAACCAACTGAAGACGGTAATGTCCGCTGTGTGGGACAGCGACTTGTTTGAGAAGTACGACGTGCAGTGGATGTTCATGGTGCACGATGAGGGCTGCTTTAGCGTTGCGGCAAAGGATGCAGCGCCTGTCATTGAGCAAGTACACAAGTTCATGACGGCTCCATTCCTTGAAGGGTTGCCGTCCGCCTCTTCTATTGGCATCGGAAAAACCTTCGGCACCCTGGTAGAACTTGGCGAGGTGTTCGACGCGGACAAGATCGAGGCAACTCTGTGTGACATTTTTGAAGAAAGGGCAGCAGCATGACACAAACGTAGGTTAGGAAGCATGTTAAACTTCTAACGTGGGAATTATTACTCAAGTTGGAGATTTGACATGAAGATGGAAAGACTAAGCGTTGGGGAGGTTTATGGGGACCTTACTGTCGTAGGGCCTCCCACCCCCAAGGAAAGTAAGGCCGGTAAGCGCGAGAACTATTACCTCTGCCATTGCTCATGTGGCGAGTCAAAGGTAGTAAGGGGGGCCTCGTTAAAGCGGGGGACTACCAAGTCGTGCGGGTGCCTCACCCGTAGACTGGCTAAAGAAAAATGCACTACTCACGGAATGTCTAAAACTAAGGTGTACAGCGCCTGGCTAAACATGCGTAGGAGGTGCTATGCGCCGTCGAACAACAGGTATAAGTCTTATGGCGCCAAAGGCATAAGGGTGTGTGACAGGTGGTTGGACTTTAACCTCTTTTTCCTTGATGTGGGGGACCTTCCGTTTGAAGGGGCTACGTTGGACAGAATATCCCCGTTAGGAGACTATGAACCAAGTAACGTTAGGTGGGCAAGTCAGAAACAGCAACAGCGCAATAGGGCAAACAACAGGAAATTCACATACGGCGGAGAAAGCCTTACCCCATCTGAGTGGGCTGAACGACTCGGGGTAAGCCCAAAAACAATGGCGACAAGATTGTTAGGTAGAGGGTGGAGCATTGAAAGGGCGCTTCACCAACCCATTCGTTCTGGAGGGAATAGGAGACAAAATGCCAAAAATTGAGAAAGGGAAGTTCGCCGAGAAAGAAGTCCAGAAGGTTCTCGATGACATGACTGCGAAGCACTGTGGCTTCAAGGCTATGCGAATGCCCGACGCCCATGCAGCCCGAGGCTTCCTGGCAGCGATGCCATCCGACTACCTGGCAGTATTCAAAGGAGTAACCACCTTCATTGAGGTGAAATCGACCGAGCAAGAGAAGCGGTTGCCGAAGGCCAAGGTCAGTCAGTACGGCTACCTAAAAGCGTTCCACCTTGCTGGCGCTTGTGTGCTCGTCATCGTTCATCAGCCCTTACTGCAAAGGTGGGTGTACCTTACCGGAGAACAACTGTTCTCTTACGAAACCTGCCCCCCATCTTTTCCCTTAACCAACCTGCCTCAGTACGACACCGCCGCTGAGGCTTTAGAGGAGTATTTCAAGTGACGCAGCTTCACCACATCGCCTGGTACAACCTCGTCATCGCCAATGTTTACGCTGTCGGAGGTAAGGAGGTGCCGTTCATCGCTTTCCTTATCATCGCCGTGCTTTGTTTTGGGGCAGCGTATTTTGAGCGTGGCCGGTGACGGGTAACTTGTGACATAATTAGAACTCAGGCAGCATCATCGCCTGAGTTTATAGAAAGGACGACGACATGCCTAAACTCATTGACCTGTCTGGAAAAGTATTTGGAAGACTCACTGTACTCCACCAAGCTCCTCACTTAGTCTCTCCATCAGAGGTAAGGAGGGTTGCGTGGACGGTTGTGTGTGAGTGCGGTACGGTTAAAGACGTGGCTGCCGTATACCTAGTGCACGGGGACACTAAATCCTGCGGATGCTTGCAACCAGAAGTTGCGTCAATTTGCAACACAACCCACGGATACACTACAAATCGGCGAATTCCAAAGCAGTACCACGCATGGGCGGGGATGATAGCAAGGTGCTACAACCCCAACCACAAAGGGTACAAAGACTACGGAGCACGGGGGATAGGTGTCGTGGATAGGTGGAGGAACAGCTATGAAAATTTCATAAGCGATATGGGAGAAAGGCCGGACGGGCTTACATTAGAGAGGATCAACAATAACGCTTGGTACGGGCCAGACAACTGCGTTTGGGCTGATTACTTCACACAAGCTCGCAATAGGAGAAACACCATCATGCTTACTTACAACGGTGAAACCAAGCCTGTTGCCACTTGGGCGGAGGAACTTGGCATTCCTTACCTTACGCTAAAGTACAGAGTGTTTAGGTACGGATGGGATGTTGATAAAGCAATGACAGAACCTGTAAAAAGGAATAATCGTGATACTTATAAATGACCTTCACTGCGGGGCGGAAAGAAAAGCCGGGGTTACCCACTCATCCGCAAAAGCGCTAAAGGAGTTCATAACTAACTCCCTTGAAGGGTTGCTGTCAAAGGGGGATGACGTTGTAGTTTTAGGGGACGTCCTGGACCAGTTCTTGATTTCGACAAAAGACCTGATCGACGCATACCTAGTATTCGTCAGGTTTCTAGAGAGACCAAACAGCAAATTAACGCTTGTTGCAGGGAATCACGACATAAGCATGAGAGGAGACCAAGTATCGTCATTTGCTTTGCTTACAACTGTGCTTAAACATAGGTTTACCAATGTCGTTATTGTCGGCATCGACGAGACACTTACCGTCGACGGCTACATCCACATCGTCGCCCACCACCGCAACCAGGAGCTCTTCGACCTCACCCTCGCCAAGGTGCTCAGTGCCTGCCAGCGTGGCGACTACGTCCTCTTACACGCCAATTACGATAACAAGTTCGCCGAGCAGGCGGATCACAGCCTCAACGTGAGTGCCGAGCAGGCGCTCGAGTTCACCAAGAAGGGGGTTGACCTCCTCTTCGCGCATGAGCACCACCATCGCCGTGAGATTCCCCACGGAACCCCTGCTGACGGCGGATCAGTTGTCTGCTTGGGAAACCAAATTCCCACCAGCGTCGCCGACTGCCTCGGCAACAACAGCAAGTTCTACTGGTCGCTCGACGGTAACGGTCTACAAAAGTTCGAGTGTTGGAAAGTCGGAGGCGACAACGGCTATCAAGCGATTGACTGGCGAGACATTAACCAAGGTGCTACGGGTGCAAAGTTCATCCGCGTCGTGGGTGACGCTGTCAATGCCGAAGCCGCTCAAGTCATCGATGCAATTCACCGCTTCCGTCAAAAATCTAACGCTTTCGTCATCACGAATGCGGTGAAGATAGAAGGCATCGCTGACATTGAGTCGCTGCCTGAAGCCTTTGAGGCCAGCCGCAAGTTCGATGTGATGGAGTTTGTGTATGGGCAGTTGAACGAGGCAGAGGCTGAGGTTATTAGGAAGATTTCAGCGAACCTTGAACCTTAAGTCAGACTTAAGTAATGACGCCCTAATATACGCAGAAGGGATAAATAATGATTAAAACATTAAAACTAACGAAGTTCCGGCAGCACGTAGACCGCCAGTTCGACTTCACCGATGGACTCCAGTTGCTCAAAGCTCCGAACGAGGGCGGGAAGAGCACGACAATTGAGTCAATCCTTTTCGCTCTGTACGGTTCACGCACCCTCCGCGACTCCCTCGCCCAGTGCGTTACCTGGGGCCACAAGGAGAACGAACTCAAGGTCGAACTCGTCATCGAGGTTGATGGTACTGAGTATTTGATAAGGCGCTCGAAGGCTGGAGCAGAGGTCATCAAGGACGGCCAAGCCTTCGTTACCGGGCAGGCCGAGGTCACCGCCTTCTCCGCCACCCTCATCGGTGCCGACGCCAAGACTGCGGGCAGTCTCATGCTTGCCGATCAGTCAGGCCTGCGAGGGGCCCTTGACGAAGGGCCGGCAGCAGTCAGCGGCCTCATGTCCAAGCTGGCAGACTTCGACACCATCGACCGCATCATTCTCGCCATGCAGGAAACCTTGTTGCTTGGCGCTGACGCCCCGATCCGAGAGAGGTTGAAGGCTGCCGAGGCGGAGCGTGATGCAGCCTTCGCTACGATACCTGCTCCATCAACACTTGCTGATGCTGGACTCTCCGTCAGCAAGGTCGAAGCCAAAGCCAAAGCTCTCCGCAAACAGCGCGACGAGAACGAAGCGCCGGCCTACAGCCTGGCCATCGAAAAGCTGAAGCAAGCAGAGGCTGCGAAGGAAAAACACGATGACGCCGTCGCCGCCGTCGATAAAGCCCAGACCAAACTCGGCCACGCGGTCGCCCTGCTCGACGACGCCAAGTCTCGCGTCGTCGTCATCGACCACGACCGTATCGCCACGCTACGCAAGGACGTATTCGATAGCGTCGAGGCGATGAAGAAGGCGTCGGCATGGGAAGCGTTCAACAAGATGCCAGAGTTTCCGGCAGCGCACTGGGAAGGTGACAGCGAAAGTTTCCACACCTACCTCCAGAACTCCAAAAAACTCCTCGACGACGCCAACGCCAAAACCACAGCCATTAACAACCAAATCTCCGAAGCCAAGCGGCGGAAGGTCGAGGGCGGGGTATGTAAAGTCTGTGGCACCGACATTTCGCAGCGCAACGACATTGTCGATAACAACGCCGCCGTCGACCGCGAGGTTGCAGGGCTTACCGAACAACTGCGCGAATGGCAGGACAAGGTCCAAACCTTGTCCAACGAGGTTAGCCAACTTGAGGCCGTCGCCCGTAGCGCCCGCAGCTACACCGTGCCGCCCAGCGTTCGCCCCTACGTCGAGGAAGAAAACTTGACGGTCCCGACTCGCTATCTATGGGTTGGCGGCGACGGCTACGTCCGCCCCGACTTCGACAAACTCAAGGAAGAGTTGGCAGACCTTGAGCGCAAGGCGGAGGCGTCCAACAGGGCCGAGGGCGAGGTCAAGGCGTTAGAACGTGCGTTAGAGCAGGCGCGGATCGAGTACGCAGACGTAGCCGCACGGCTACAGGTTACGCCCGACATCGACCTTGCCCCGTTCAAAGCCGCTCACGTCGCCGCCGCCGATGCCCTCAACACTATCGACAACCTGATATGGGAAGAGGACCAGAAATTCAACCAGGCAAAGACGGAGTTTGACTCCATAAAAACATTGCAGGAATCCTGCTTGATGAAGATCAACGCGGCGAAGCTGAGGATCGACGAGTACACCAAGGACATCGAAGCAGTCGGGTTCAACAACACCCTGCTCAAGAAGATGCGAGCGATCAAGCCAGCCGTAACGGATCAACTCTGGGGCGCCGTCCTCGCCGCTGTCAGTCAGTTCTTCACCCAACTCCGGGGCGAGGCCAGCGTCGTTACGAAGGACAGCGACGGGTTCAAGGTCAATGGCGCTTCGGTAAAATCACTGTCAGGCAGCACTCTCGACGTGCTGGCCTTGGCGGTGCGGGTGGCGCTGACGAAGACGTTCATCCCGAACTCGACGATGCTGGTCCTGGACGAGCCAGGGTCCGGATGTGACCGAGACCGAATGGCAAGCATGCTTGGGTTCCTGTCATCGATAGGGCTGACCCAAGTAATCCTGGCCTCCCATGACGAGTTGAGTCTTTCCGTAGCAGACAACGTACTTGACCTTAGCAACTAAACCAGCAGCATTATCGAAAGGTAAAAGAAGTGGAACTCACCAAAAATAAAAACGAGCATTTTTTAGACTACTTAACCGTCATAAGCTATGGCGGAGGGGTAACTTATAAAACGGAACAAGAGTTAGAGGCTGTGTCCCCGGCCTCCATCAGGTACTCCTCTGAGAAATTGTACAGGTTTTACGGAGTAGCCGAGGCCCTCGCTGGGCTGAGTCGGGACCCAAGCACTAAAGTTGCGGCCCTAGCCTTTGGTGAAGGCTATGAGATTAGAGCCCAAGGGTGGAATGGCGCCCCAAGGAGGAGTAAAGCAGACTCAGATGCCAGGGCTGGGAGCAGAGCGTCTAGGCTTCTTTGGACAGCCCACGCGGAGCTTAACCTTATAGCTAATGCTGCGAGAGCAGGAGTCAGCCTAAGCGGGTGTGCGCTACTTTCCACCCACATGCCGTGTATGCAGTGTGCTAAAGCTATTGTACAGGCGGGGTTTATAGAGGTTATGTGCCCCGCCCCGGACGAACAATTCACCGCTAGATGGGAGGACGAACTAAAAGCAACATCAACCTTGTTTCGGGAGTGTGGGGTTAGGTTAACCATTTTTTCTGTGACACAGCCTTCCTAAAGGAAGTATTGCGGGGGTATAATGTACATACATTGACCACCCGCTAAAAATACTATGAAACCTGTAATCGATCTAACTGGGAAGTCGTTTGGAAGGCTGATGGTTATAAGCTACGGAGGCTTTGTTCTTCAAGGAGTTAAAAAAAGAGTAAAGGTCCATCGTTGGAACTGTATATGCTCCTGTGGTAGAAAAGCGGAAGTCTCGGGGGTTAATTTAAGGACCGGTGTTACGCAGTCCTGTGGGTGTTTGGCGGGGGAAAGAAACGGGGCAAGGACTCACGGAAAAACAAAAACACCAACCCATAATTCGTGGAGGGCCATGATAGAGAGGTGCTATAACAAAAATAACTCGCACTACAAGAACTATGGGGGACGGGGGATAGTTGTTTACGCCCCTTGGAGGGGTTCTTTTGAGGCCTTCTTACTAGATATGGGGGAAAGACCCCCCGGTAAGACCTTGGACAGATTCCCAGATAATAACGGAAATTACGAGCCAAGCAACTGTCGGTGGGCCGAGAAAAACGAGCAGATTAGAAATACTACTCGGACTGTATTCATCTCTTGGAGAGGTGAAACCCTGTGTAGGAAAGACTGGGCTATCCGCATAGGGATCACTGACACAGCCCTAGAGTATAGGCTAAAGAAATGGGGGCTAGAAAAAGCTATGACGAAAGAACGAAAGGGTTACGGGTTTCCAGGAGGGAGCAAGGTAGGAAAGGAAACCTCGTAACAAAATCCCCGCCAGAACCCGCTTTCCGGCGTTTTGGCGAGACTTTTTTCATGGCTGCCGAATATCAAGGTAGCGCCGACTTCCTGCATTTTGTTATTGAGAAGCATTCTCAACCAAAGCTGCTATAGGTGTAGGTGTTATCAAAGGCAGTCATTAACCACGCCGCATAATGCGGCAATCTCTCTTGAAAGGTATCAAATGCAAAAGATCATTATCTCTGGAATTGTTGCCGCCCTTGTCTCTGGCAGCGCTTTCGCCACTAAGCCGGACTTTCCAAACGGGCATGACAACCGCCCGGAGAAGTCTCCAAAGCCGGTTAAGACTGGCCATCCGACCAGTTCTAACCACACGTCTATCCAAGTGTCGAATGCAGCCGCTACATCGAATGCAGCCGCTACATCGAATGCAGCCGCTACATCGAATGCAGCCGCAAAGGGTGGGGCAGGTGGGGCAGGTGGGGCAGGCGGTGCCGGTGGAGCAGGGGGTTCGTCTTACGCCAGTATCGCCCCCATGACATTCAACTTCACGGCGCCGTCTGGTCCCTCTACGGCATTCGTAAACCACGACTACAGCAATGTGCCGAACAACACACCTTCACTGGGAAACTCGTATATCAGCACAAGCAACCTGTGCGATAGTGGAAGTGGGGCCGGGATTGCTCTCCCCGGTTTCGCCGGGCAATTTACCATTAGCCAACTCCGCATGATGTGCGAAGGCCGGCTGAATGCACAGGCCCACAACACTCTTGGGCAAACGGAAAAAGCCCGTCTGACAATGGAGGTGGTCCAAGAATTTGCCTGTGAAGAGAACGCCACGTGGGCCAAGATCGCCCGCAAGAAGGGGTTGTGCGCACCGGCTGATGAATCCACCGAGGTAGCACAGACAAACCCAGCATTCAACTCGAAGTAGTACCTCGACCTGCCACAGCTAGACAAGATCAAACTGTGGCAGAGGTCTTAGAGTGTTTTAGGGGTGCCCAGAAAATTCACTGTGTCACCCCGCACTCAATTGCGCAGTCCAGATTTTCGACACACCCGTACAGTAGTTGCAAGGCTCCAGCCAACTCGTAAATTGGTAAGCGGATGAAAAGGTCTCCTGGATCGCCCGCCTCGATGGCAACGGCTTGCGCCTCGACTTCGGACTGTTCTGCTCGATAGATTAGAGAAAGCTGGCTATGTGCTGACCGTAGCATTGAGGTGAGTTGTACGAGGGCGGCGCGACGATCACGTGTCATGGTCACGCGCTTCCCTTGATCGCCCCGAATGCAATCAAATCAGTCCTGATCTGGTGCAGCAGCACAGATAGCGCCCGCACATCGTCAGCGAGTTCCTCGCACTTGTCGCGCAGCGCTTGGACCTCGGCTTGCGAATAGGCTGCGCTGATCGTCAGCCCGCCTATCTCGCCATTGGTGTTTCCGAGCGTTACCGCTGCCTGGTCGGCATGCGCCAGTTCAGCGAGCGCGACCCCTGTCGACCATGCGGTCCCGTTATAGCGGATGATCACGTCCTCGTCGTCAACGCTGGCTAGCCAGCCCTCGCGCGGCACACCGAAAACCCAGGCGGCTCCATCGTATACCGCAATTTGCTTCTCCTTTCCGACCCAGGCGCCGGTGGCCGTGGCCGCCGGAATGTAGGTGTCGCCGGAAGCCGGAGAACCCGGAGGCGTCGTCAGGTCGCGGTCCTTGACACCAAGGTGCCAGCCGAAGCGGCCGATGGAGAGCAGGTTCGCGTCCATGTCCGTGTGCCACCCGGACTCGCCCAAAGTCCACCCGTATTTCAAGCCGCTGCGCGGTTCCGTGCTTGCTGCCATCATTCGCCTCCATAAAAATAGCCGTAGTTATACCCGTATCCGGTGCGCATAATCGTGTGCTCATGATGCTGCCAGCTGGCCAGCCCGCCACGCACGGATTCGAGCTCGAAACGCAAATGACCGTTCAGGCGCGTATTGCCCATGACCCATGGGCCGGAGCCAATAATGCTCACTTTCGCAATACTGTCGGTCCCGCTGGTCTGCCGTTCTGCGAACCACAGCGTATCGTCTTCAACCGGATCCAGGCACAATCCCTGGTGCGCCTTAGTCGTCGGCCAGCGCAGCCGCGCGACCTTGTCAAACACACTGCCCGTCCAGCCGTATACGTCGCAATAGTTTTCTGTGTAGATGTCATGGATGTTGAGAAAAACGTGGTCGCCGTACCACGCGATCCCGTCATATCCCTGCCCGGAACCGAAGCCGCCACTTGAGCCGCTGATATAAAAATCCAGATCGTGTTCAGCCACGATCTCGAAGTTGCCGTCCAGTTCCGCCACCACCTTCGTTGCATGGAAAATGACCCACCAGTGGCCGCCGTGATACGCCAAGCCCTCTGCAAACCAGTTGCCCGGAACATCCCAGTGCTGCACGTAGGTCAGGTCTGACGGGTCGTACTCGACGATCCACGAAGTGCCGACCGAAGACACGAACTTGGCGGCCGTGGCAAACAAGCGACCGTCATGATAGAAAAGACCGTTGATCTGGCTTTTCGTGGTTGGCTCGTCGCCCGTCACACTGCGCGACGTGATCAATGTCCCGGTTTTGGTATATTTCGCCAGGTCCGACGAGCTGCTGTAATACAGGTTGGTGCCGTCGCTGGCGACGCCCTGAGCATCGTTCGCACCCGTCGCCGTAAACCGGCTGACATAGGCCAGGCGGTTCCATGTTGCCATGCTCGCGGCTGGCGTAAATGTCGTTCCGCCCGGGTGCATGCACTCTCCCGCCCGCACCAGCAGATCGTCGATGCGGCCATTAAAGTAGCGCGTCGGCGACGCTGAAAGGTAGCCGATTCGACAATACGATTGCTGGTTGTAGCGGGTGCCGGTGATGGTTCCAGAGGCTCGCTGCACCCCGTCGATGTACAGGCGAGCGGTCGAACCATCGGCGCAGAATTCGACATCGTAGGTCGTCCCGGCCGAGATCAGCCCCGTTGCCGTCGTGATGTCAACGTTGACCGTGCCGCCAGACCCGGCCTGAATCGAGCCACGCAGAGCGCCGGTTGTCTTGACCTCGAAAACAAGGTTGAAATTACTTAGGTTCGCGCTGGAATCAGAAATGCCGAGGATCTCGCCATCTGACGCAAGCGATGCCATCCGTATTTTTGCACGGACAGTGAAATCGGCGATACCCAGCGCGCCAGGACAAACCGCTGTAATCAGGTCGCCGGTCCCGTCGAGCAGCAGCGACGATGACCCGACCAGCGGCGTCGTCGTCGTCAGTTGCGCGTTGCCGCTGGCCGTCCATTCATTGCCGATCCAGTCGACGAATGCGGTGGCCCCGTTCGCCCCCTCGAAGTCCAGCATGATGCTGTTGTAAGGGTAGCCAGGCTCGGTATCCAGCGGTGCCGGCGTCGAGGTGCCTACAGAAAGGCCGGAGTCAGTGCCCTCTTCGGCGGCCGGATAGGTGTAAGTCGTGCCAGAAATCGCGGATTCCGTATGGATCAACGAATCTTCTTCGCCATAAATGCGTAACCTGTAGGTTGTCCCGGCTTCCGGGCCGATGCTGGCTTCGTCTTGAGTGACGATATAGGCGGTCTGCGAGAGGCGATCACGGTGCGCCCAGGAAACTGTCAGTTCATCCGTTCCGGGAATGGTCGCCGGGTAAATCTCGGCATTGACGCGCATCTTGCCGGGCGGATATGGGCGGTACTGGCGCTGGTCCATCGTCAGGCTGTCGGCCGTCGCGGCCGCGATATCGAGCGTCCCCGTCCCGGTCGCCGGCAGAATCTTGACGTCGAGGACTTCGCCGTCCACATACTCGGTCTGGTCGTACCCGAGATTGCCATCGGCAAACCAGATGCGCGAACCTGCGGCATGCGTCTCCGGGACAGTGTCGAGCACGCCGCGTGAAATCGTTGCAGTCCCGGCCCCGGCGTCGATGGCCGTCACCAGCACATACTCGCCGCCGATGACTGCGTAGGTATCGACCTCGACGAACTCGAGATCGATACCACTCGTCAGTGTCAGGGCTGTCGTCGTTTTCGTGAGCGCGCCAGAGATCGTCGCCGTCGGGCAAAAGTCCCCAACACCGACCTCGGCATAATCCACCGAACCGACCTTGGCATAGATCGAGTAATTGAACGCATCACCGCTCGGACGCGCGGCAACGGTCACAAGATGTCCGTCAGCCGCATCGACGTAAGACAGGTCTGATTGCGACAGGTTGCGAGCGAGGTCCCAATATGGCGCCTCCATCAATGCACTCGCCGGAGCCGCAGCAGGGGCACTGCCAGGGTCTACCCATGTAGAGCCCTGATCAACGAGATAGGTTGCATCAGGCAGCGAGAATATATCCTCGACGGCATCGATGATGATCTGCCCGTCTGTCAGTGTGCCGCGGTTGACCTCGAGCACGCGGAATACAATGTCATCAATTCCGAGGACTGGCCAGTTAAGCCGGATGACATCGCCAGGGAAAACGCGCCAGGCAGCACGAGTTGCCGTCAGCCTGACCTTGGCCAGAGGCGTCGACACCGCAATCAGGTCGCGCATGGCGACGCGCTGCGCCAATCCAGGGAATACGATTCCAGGATAATTGCGCGTCTGGGCAACAACTGCGCCTTGTATCTGGACGTTTGCCAGGTCCTGCACAGTCGTGGAGGTTTCTTTTCCGGCGGCACCATCCGTGTAGACGACGGTGATTTCGTTCACCGTTTCACCCCATGCCTGACGCTGGTAATCCTCGACTGAAATCAAGTTGTCAGGGCCGTAGACGTCCAGGTCGCCGATGTCGTAATCGTCGCGGATCAGCTTGAGCGCGAATTTAGCGGTATCCGGCACGACATAAAGCAAGCCCCCAATGTGGTCAAGCACGAGGCCAACGAAGTTCTCGATGGAATCCTGCTGGTTCCAGACCATAGACAGGCCAAAGCCTTCGGCATACAGCGCATCGGCGGCGGCGGTGAATGCCGCGTCGTCGATGGATGCGGTCGGGTAGCCCATGCCCCATGCCGTGTCGGTTAGGCACTGATAAATGATGTGCGCCGGGTTCATCGCCACGTTTTCCAGCCGCAGGACCTCGACGGCAAGGAATGTCCCGCCAAGGGCTGGAAGTTCTTCGTCGTATGCCTTGACGGCAATCGAGACGGATGCGCCGCTCACGACGATGTCAGCAACCTGGATCGATGTGATTTGCGTGTTGCTGGAATTGATCGTCGCCGCGACAGCGCCGTTGACGAATACCACCGCACCGTTTTCGACATGGACGCGCAGGATGTGCGAGTAGCTTGTATTCAGCGGGATCGTCGTGCGCGCCCACAAGATCGTCTTGATTTCCCACGGCGAATTTGGCACGCGCGAACCGTCGACAAGTTCTCCTGGAGCTCCCGTGATTCCGCTTCCGAACGGGCCGGCGCCGCTTGTCCATCCAGAAGACGGAATCTCAAGATTAGACGTTGCCGGGTTACTGTGATGAGCGATCTGTTTGTATTCCCACCCGGATGCGTAGTACGGCAGGGTAGCGGATTCGACGATTTCCGCCTTTCCCGGATACCAGCATGATCCTCCAGTCCATCCCTGCTTGATGCGACGGACACGGAATGCCCAAGGCTTCAAGTAAGGATTGTTCGATGTGACATGACCGCCGTTCCAGACAGTCGTCAGGATGCCGCGAAAAGCGGGGAGGCCCGCCCCGATTTTGGCGGCCAGATAACTGTTTTCGCTTTGCCCGGACGTTCCCATGAGGACGCTGAGGTCTCCGACCACGCCGCCTTCACGCTTTTTCCCCCCGAACAGATCAGGCTTGTTTATCGACACAGCGCCGGTTGACGTCTGCTCTCCGGTCCAGGCGTCGCGGTCTCCGATGATGACCCGAAGCAGCGCATCTACAGGCCCTTGGCACAAGCCGAAATGCAGGCCAAGGTAATACTTGTAGCCAACGGTTATCTTCTTCCCGCTACCCATTTGTATCCCCTTCGGCGCGGGAAATGGCGCGCTCGACCATTGCGTTATGGCCTCGCGCGCGCAGCGTTGCGGCATTGATTCCGTGCCGCAGGAATGCCTGCCAGTCCAGCCCCTCGCGCGCGAACCACGCCCGCAAGCCGCGATTGCAGTAGCCGATCTCCCGGCAGTGGCGGTGTTTCACCGTCGTCATTTCTTCCCTGCCTTTTCCTTGATCGGCACTGCCTTCAGGTCGCCATACCAGAGCACGTTAGGGCCGGTCAGCGTGACTGTCCCGAAGACTACCGGGATGGGCCTTCCCTCCTCGGCGACGGGGACATCGAAATCCGTGATCGATGCCGGCTTCGGTGTCGGCGGCTTCGGCGCCAGGGCGTAGCTGATCAGCGAAGAGACGATCAGCGCGACGATGTAATAGACGATGTCCATGATTCGGCCTCAGTAAAGCGTCGCGCCGTTGAACGGGTTTTTCCCGGTGAAATGAGGAATGCCGCCGTAATTAAGCGAGTTGGCGAACTTCGTTCCGCACGTCGCCAGCGTGTGATCGCATCCTGGGTAAATTCCGACGGTCGCGGATGCTGCCAGCCCTGGAACCGGGAAATTGATTGTGATCGTGCCGCCAGTCTGCCCGCGAATCGCGCGCCGCTCAAAAATCCCGGTCGAACTTTCCCACTCGAGATAGCCGCCGGAAAAGTAGCCGTCTACGTAAGCGCCCATGTCATTAAGAACGATTCCGACTCCGGACACAGACGCCACCGTTTTCGTAGCCTTCCATGTCGCTCGACTTAGCGTGCAGCCAGGGCCGTAGAGGACATGTGGACACGGGCGCTGATACAGCCGGCGCAGGCCGTTGCGCTTGAGCGAGGCATAAACGCTTTCACAATGGAGTTCAACCGATGCGTTATTCCATGTCACGTTGAGCACGCGGCCGGTCCACATGGTGATTGCTTCTCCGTCGCCCTGGTGGAGGCGGCGCAGCGTCATTGTCACGACTTCCTCTGGCGGCGTGAACCGGAACAGGTCAAGCACTGCCAGATCGGTCGCGCAGGTGAGATTCAGCGCAGCCCTGAACATTTCCTGCGTCGCCTCAATCGCGGCGCGCGCTATCGGCACGGCGGTGTAGGTGTTGCCACCGTAGGACACATCGCCATCGGCGCTGGTGTACCGGAATGCGGCCGTGCCGTTGAGGAATTCGTAAAGCTCGACGGGTTGCCCAGATTGAACCGAGGTTTCAACGGCTGCGTAGGTCATGGTATAGGAACCTCGATACAAGGAATCTTGATGGATGCAAAATGATTTTCCTGGTGGCTAATCTCTACTCTATCAGAATCGAGGCGCACACACCGCATGAAACTTATACTTTCCGTATCAGCCACAGAAGCAGCAACACCTATTGACGCAGACAAGGTGAGGGTGTCCGTGCTCCCTGCTGTAGTACCGGAATTCACACGATGGTAAGTCACTACTCCACTCGTTCTGCGAATTCTAATTGCAGTAACCCCGTAGTTCGCTGCATAGCCAATAGTGCTCACCTGAATGCTAGTCGCGGCGGCGCCGGCATCAGCAGTAAGGGTCAAGTCTTTTGCTTGGCTGGCAAGCCAGAAGGGTGTAAGTCTTCCTTTTACAGAGTGGAGCCACGCACGGATGCGCTTTTTCTCTGCTCGCGTTTGAAGGCTGAACCCTACGTAAAAGGTTTGGTCTGTCTTGGAGTATCTCACAGGGGTGGAAACTTTGCCAGTCAAGTTATCCATCACCTCTACTTCACGAATTACTCTTTCATCGGCGCCGCCAAGGTAGTACATGACGTCCGTCAACACTTCCAGCCCTTGAAAGACAGGGAACGACGGGCTGGCAGCGTATGGCAAGTTATCGTCTACCCGGAATTCAACAGAACCTGCGGAATACGGGTTTGCTCCTCTTTCAACGACAAACCCGTCAGCCATCTTTCCAAGGCGCAGCGGACAGACCCAAGCGTTATTGAACGTCGTGCCGATGGAGGTTGTGAGCGTAATCTGACTTGACGTCAGGGAGTCAATAACCCCGTCTGCATAATAGTCTTCGGTCTGCCAGACCAGAACCCTGTCGCCTGCGGCGTAATCTGCGAGAGTCGTGTCTACAGGCAGAGTGGTTGCTGAAGACCCTATATACCCAACGTACTCGGACTCCGTCCAAACAGGTATGCCAAACTGCCCGCCGCCCCAACCATAAGCCAGAGCGCGGGCTTTGGAGGACGTGGCCTCATTCATGCTGTATGTGTAGGAGAGGTGTTGGCGCGGAGCAGCCCTAAGACTGATCCTTTGCTCGCCGTCCCTGGCTCGCAAAACATCAGTCTTCCACTCCAGCACTTCATCGACTCCGTGCTGGGGCATGAAGGGCCACACTTTATAAGCCACTCACATCCTCCAAATACTTCTTAAACTACATATCTGTCATGTCAGGAAGACACCATACGAGATACCGCTCCCTGGTTTCTTCTGATGACATTCAAGATCACCTTCTCGCCGTCGCTGCTGCCCATGTAGTCACCCACGACGCTGGTATCAAACGCATTGACGATGCGCAGGTTGTTTTGCGCAGGTTGTGCAGGTGCCGCCCGACCAGACTGACGTGGTGCTTCTCTTCCTTCGTATCTTACACCGAGTCTTCCCTGACTGTCACGCGCAAGGGGCATGATCGCCTCGGGGCCTGCTTCGCCCATCATTCCGGTGCCATCAGCAAACCGGAAAAGAGTGGGACTATTAACGACACCCCCGGTAGCGAAGTAAGACAAGTTCCTGTCAAAAACGGCACCATTGGCAGCCGCCGCAGCGACAACGCTAGCCACCGAAGTCGCAGTGCTTGCGCCAGATGTAGCCGCAGAACTTGCTGCCAAAGCCTGAAGGGCGGCAGAGGCAGCCGCCGCCGATGTTGCAAGGGTTCCAACCGCAGCCGTCGCCGACGTCTCGGTCGTAGTCTTTACGCCGAGTTGAACTATATCCTTTAGCGTAGATGCGGTAGATTCCGCAGTAGCCTTTGTCGCCCCTGTCAAGGAGTCCCAGAAGCTTTTGAGAGCGCCCACCACTCCCGAAATTATGCCACCTTCCCCTCCACCCATCCCAGCCTCTTGAGCGGCCAGCATACTCGTTTGTTGGCTGCCGACAGTCGTGCCATAAGCGGAAGCGATGGAAGTAAGCGCACCAACAGCAGAACCCCCTGCCCCTTTTTTGGAGGTGGAGAGGAGCCCAGCGATGTCACTAATCAAACCTTTGGCTGCTATTTTACCAAGGTCAGCAGCGATTGCAGAAACCAGTTTCTTCCAGTCCAATCTGCCAGTCTCAATTACTTCAGAGATAGCGTTCTCGATATGCTTGGTGACGCTGTCCATACTTTGTTCGACAACCTTGGCAGCAGTCGTCGCGTTCTCATTGTATTTCGTCCAGAACTGATTCCAACCATACTCGGCAGATTGCATATAACGGGTATCCGTTTCAAACAAATCTGCCAGTGCGACTTTTTGTTGTGCGATAGTTTCCAGAACGATGTCCCTACGTCGTTGCGCAGACTCGATAGCGTCTTTATCCCCTCCAAGTCTAGCAATACGCAGCTCTTCCTCAGCCTCAGTCCTCAGCTTCGTGTACTTCAGTTCGGCAGCAAGTTCGCCTTCGGAGCGGGCACGGGAGATCGGGTCTTCCGCTCGGCCATAAATCTTCTGCCTACGAGCAGCTTGTTCCTTGTCGAGTTCATCGGCAGCGTCCCTGAGATTTTTATTAAAGCGTACCTCAGCCCCCTCAGCCCTCAGCCTGGCTTCTTCCTTGATCCACTCGATCTTCTCCTTCAGCGTATTGATCTCTTCCTGAGCCGTGGCGACAAAGGTCTTTGCCTTTTGTGCGTCAGCCTCGCTGAGTTTAACGGACTTGCCAAGGAGGGCAGACATCTCGTCGCTCATGGTCGAGACCTTTTCCAGCCTCTTGGTCCAGTGCTCCTCAGTAAGGGCAGTGATCTTGGATTCTGCCTCTTCCTTCGTCTTGATGCCGTACTGTGCGCTTGTGCTTTCAATCTTCTCGAGTTTGGCATAGTAAGCATCTATCGTCTTCAACTCTGCCTGATAACGTTTCTCCAAGTCCAAAACATTAGCGTTCTCGAGTTTGGCAGCTTCGCGGGAGGCGCGGCCTCCGCCTCCACCCCCACCTCCTACTTCATAGTTCTTTGTGCCTGATGTAACTTGCGCACTCTTGGCAATCAGAAGATCATCCTCTTCTGCTTTTTTAGCCAACTTTAGCAGCCCTAAAGCAGCTTCTCTCTGAGCGGCAGCCTCTGCACTTTTCTTCTTTATAGCGTCCAGTACCGGGAAAATGTTATACGTACTTGTTGCTTTTGCAGCCAGGGCATACTCATTGAAATCCCCGGTAAGATCGCGTTCAGACAAACCAAACCTCTTGGCAGCCTCTTTTCTGTCTTTCGCCAAAGACTCCCAAGTTCCCTCTGTTGCTGAAAACGCAGCATCCGCTCTGCTCCTGACCGTGCCAGCGTTGAGTTTCCCAGTCTCCGCTTGAAACTTTCTAAGGTCGCTTATCATCTCTTGAGTAGAGGTGCGAACCTTAGCGGTTGACTGATTCATGGTCTCTTCGGTACGGTCCCTGAACAGATACCACGCGGCTCCCGCAGCCCCTATTGCAATAGCAAGAGGGCCTAGCAAGCCTGTGGTTGCTATCAGAGACGCGCCTGCTGCACCAAGTACGCCTGGAAGCATACGAGCAGCGGCAAGAATCCCTGTAGAGCCTGTCAGTGTTGTGGCTGTACCCGCAGCAACAGCCCCAAGGGTCTGCACGGCTAGGGTTGCACCCGCTAAAGCCGTGCTTACGCTAGTCCATACAGCGGCTCCGATCATCGCTGCACGAAGGGCAATCCACCCCCCTGCTGCTACAGCCAGAGCCGGGGCCATTGTAACGAGGGCGTTGGTTATACCAAGCATTCCAGTGACGATTGTTGTGAGGCTTTCCTTAAACTGCACAGAACCAAAGGTCTCTTTAAGTTTTCCTGCGAGTTGCCCAGCCGCCCCCTCAGTGCTGTTGTAAGCCTCAATCAAAGATACCTGAAGGGTGTTGATCGCCTGCTTGAATGACCCTTTGACAGTCCCTTCAAGTTCAGCAGAAACTTCCCGCATAAATCCGCCTGACTCGCTGATCGTCTTGTTCAGTTTGTCCCATTCCTCTCGAGTTAGCGAAAGCATGGCGATGGCTTCTTTAGCTCCGCGTTCACCGAACAAGCCTTGAAGAATCTTGACTTGGCTTGCTTTATTGAATTCCTCGAGTTTTTTCTTCATCGAGAAAATAACGTCTGGGAAGGGCTTCAACTCCCCGGCTGCGGTCTGCGCAGAAACGCCGAGGTCCTTCATTATCTTCGCGGCTTTATCAGTCGGCGAATACAACTCCTTCAGCATGTTCCGCAGCGATGTCCCCGCTGCCGTACCTGTGATGTTCATCTTGGCGAGGAGGGTCAGCGCTGTCGCGGTGTCTTGCATCGACGCCCCGTACTGCTCACCGACCACGGATGCGGTCTTCATTGCTTGCGTCATCTGCTCGACGCTGGTCTGGGAAACCGCAGCGGCCTTGGCGAACACGTCGCCGATTTTGGTAAGGTCTGACTTATCAAGATTGAACGCAGTCATCACGCCGACAAGGGTGACTGCAGCGTCCTTCATGTTCATCTCGCCAACAGTGGCAAGGTCCAAAACGACTGGCAAGGCTTTCATCGACTCCGCAGCGGACAGGCCTGCTTGCGACAGCGTGCGCAAACCATTGGCAAGTTCCACAGGACCGAATAGACCATTTTTGCTGAGCTCCAACGCCGCGTTGCCGATGCCTCGCACCGACTCCGCTGTCTCCCCGCCCAGGGCTTTCACAAACGTAAGTTGGTAAGCAAACTCGGTGCCCGCCTTCATGGCCTGGATGAAACCGTGCGACAAGGAAGCGCCTGCAAGCAGGGGTGCGATGTTGCCCCACGTCAACCACATCATTCCCATGCCGGAGGCCAAGCCTCGGGCTGCGCTGTGTGCGTCGCGCATAGCGGCGGCGTGGGTCTTGGTGTGGCCGGTGGCTTCTTTGTGGGCTTCGCCGAGTTGCTTGGTGGCGGAACTAAGCTGTGCGATACCAGCAGCGTTACCAAAACTTGCTGCCAACGGACCAACCACGCCAGAGGCATCTACACCTCTAGCAGACAAGGACTCGGCCAGCTTGGCTTTGCTAAGTTGAGATTTAGCGCTGCTCGCAGCGAAGCGTGCGTCAAGAAGCTCCATCCTCTTATAGTGCGCCTGCTTGGCCAGTTCCTGCTGTCTATACCCTGCGTCATTCAGAGCCTGAAGCGACTGCGCTTGCTGAATCTGACGGTACTGCATCTGCCGATGCCCCGTCTCATTCAACGCCTGCATCCTAGCCTCAGCCTTTTGCTTAGCCAGCTCCTGCTGCCGATACCCTGCGTCATTCAGAGCCTGAAGCGACTGCGCTTGCTGAATCTGACGGTACTGCATCTGCCGATGCCCCGCCTCATTCAACGCCTGCATCCTAGCCTCAGCTTTCTGCTTGGCCAGTTCCTGCTGTCTATACCCTGCCTCGTTCAGAGCCTGAAGCTGTTTCCTCGCTTCAAACTCATCCTTCATAAGAGAAATGCGCCGGAGCATCGCCGCCCGCGCGGCTGCCTCAGCCTTTTCAGCCTCGGCACGAGCCTTAACCTGCTCCGCCGTGTAGTCCGTCTTCTCGGAGATCGAGACGGAGCCTGCTCCCTGCTTGAATCGGTAGCTGATCTTGGCAGTACGAGCGCCTTCTTCCTCGCCGTCTGCAAACGCCTTTCCAGCAGCCTTACCTGCTTCCTTTGCTGCCGCAGCAGCTTTTGGCGTACCTTTCTTGATGTTGTCGGCAAGCGCGTTACCCATAGCCGGGTCGTTAGCGGCATTGGCCATATACTGCTTGATCTGGTCAATGCCTGCCTTGATCTGCGTAGTGTCGATTGACCCGCTGCCAAGTTTCAGGCCGGATAGTCCGTCCTGTGCTGCCCTTCTAAACTGGGAGGCCAGATCAGCAGCATCGATGGTTACCTTGATCTTTGTGCCAGACAACGCCGAAGACACCGACTTCGGGTCAATGGTGACCGGAATCGCCGCCTTGATGTTCGCCATTTCGTCCTTGAGTTTCTTCAAGGCCTCATGCGCGGGTTTGGTATTGATACCTACACTTAGATTCGCGGTTGCCATTTGCTACTACCTCATTGTTGCTTGCGGGCGATGTGCTTCAACTCCACCTGATCCAACTGCTGAATCAGGTGCAGGTACTTCAACCTCATGTATGGTACTTCTATGCCGGCGATATTGAGGTAGGCTTCTACCTCGCTCACCTGTATCGGCTGCGGGCCTACTTCGCTCCATAAGCGACAAGGACCCAGGTAACGGAAAGCATCCAGATATTTGATGCAGTCGTTCCTGAGTCCTGGTCTCCCAATGTCGGCGGGGTGGGGTACGCCAGTGTCTTCTCTTACCAGCTTGAAAAACTGTTCACTCGCACCCCATTCCAATTGCCATGCAAGGTAGGCCGTCAGGCTTTTCCCTGCTCTTCGGTCTCCTTGAACTTGAAGGCGGAGACATCGTCAGCGAACTGCGCCACAGTCTTGCGGAAGTCCTTCACCGCCAGAAGTTTCTTGGCATTGGCGACGTTGTACTCCAGCACTTCACCCTTGAAGCTGATGTCTTCCCAACCAAGGAGGATGGTCTCAGCGAGGACAGAAATCATGATCTCTTCCGACAGCTTGTCAGCCGCGTCGTCATTCAGGTCCAGCGCCTTCTTGTTGCGCTCGACCTCCTTGGTCAGCATCTTTCCGTACTTGCGATTGCCGGAACGGGCAACCAGAACACGGGCGCCGCCGCCGATCTGGAACCACGTACCATTTTCCTCGAGGGTTTCATCGGTAGCAAATTGGGCAAAAATATCAAGAGCCATCTAGGGTACTTCCTTTCTTAGTGAGGGTTTGTTGGAGGGCCGAAGCCCTCCAGTAAAACTTAGGTAGCAGCGCCGACGCGGAAGATCGAGAACGTCTTCTGGTACGTTGCGGAGGTTGCGGTGTTGTCCATCAGAGCGTCGAAGTCGAGCGAGAGCATGTTGTCCTGATCGAGACCGCCCGCATTGACCTTCGCAGCCGTGTACTTCATGCGCGGGAAAGCGAAGACGTAGCCGTTTCCTGCGTTGTCCTGTACCGGGATCGCCAAGGAGGTTTCGGTGTTGTTCAGGAACTTGTTGTACATGGTCTGGTCGGCAAAATAGACCTCCAGCTTGCCAGAAGCCTTGATCGTGCCAGCCGCCACACCTGCGTTACCGAGAACGCCAACAGCATCCTGACCGCGCAGCGAGTTGTCGATGGTGATGTCAGCCGACTTGATGTAGGTCGTCGCGGTGATCGAGGAGCCGCCTTCGATGATGTCGAAGACGCCACGAACGGCGTTGGCCGGGGAGTACCCCTTGGACGCAACCACGGTGCCCATGCCGGTCGCCTGAGCCAGCGTCATGCCCTTGCCCATAAAATCGACGGTGCCGGTAATGATACTGCCGACGCCGATCTTCAGGTCCAGCTTCGAGGCAATCATGCCTGTATACTGACGGTACTGGCCGACGTCGAGGTGGCCGGCTTCGATGGAGTAGGACTTCATCGTGTTGCCGTTGACCAGACGCGAGGACGAGATCGAAGCGCCCGACAGGGAAGCACCCGCAATCGTGGTGTTGATCGGGGTGGCGGCGTCAAGCGTGAGCACCGTCGAGGTCGGGGCAGTCGTACCGTCGACACGGAAAGCGCGACCGTAGAAGTAGTCCTTGACGGTCTGCGAAGCGCCGGCTGCCGGAATGACTGAAATCCACTGACCCTTCTGGAGCGTAGTGAAAGCGTCGTTGCCGGTCGGAGCAGCGCCAGCAGTAATCGTGCCGGAAGCCAGCGTCAACGTGGCGATGGAGGCAGAGACGCCGCCAGTGCCGTACTCGGTGTAGGTCGACTGAGCGATGCCTTCAAGAATCCAGTCGAACTCGCGGTACGACATCTCGAAATTGAAGCCGCCCTGTGCAGACGCGCTGACGGTGATGGTGTCGGTTACCTGACGGTCGGAACGAAGTTCCTTCGACTGCTCGGTGCCTTGGGTGTAGTCAAGGGTCTCGCCGGTAATGCGGACGAGGTTACCGTTGCCGGCAACGGGGAACACCCCCCAGTTCGTCGGGTAGCTCGCACCCTCAAGCTTGTATGCTACCTGTGTGCGGTTCGATGCGGAAAGAGTTGGCATGGCTATACTTCCTTACGTGGAAATGTGTCAGAGTTTTAGTCTATATCTCACGAATGAGAATCGGTGTCAAGTTCAAATTGTGCACCCTTCATGCAGTGTCCTTTTTGCTGACAGATAGGCTATGTATGCTTGCTTTTCTGTGTCAAACCTGCCGAGGTTTTGCTGTTTGTAGTAGGTCTGTATGTGCGCAGTCCACTTGCCCCTTACCTTATCGAAAGAAACCCCTAAATACTGGCTCGTTCGTTTTGTCCTCTTACGCCTGTTCTCGCTGTTAACTTTGTCGGTCGCATCCCGCAAATTGCTAATGCGGTTGTTAAGACCATCCCCGTCTTTATGGTCAACTTTGTTATCAGGCCACACCTCGTAAGTATAGAACCACGCCAACCTGTGGGCTAGGTAATGCTCTCCGTACAGCCCTATCAGGAGGTAACCGTGTCCATCCTTACAGCCTGCTTTTTGACCCACCTGTATCTTTCTACTAGGAGCAATTTTCCAAGTAAAATCACCAGTGTCACAATCGTAAGCTAAAGCATCATGAAGGAGTTCAATGGTTAGCTCCTCTGGTTTGCATTTCCTGTACAAGTGTTTGTACATATCAAGCCTCGTCAGCGTAGAAGCGAAACTTGCTTCCCTCGATGTGCCAACCCTTGTTAGGAGACCCCTCGTCGGGTTCTGGCGCCTCGATTTGTACGGTTGCCAAAGTCTTGTAGCCAAGCCTGTCATCGACCCAGTCGAGGATTTTCTTGGTGGCAATCGTGCCCTTCCCTTCCTTGGTCCAAACGGTGACATAGATGTAGCCGCCGTGTCGGGTCTTTGGGCTGCCAAGGTTGATCTGTTGCCCTGAGTAGAAGCGGACCTCGAACTCGGTAAACGTGTCGGGCAGGTTGTTCCAGTCGAAAGGCTGATTTTCGTAGACAACAGGGATCGCGGGGTACGCTGCTACATAGGCCGCGTTAAACCACGTCACGATCTCTTTCTGGATGGCTTCTTTCATCTCAGTAAATTCTCAGGGCTTTAAGGTTGGCAGCGTGCTTAGGATTGACGTCATTTGCAAACCAGGTGGCGGCGCGATCAATAGCGCGGGTCAACGGTCTTCCTGGCTGGTTAACGGCCCTCAACTTGATCTGCCCGTCTTCGATCAACCCTGCATAACCCCCGTGCCCGTGGTCGACGCCGTTGGAAATATAGACGGTGTCGCCAAGGCGGAACCCGCTATCCCTGCCCGTGTTATGACTGACCGCAGAAGCCAGAGCGGGGTAGTCACCTTTGCGGTAGATCGGGGCATAGCCTTGATCCTCAGCCACGTAATCAAATTCAGGGTTGCTCCAGAACTCGGGACTACCAATCTTGTACGTCCAGCTTGAGGCGTAGCGACCGAAGTATTGCGGGCTGTACTGCAAGGTGTGTAGAAAAATCTCGACGGTCATACCTCGCACGATGTCAGCACACTCAGCCTCCAACTCGGCGAAGGCAGCGTCAAGGTTTTCCCAGTTAGCCATGTCGCGCCACCTTGCATACCCACACCCCTGTCTCGCTCATGATGGAGGTGATTTGATGATCCCCGTCAGATAGGACAAGCGTTGCCCCAATCTTCGGCGTCGCCACTGTTTTTGCAATCACGACCTGAAGGTCTTCCGGATTGAATGTTGGAGAGGCTGCATCACGATATTCAAACAGAGACTGCCAACGCAACCTGAGTACGCGAATAGATGTCGTCGTCACCGTCGACGTCTCGTTAATCGGGTCATACACCACGTTGTTCAGAGTGGCGGTCTCGATGGCAGGCTCAGGGACTTCGTCACAAGTAACGACGAGAGTGCCGGCAGGCCCCTTGGTGGTCTTGCGGACAATGTTGTAGCCGCCGTCGAAGAGGATGATGTTGGTGGGCGCCACAGCCTCGGACGTCGACATGTGGATGTGATTGACGCCGATCATGTCGGAAGACTCGTCAATCTCCTTGCTGTCCTTGACCCAAGCCTTAGCCGCCCACGCTTGCACACCCGCCGTGTTCTGGCAGAGTTGTTGCAAGGTATACCAAGTCGAGAGGCTGGATGCCTCGTGGGCGATGTACTTGCGGCGGATGACGCTACCCAAAGCGCTATCCTGGAAGCCATGGCCGAGGATGTAGCGGACACCGTGAGCCTCGATAACATTGCGGGCGGGTGGGCTGAGTTCGGGCGCGAGTTCGATGATGCGGCGCTCGGAACTTTCAGCATCCCGCTTCGAGTCATCGAAAAGGCCGAGTTGCCCGTTGTACAGGAAAGCGCCAGTATAACCGTCGTTACACGGCATACGGTTGAAGTGCTGGGCCGCCAGGTGGAGGCGCATGGTCAGGTGCCAGTAACCGGGTCGCTGTCAGGAACAGCGACGTTGAAATAGGGGCGGGGAGTGATGGACGGAGCACTCCCAGCATTGTTCGCGGCATACGCCGCTTCGAGCTTGGCCTTATACTTGCCGTATAGCTGCTCAACCCGCTTGATGACTTCCTTGTACGGACTATCGGCGTAGCGTGAGAACGCAGCCTTCCCGTCTGTAATGTCTTTGGGGCTGAATAGTGGCATAGATGTGGTAGCTTGATAGGCTACCGCGTAGGTCGCAAACAGGCGGGTAGCCTGCAGAAACCGATCTTGTACAGCCGTCCTGCTCGACAACGCTGCAACCGTGGCATAGTCGGTTTCGAGGGCTGTATTGATGTCCTCGAATTCCGACGTCAAATTCAACTCATACAACGAGAGCGAGAGCGTGGCGTCCTCTATTTCATCAGAAGATACACCAAGGGCGGCACGGATGTCGTCATAAGAGGTATAGGTCAAAAGGGCCACGGTTGAAGTGTCCTTACGCTACAACGACTACGATCTTGCCGGCATCGATCTGGGCTTGCAGCCAGCCATCGATCTCCGGAACCTCGGTATCGCCCACAATCTCTTGAGCGGTGAGCATGTGCACCATGCGACCATAGACTGGGCGGATGGTGATTTTCTTGGGCTGGCGTGGGGTTCGGGTCTTGGATTCCTTGGCCTCGACAGTTTCTTGAGGCTTGGAGACTTCGGTGTCGTCAGACATGGGTTCGCCTTTTGATGGGGAGTTTCCCCGGATTATGCGTTGGAATTGACAGTTTTGCAAGATGGGATGTATACTGCAAACAGATGTCTTACTAACGGAGGTAGCTATGAGAAGAAAGACCATGAAGGACCCGGTGACGTTCACCTTGCGGCTCGAGGAAGAACTGCATAACAAGCTGCTCAAGGAGGCCGAGGCCAAGGGTGTCAGCGTCTCCGCCGTCATGCGGTGGGCGGTTATGTCATATTTTGAGGAAGGGAAGCTAAATGAAGCGAAACATTAACACCTCCGGGTTTGAAAAAGCACTAAACCGAATAAAGGGAAGTGCGAAATGTCGAGACCACGTCGTAGACAAGGAGCACCACAAGTGGATTCCTACTTGCGAGATAGAGTCAAAACTGGCTATCGAGTACCCAAGCCTTACTACTCCTTGGTTGGAGCATGAGCACATCCACGGAGTAAACAGCGTCGTCACGGGCGTTTGCGAAAAGCACCAAATGCTTATACCGATGAACCTCGGCAACCTGTGGCGCGGGACGACTAAATACGGTTGCCCGGAGTGCGCGTGGGAAGCCGGAGAAACCAACGACATCTACAAACGGTACAGAAATGCTCCGGGCTACATCGGACGTTCTGGTATGGAGTTCAAAATCTTCTGCGAAATTAAGAAGGTTTGGCCGGACGCTGTGCCGGGGCACCGCATTGAGGGTCGAAAGGAGATCGACATCTGGATTCCGTCAGTAGGGTGCGGCGTCGAATACAATGGAAACTATTATCATCAAGAAAGCGTGGGCAGGGGCAAGGAGTACCACTTAGGCAAGTCTCGTACAGCGTGGCAGCAGGAGAAATTCATCCTGCACGTATTTGAGGAAGAGGCTGAGGATGTAGACCGCATTATCCGAATTCTGAAGATTTTTGAGGCTGCTATGTCTCAACTCAAGTCCAACATGATAACTGTTCCAGGAGGTCTTAGCGCTCAAGTTGTATCCACAGGGTTGGCAGAGTCCTTCCACAACAAGTGGGACTTCATAGCGGAACCGTTTGTACGCCATTGCGACTTTCACTTTGGAATGTTCGATAAAAACTTCAACATGATTGCGGCTTTCAGCGGGATTAGGAAGTACGGCTTGATCGTAAAGACCTCAATCGCGGTGCCTTTTCTCGCGCTCAAAGAAGTTTTTCAGTGGGCTAAAAAGGGCTACGGATTGCCCCCTCTAGTGGCTAAGGTGGACATGAGGAACCCCACCACACAACTAATGTACCGCTGTGCGGAAGGGGTCGCTCTGGCGTTTGTTACTGAACCTCAACCAATCCCAATGGACGAGAAATACCGAATGCTCCCGGTGTCACAAGGAAATGCACTGGTCGCTAGTGAGTACCTGAGAAAACCGTACCCCGGCGAATTTGCTCGAGCGTGGGATTGCGGCAGTTTCTGGAACTGCTTGAAGAATGACCGCCCAAAGTGGGGTCCTTCGGCTTAAAGCAAAATAAAACCCCGCCTTGGCGGGGTTTTATCAGCGAATAACCGCTTAGACCGTGAGCGACAGCCCGTGGAAGGCCCGGTCGTAGAATCGCAGCGCCACTGCTCCGAAATCCGCCCGGAAGGACGTGGCACGGCGCGTTACGAACTGCTCGACGCTGGAGTAACTGGCGGTCGACGACTCGAACATCACAATGGCGTTGGGTTGGTTGATACCGAGGATCAAGTTTGCCGGCCACGAGGGATCGGTAACCAGGAAGATTGGCAGTTCGGTCGGCCACATCTCGTTCATGATGGTTTCAACCGTGTCGATGCGGTTAGACATCGGGTTGTCGCCCATCACGTTCGGGCGTCCAGTACGCCCCTGAATCGCCATAGCACCAGCGATGTCAGTGATGATATGGGTGATCGGGGCCCGCTTGGAGTGCTTGGCAATCCACAGCATGAACGCCTTCTGCGTCAGAGCGCCAGCCGTAGTAACAGCGGCGTCAAGGCTTTGGGCGGTCTCGACCATGCCGGCAGAGGCAAGAGATGCCATGCCGTGATCCGAGTCACCGTTGACCATCGAAAGCAGCCAATCATCAGCACGCTCGGCCATATCTTCAGAAACCATGATCGACATGCACTTCTGAATTTCAGAGAAACCGAAGTGATCAACAGCCTGATCAGAAACTTGCAGACCGTGGGAGTAGATCGGCACAGTGCCGGACTGCTCGCCAACCGTCAGCAGGCCAATCGCGGTCGGCTCGGCCAACTGAGCAACAGGCTTGGCACGGCTATTGCGGGCCGGGTCGTAGTTGAAGACAGGGCGCTCGTAGCGCTGACCCTGAATGGACTGAGTCAGACCCACGAGTTGCTTGAACTGACCAAGGACGCCAGACTTGTCCTCGTAGATGTCGTTCTGGATGCCGGTGAGCAGCGCAGCCGGGACAACTAGGCGAGAAATGCCGTTGCTGCCGGGGGCCGTCGAGGCACCTTGAATCGCAACCCCGTCCATGCCGTCAAGAATCGAGCGGATACGTGCCGACTTGAGACCGTTGGACGGATCGTCCTTGCGGTAGAAACCGCATTGAGCGAAAAGCTGCTCGGAGGCGGTCGGCATACCAGCTTGCACCGGATAACGGGTATTCAGTTCGGCGACAAAGCCCTTATCGGACTTGTACATGCCAAGCTCGACTTTGGCCTCGTGCGTGCCGGAACCGTCGGTGTAATTAAACTTGTGTTCCATGTTCTCGATTCCTTACAGGAGGTCAATGACAACGGTAGTACCGACAGCACCAGTGCCAGCAGTCCCAAGAGAGACGACACGGGCCTTGAACGGGGCGGCCTTGGCGGCAGCCTGGTCGGTAGCCTTAACAACCTTGCGCGGGGCGGTGTCGTTAGTCTGGATAGCAGCCGGAGCCGTTGCCAGAACGTAGTCACCAACAGCCAGAGTGCCCGTACCTGCGGTCGCTTGCAGGCCGTTAGCCGTAGCTTCAACGAAGCCCTTGCTGACCACGCCGCCGAGAGAATAGCCGTCATAAACGCCAGTCTCGACAGAGGTTACGACGCCTTCAATGGCGTCAGCGGACGAAACCAGCACGTAGTTGGAGTCGCCCCCAAGTTTTACGAACTTGCCAGTATCGTAGTCATTGGCACGAGTGCCAGCAGCGTTGCCTCCGATCCGGGCAGTAATGACCTTCTCGGAGTAAATGGTCGGCGTAAACAGGAATTTAGCCATTTTTAGTTCTCCTTACTTGCCACGGATGGCGTCGATTTGCGCTTTGGTCACATTGGTCATAACAACCTTGTTCCCTCCACTGTTTGCAGCTTGGTCAGAATTTGCTGCATCTACCGCAGCGACACCGCCAGCTTTGAACGTCTTCAGGAAAGCCTCAGACGTCGCCGCGTAGTCAGCCAGGAGTTCCTGAGCCGACAGCGCGGAAAGGTCGACGTTGGAAGCGCCCATCCGAACCTTCATTCCAGCAACGGCCTTCCGAACGACGTCGGTCAGGCCGTTGTGCGTTGCCTCGATTGAGGCAACCTTGTCCTTGAAACCCTTAACCTCGATACTGAGGGCAAGAATCTCGGCGTCCTTCTCCTTCACCTGCGCTTGCAGGAAGGAAACCACCGAAGCCTGCGACTCATGCTTTCCTTCTTCCGTTTCCGTCACTTCGGTATTCGCCTCGGTAACATCCGGAGTGGCAGCAGCGCCAGCCTCGGCGGCGGACTCATCCCCTTCAACAGCCGGGTCAGCGGCGGCGTCGAGGTCGACCCCAGCGGCTAGTGCGGCGATGTCGGTTTCAGTCAAAGCTTTTTTGGTCATGTCAATGCCTCGTTGGTAATTTCCTGAATTGTTATAGGAATGATTCTCATTGTCAAGCAATTTCGATACCACCAGGTTCATCGTGGAGTCGAAGGTCTCGATCCCGTCCACCAAACCTGCGGCAAGGGCCTCCTTGCCGAAGAATTCGCGGCCTTGCGCCATGTTCGCGTCACACAGGTTAACAGTCGTATTCCGACAGTCGGCGACGTGCTCGAGGAACACGGAATAGGCTGCGTTAAGTTGGTTCTGGAGTTGAGTCTTCGCCTTGTCAGACAGGGGTTCAACCGAATTGGCCAGGGCTTTATACTCCCCTGCGCGGACAACAGTTACCCCGATGCCGGCATCCTTGAGCGCCTTGCTGTACTCCATGTGGGTAGCGATGACGCCGATGGAGCCAACGGTGCTGACGTTGCTCGAATAAACCTCGCGGGCAGAACAGCCAAGCCAGTAGGCAGCAGAGCACATCGCCCCATCGGTAAACGAGTAGACAGGCTTGACGTTCTCGTCAATCAATCGGATCAGGTTACCGGCATCAGCAACTCCGCTCACTGCACCCCCACCCGAGTCGATGTCAAGCACAATGGCTTTGACGTCAGCCTGGTTGGCTGCGTACAGCAGGGCGTGGCGAACGTCTGCATAGCTGGTGACGCCGAGGTAGCGGTTGTACCAGGCGTCGCGGTTGGTCAGGGAACCCTTGATGGCAATAATGCCGACGTCGCCCTGCACAGAGTAATTGAACGGTACTTCGTCGTCGTCTTCCTCATCATCATCGCTGAAGGCCCCGGCCATCATGCGGTCATGGGCTTCCATCGCCAACGCGAGGCTGTGTTCAGTGCCGGCCCACAGCACTTCAGGGAAGGTGTTCTTGGAATTCATGTCTGATCCTCGCTCTTGCGTATGCTTATACCATTGCTTTCTTTTTTGCGCAAGCGCTAGTCTTTTACTTCTACTGTGGCCCATTCTCCCCTCCCTTTCCATCCAGGCATTTCGATGTAGGCTTGCACTTGCCAATTACCAGGAATGTTTATATCGCCGTCCTGAAGCAAGTAGCGAACGTATGTCGTTCCCTGCAAAGTGGCACTCCACGTCTTCTTTCTCCCCAGTGGGTCTTTGGCGATGATCTTCAAGACAGTAGCAGTGCTTATATTCTGCAGGCAGTCAAGGGTGATTTCGGTCCCTTGGTCATTGACGTAAACAATACTCATATCGGCTCCAGAGGTATGCCCGATGTCAGGGAGATGGTTTTCGTCATTCCACTCGTCCCTGAAACCGTGCGTGTTACTGCGGACACTTCGTCCACACCTTTATCAATTGTACTTGAAGTTTGCAGCGTGTCATGCAGATCGGACTCAGCCGCTTCATCAAGGTTGATTTCCGACTCGAGCGTAAGGCGGAAAGGCGACGGACCTAGCACACAAGCGGAAAGGAACAGAGAGGCTGTCGTTGTCGCACTGATTGCCGCACTCAACGCTGTAGATGCGGCGTTTTCGGCACGAATGTAAGCGGAAAGAGACGCTGTCTGTTGCTGCGCTTGCTGAACAACTGCCGACAAGCTGACCACTGTGGATGCCGAATCGCGCACCGCCACAGATAGGCTGGCTGTCGCAGCTTTATCAGCCCGAATAGCTGCATCAACGCCGACTTGGGTGTACTGAGCAGCAGCAGTCTGGATATGAGCCGAAAGAGTTGTAGCAAGGGTGTTGGCCGCCTGCACCGTCGCCGAAAGCGTAGCAGACACGGCAAACGCCTGCCCAACGTAGGCAGACAGCGAGGTGTTGGCCGATGCCGAGCGAGAGATTGCAGCATCCACTCCCGCTTCGGCAGAACGCCCAAACTTAACCGCAGCCGCCAGCGAAGCGATGGCGTTGTGACCTTCCCTAACGGCAGCCGAGAGTGAAGTGGATGCCGCCCGGCCTGTAGCAGTCTCGATATAACCGGAAACGGAAGTAGTAACAGTGCGGTCGATACGAACTGCACCTGCGACCGAGGCAGTCGCAGCTTTTTGCTCAACGATAGCCGACTCAATGTTGGCGGAGGCAGTGCGACTTTGCCTGATCGCTGCGGCAAGAGACACCAAAGCTGTGCGAGCAGCCTGTACCGCAGCCGTCAGGGATGACGCAACCTGGCCGCTGACCCTGACTGCTGTATTAACAGTTGCCGATGTCGTCTTGTCCTGCTGTACCGCAGCCGTCAGGGATGCCGCAACCTGACCGCTGACCTGAACTGCTGTGCCAACGGTTGCCGATGCCGCCTTGTCCTGCTGTACCGCAGCCGTCAGGGTAGAAGTAACAGCCTTGCCCGTCGCCGTATCAACGTAAGCTCCTAGAGATGCCGAGGCAGCATAGGAAACCTGTACCGCTGACGATACCGAGGTGGAAACCTGTACAGGGGTCTGTACCACCGTACCAACGGAGGTCGTGGCTGCATAAGCAACGCTAACAACAGACGAAAGCGAAGTGGAAACCTGTCCGGAAGTCTGAACCGCCGTTTCTACTGAGGCGCTAGTCGAGGCAGTCGCCTGAACCGCCGTACCAAGGGAGGTTGTAGTTGTTCTGTCCGCACGGACTGCCGCAGCAAGAGTCGAGGTGGCGGCGCTCGCAGCACGAATGGAAGTGGAAAGGCTGGCGGTTGTCGCTCTGTCTGCGCGAACAGCAGAATCTACAGTAGAAGTAACCGTCCGGTCTGCCCGAACCGCCGACGTTAAGGTGGCGGTCGCCGTATGGTCTGCCCTGACTGCGGAAGTGACTGATGCAGTTGCTGTCCGGGGTGCCTGTACGGCTGCGGAAGTGGATGCTGTAGCGGTATGGTCTGCCCTGACTGCGGAAGTGACTGATGCAGTTGCTGTCCGGGGTGCCTGTACGGCTGCGGAAGTGGATGCTGTCGCTGTATAAGGAATCTGAACGACGGTAGACAGGCTGGCTGTCTGCGATGTTGCAATACTGACGACGGTTGAAACGGATGTACTGACGGTTCTCGAAGTTTGAACCGCTGAGGACAACGTGGATGTCGCCGCTTGCCCTGCCCTGATCGCAGAAGAAACTGATGCCGTCGCGGTTATGGCAGCCCGTATGGCGGTTGTCAGTGAGGTGCTGGAACTTTGAGCAGCACGAATCGCAGCCGAAGCGCTCGCCGTTGCGGTTCGAGTCGTCTGAATTGCCGCCGTCGCCGATGCGGTCGCCGTTACGGATGCTTGAATTGCCGTTGAAACGCTGGCAGTTGCCGTGTTCCTGGCAGCGATGGCAGCGGCAAGCGATGCCGTCGCGGTGTTCGAGAGGCGGATTGCCGCCGAAACGCTGGCACTCGCCGAGCGCGGCGCCTGAATCGCTGCGCCAACGCTGGCAGATGCTGTTTTTGCGACCGCACCGCCAGCCGCCGGAATCTCGAATTGGACCCACGATACTTTCGCATCGATGGACGCCGCCGAGGGTTTGAAGAGAAATAAGAGCGACATTTAGCCGCAGCCGAGGCAGGTCAGGAAGGCTGGCGGACTCCAATAGACGCGCCCATAGCCCGCTCTACCATTTCCTCCGGCTCTAGCGACCGACGATGCAGTACGCGCCCCACCGCCGCCGCTGCCATAGGTCCCGCCCGCGTTGCCGGCACCGGCAGTTGTGCGCCCAGCCCCGCCGGCATTTCCGCCAGGGTTTCCGGCGCCCGCCGCGCCGCCGGTTACTGCAGAGTCAGAGCCCTGAGTTCCGGCGGCAGTTCTTCCCGCTCCGCCTCCACCCGGTCCGCTGTTCGTTGTTCCGTTGCGATGGCCACCGCGACCGCCGGCCCAGTTGGCAAGCGCGCCCGTTCCTCCGGTTCCACCTGCACCGCCGCCGGTTCCTGCCGTGGCATTGGCGGTTCCGCCGGTTCCGCCGATTGCTATCACGGTGGTCGAGGCGAACGTGGAGTTATCTCCGTTCGCCGTACCGTTTGACACCCCGGCTTTGGTTTGTGCGACCGCGACGGTGTATCCGGTTCCAGGCGTTGTGGTCACAACAGCAGCACGATATTCACCGCCGCCCCCGCCGCCGCCGTTGTTGCCGCTTGTTGCCGCGACACCCCCACCAGTCCCTCCGCCGCCCCACAGCTCGACGATGGCCCATGCGGAATGCGCCGTGTAGGTTGTCGATGCAGCGGTGTAATTGAGAACTGGCATGGTTATGCCGTCGCCGAATATCCGCCGCCGTAGAAATAGGCGGTCGTCACCGAGGCACCAGAAGCGACGTTGAATGCGGTGTTAGCCGTCCCGCGAATCGCGCGAGGCGGCATGAACATGCAACCGCCATAGGCTGGCAGAGGCAGCACGGCGATAACGGTCGACCCGTCCTTGACGTTGCAATAGGTGTTCGTCGCGCTGGCGTTGTAGACCGTGACCCATTGCAGGTAGTTGTAGACCCCGGCGCCGCCTGCGGCCATGATCGACTGGTCAGTGGTGTCAGTTTTCGACCCGCCGCCCTTAACGTCTTTTCCGCCGGATTCGCCAAGTTGCACAATCTGGCGCCGGTCCAGCGTCATGCGGGGAATGCCAACATCGTTTTCGTCGACAAGGTCCGTCGACGTATCGTCAGCCATACACCCAATCGGAAATACTGGCGTGGTCGCAGCAGTAAATGCTGAGTCGTCGGCTGTAGGCCCTGTCACTGCACCGATGTTGCTTGTCCCCGGAGGCAGCGGGAAATTAATGAAGACCCCAGATGTGTTGGCTGAAGCGATTCCAGTTACAACAATCGTTCCCGACGTGTAAGCCGAGCAACGCGCCCGGACATAACCAAACCCAGCCGTCGTGCAGCGGTAAATGTCATTGTTCGTGCTGTTCGTGACAGTTTGGCTGATCGAGTTGTCGCCTGCCCGGTAGGCATAAATGCTTGTCCAGTTGGTGTTATCGTTCGACGCCTCGAAGGTGACCGTGGCGGACCACGTTCCAGTCAGTTGAAACGCCGTATTTGCCTCACCGTTCAAGGTTAGGGTGACCGCTTGCGAACCGGCTGTAAGGCTTCCGCTTCCAGTCACAGGTGGCGCGTTACGTGTAACGTCAACATCAAGCCCGTTGGTTGCATCCGCAGGGATCAACGTCCCGCTGCCGTCCGTGCTGATTGCCAATTTGACAACCTGCGCGTGCCCGCCGGCTCCTGTATCGTCCGTGAGTATGGTTGTCCCGCTTCCTGCGGTGATTGCTACGCCGTCTGCCATGATGTCAGTCCTTTACGATGCGGTGAATTCGACGCGCAGCGCCGAGTAGTCGGTGATTGAATCGGCCTCTCCAGCGGAGAGCGTCTGCGCGAAATCCTGCGCCGAGCCGGTCAGGGTATGCGGTCCCCACGAGGCAATCGTCGTGCTGCCTTGCTTGAGCGTCGCCGTTACGGAACCGCTGCCGGCCAGCAGGCGGTAACGAAGTACGTGGCCCGTGCTTGAAGCTGGATCGCTGGCTGCTGCGAACGCCAGCGTGCAGGACGATTCGGAATCGGTGAGGATGTAATCGGCGTCGCTGTAGCTGCTTTCGTCGAGCATCGCATACAGGTCCGAACCGCTTGATGCCGTCCAGTCGCCAGTGGATACGTCGGAAACCGGGGCGAGAAGCTGCGGAGACAGCCCGACGGGCTGACCAATGACAAGAACCCGCGCGCCCCACGATACAGGGGGCGTCTGCGATGCGACCGACAGCGTCCCCTGCTCTCCAATATGTGTAGCGTAAGTCCAGCAGTCTTTTAACGCGGCGGTCAGGTCAGATGCGATTGCCGGGTGAAAATAGTAGAGATAATTTTTTAAGACAGGCGAGATAGAGCGCATCTCAGCCTTGATCTGATCGGCGGAGAGGGCTCCGTTCCATGCTTTGATGGCGGTCAGCCTGCATGGGCACGGATAACTATACAACTCGCCGAACTGCTCGCGCCCGGCTGCTTGCCTGCTGGAGACATCCGTCGTCACAGCCGACCCGATCTGCGATCCGTTGAGGTAAGCAATCAGGCTTGTTGCCGACTCGCGCACGAGCGCCAGATGTGCCGGGGTGCCGACTGTCAGCGAACTGTTGGTCGCCTCCGCCCCGCTGCCGCCGTTATAGCTGCCCCACCGGATCGTTGTGCCGTCTGAATCTGTGCCGATCCAGTCGGCGTCCCAATAGGTATCCACAGACCCGCCAAGCGCCGCCCAGATATGCCCGTAGTCGTTCGTATCCGACGCCAGATCAACCCATGCCATCCACGTATATGCTGAGTTGTGGTTAACCAGTCCAGAGGTTTTCAGTCCATAATCAGAGGCAGTCGCGCCGACGGAGAGGCTCATGCTTCACGCAGTTCCGCCGTCAGGAGATAGAGGTCGCCGGTCGCCGTGTCGTTCGTGGCGTCATCAGCATCGCGGCTGATACTGATCCTGATCAGGTCCCCGGCAGCGATTGAATCGGCATTGGTCAGGGTGACGGATGCCTGATCGATGTAGCCTGCCGTCCCTGGAACAGTGACCGAGCCGCTGGCATTGACCGTGTCGAAGCTGGTTGTCGCGTCGAGGTCGGTGCTATCGCCATCAGTGACAGCCTCGACGGCGACCTCGAACTCCACCGTGCCGCTGGTGGCGGATGCCATCATGTAGGTAATGACGCACGACAGCGCGCCAGACAGACCCTGTGGGGCGACAAGCGTCCAGTAGGCGGTTTCCTGCGTGGATGCGTCGAAGGCAAGCGCCGGGCGGGCATTGACCGTCGTCAGGCCGGGGAAGTTACTGCTCGGGAATTCGGCCGAAAACGGCGTCAGGACTGCGCGGGTCGTTGCCATCAGGCCACCTCGTAACGGGCTTCAAGCAAGGCGATGAACAACCTGGCCTTCTGCTTCGATGTCAGGATGCCGCGCTGCGGCTGCGGGATTGCCGCGTTGCCATCTGCGGCGCCGCTCGTTTCCCACCAATCATCCATAGCATCGACTACCGCGAGCAATTGCGCCTTTGTCAGTCCGCAGGGGCAATCTGCCGTTCGCATGATCTTGACGAAGATCGCGCGCCGCTGTTCGGTTGTTAGGGTCATGGGTTCATGTCCTGCTTCGTGAATACGACGTTGTTGCCTTGCTGGTAGAGGCGCACGCCGTCGATCTCTGCGACCAACCAGCAAACTTCTTGCGCGTTTTCGCTGCCGGCGCCCTTGACGGCGCGGCGCTTGAACATACGCCCTTCACCGATCAGCGAGACGGTGATGCTTCCATCCGTGCCGTGCCGGTGGCCGTGCTCGTCGGTAGTGATTTCGTGCACCGAGTTACTCATTGTGGTTCCTTGTATCGCTTGTTGCGCACGATAGCGCTGATCGCAAACTGGCTGACTCCGTAGCGCGCGGCAATCTTGTCTTGTGACAAACCGCTGGCGGCATACAGCGCGCGTATCTCTGCAGCCTGTTCATACGTCAACTTCGACCTGCCGTTCGACGAACCAGTCGCAACCCCTTTGCGACGCTGGCGATCTACCATGTCGCGCATGTTTTGTGCATGGTTGCCCAGGTACAGATGCGCAGGATTGCAGCACAGCGTATTGTCACAGGTGTGTAGCACCATCATGCCCTCGGGAATGTCGCCATTGACGATCTCAAAGGCGACGCGGTGGGCACGGGAAGGTCGGCCCTTCCAGCCAAGCACGCCGTAAGGCGCCGGGTTTTTGGCCCTGCCTTCCGGTATCCAATCCAAACCCAACAATCGTTTTCACCACGCTTTTCTACTCGCTTCCAGAATGCTTCGATGCGGTATTTGCTCCACCGCTCGACCATGTATTGCTTTTCCATATGCCACCTCCTTTACAGAAGGTAACATTATACATCGGGTGCTATATTTCATCCCATCCGATCGTCAAGGTCTCACTTGACGTGATGCCTCCAGACGCCGATGTACCGACTGCCAGCATCATGACGAGGTGGTCTCCCTTTTCCCCGGTGCTGGTGTAAGGCCCGGCGCCAAGGGTGAGTGGGGAACCAGAGGTATAGGTGAACGCATCGGTGTAGCCAGCGGTTCCTGTGGCTTCGGCCGGCGTCGTGTAGCTTGCAACCGCCTTGGCATACAGCATGACCCCTGTGCCGAGGCCATTGGACCCGTCCATGTAAGCCTTGACGTTCGTGATTTCGGTATAGGTGCCGCCAGAGACGTTGAACCGCAACCACTTCTCGAACGAGTAGTCGGTGCCAGCACCAGGCTTGACCATCGGATTGCTGGTGTCGACGGTGGCGTTGTCGGCATTCTTGAAGCGAATCTGCCCGGAAGTTTTATCGGTGGGGGTTCCACCGGCACCGTTTTTCTCGATGATTTGTACAGTTGCGGCCATGTTGGTTCTCCTAAGTAACCGTTAATACACGTAAATACTGTTCCTAATTTGCGCCTCTGTCAATCCACCGGACTACAGTCATCCCCGCCCACTTACATCAGACAACAAACTAGCCTTACACCCAACTGATCTCTGCAACAAGCCTTTGCATTAGGCCCTTGCTCGCACAAGCTACAGCGTAGACTTCTTGGCGGCAGCCCATGCCGCTCCGATTGCGGCAATGATGCCGACCGCCCACGTCATGATTTTTCCGACCAACTTCGACCCTTTCCACATGCTGACCATCTCGTCAATCGACTCCTTGATGGTGTCTTCACGGGCAACGTGATCACTTAGTTCCTTATTCATTGACGCCAGATCAGACTTGATCATGTCCAGTGTTCGATCTTGGTGATTCAGCCGCCAAAGGATAATCAACAACGGGTCTTTTTCGACGTGAGACACATCGGCAACATGCTGCGCTGCCTCAAGCATTTCTTTTTCCAGATGGCGTTCGTGATGCTCAGTGGACATCGTCGCGTTTCCCGTCCTTGTCAAACCTGATGTCGTTTCGACAGTCATCCTCAACAAAAGATGACACAAGGTAAACTAGCGCACCTACTGCCAAAAAGCAGGCAACAATGCCGGATACCATAGCCAAAAGACGAAGCACTTCGCCGCTGTTGAAGATGAACCCCTCGGTCATTTCAAAACCGGCACATCACCGTCGGTATCAGGGTAAAAACAGGGTCCGTCAACGTTCCGCGCAGAGCCTCCGTATCCTCCTCCGTCAGACCCTGCGGGCGGTGGATTGCCAGCCCCAGGTGACAATCCGATACGCTTGGTCGTGGAGACTGTGACCCAAGCATTGAACACCCCGACAAGAGCAGCAATAGCGCCAGCGATAGAGGCCACCCCCTCAGTGTCAAGGGCAACCGTATGACCATAAGCGGAAGCGACAACAAGGCTGGAGGAGAGCAGCACAGTAAGTGCATTGACCAACACCTGCCGGTTTTTCCACGTTTCGGCATTGGCCAATTCCTCCCCGGCGCGGAGAACGCGGAACAAGTCAATTAGGGGGGGCATTGTAGGCTCCGCTACGGTAGTTGGCGATGACGATCCTCGCCGTGGTCAATGTCACCAATGCAGCCTGTTTCTGTTCTGGCGTCAGCGTCGGAGATTTCATGATGACATCAAGAACCACGGGAAACGCCTTGTTAGACATCGCGTGCAACGCCTCGATAGTGCTATCAGCCGCACAAGCAGCAGTAACAAAAGGCTCGGCAACGGCAAGTTGTTCCTTGATCTTGGGGTCGATGGCCGGATCAAGCTGCAAACCGAGAACTACCGCCTGCGTCAGAGGGCAAGCAGTATCACGCAGGTCGGCGAGGTTCTGCTGGTTATCCTGCTGCGTCGTAGCACACCCGGAGAACAACAACAGCATGAACAAGGCGCCTATAAGCACTCCGATAAGGGGAAGGAGGGGGCTTGTGCGGTAATGTGACATGGTCATACCTCGTTATCTTCTGCGGCGTAGCGCAAATCGTTGGCAATACGGCGAGCCCACCCACGGCCAAACGTCGGCCAAGTGGAGAGACGAGCCAGGAAATCGAGACGGGCAGCCACGTAACGCAGCAGCACATCGGACACCGGGGCGGAAGCAAGGGCTCGCCTCGAAATCACCCCGAAGTGGCCGTCGTCGGCAACGCCGAGCACCGTCTGCAGCTTGCGAATAGCGGTCTGGATGCCGGAGTTGACCGCGAAATCGAACGCCTGAAACTTGATGGAGGGGTGGCAAGCATCCCCCAGCGGGTCCCAGAAATCCTTGCGGTAGATCGCCTTTGCTGTTTCCAGGTCAAGGCTCTTGATGTTAAGCGCCGGATATGAGCGTTTGCTGATTCCGTACTTGGTCTCTCCGCCCGGATCACGAGGGTCAAATACATACCCGCCCTCATGGTCGATGAGGCGGTCGAACGTTTGATCAAATGTCAGTTTTTGCATGTCCGTACCTTATCCAGTTTCCCAATAGCGACAAGCAGAACGAAACCTACCTCAGAAAGAGCGTCTACAGCCTCAGTCGATCCCTCTCCATGCGGAGACAAGCCTTTAATGACCCGCTCCTCGTCATCCCTGATCTTGGCGATACGCTCCCTCATGTGGGCTAACTGCTCAATCTCGCACTTGACCCGGAGTCTGCGGACCTCGTTCATGCTTCATCCCTGCCAGACGCGCAAAAAGGGTACTTGAGGTGCCGATAATTCAGCCAGAACCTTCTCCAGCTATTCGAAGTTGCAATCATGCCAAATTGCTTCAGGTTGCTTTTATTCATGGTTTTCTTTGACCCTGGTTTATTTCAGTATATTACCCGAACCTGATGACGTCAGCCATAGTTTCGGCCTTTTTATTGCTTCCACGAGCGCCCCCGGTCGGGGTATCCGGCTTTAGGTTCTGGTTCATGGTGCTGCCGTCATTGGTAGCGCCGTTGTAGCCGCTCCCCGCAGGCTGGGTTGTCGCATTCCTGAACATTGTTCCCGACAACTTCGGCGCCCCGGCAGCCGGCAATTTCCCGGTCAACATGATTGAGGCTTCCTCGTCGCTGATAAAGCCAAGGCTTAGTTGTTCAAGTATCCGGCTCTGCTTCATCGCCCTGAATGCCTCAACTTCGTTCTTCGGGCGCAGGTCGATGTCTTCGTAAGCGAATTCGACGTAGCAGTCGATACCGTACAAGCGTACAGCCAAGGTGAATACGCGGCTGTAAAGCTCGTTGAGTTTCTTGCGGACCAGCCCATCCGCCGTCTTCATGTACAGCAGAGCCTCAGCGGAAGCGATGTTGGCGCTGGCGCTGCCGTGGCCGAGAATCGTCGGCATGGATTTGGTGCCCGTTGCCAACTTGCTGTTGGCAATCCCTTGCAGCGCTTCCCACTCATTACTGAGGTTGGTGTTGCCATGGTCAACCACCTCAATACCGATGGTATCGAAGACGATCAGAGCGTCCTCGGGCTTCAACCCGTTGACCTTGGTCTCGATCTCGCTGACGACAGTAGCCATATAGTCCGCGATCTTTTCCTGATCATTCTGGAACTCGAGCGGAATGCCCTTGCGGAATTTCTCTTCGTCGATGGTAACAGTGACTCGCGGATGTATGGCCCGCTTGACGACGCGCCGCAAATCGTTCATGAAGTCGGTAGAGAACAACACCGGCTGCAGGGCAGGTTCGAGGGGCGACGCCGAGTAGGGTTCAAGCAGGTCCTGGTCGACCGAACCGTAGAAGAAGGTCGGGATGTCGAGGTCGACCTCGACACCCGCAATTTCCTGCACCGGCTTGAGGCGCTTGCCGTTATCCGCAGGGTAGAACTTGATCGCCGTCGTCGAGATGGGCTGCAGGCGTTCCGGCAGTCGGGTCTTGTCGAGGACAAGTTCGACGCCATAGGAGCCGTAAAGCATGAGTTCCTTGCCGATGGCCTCGGACGTAGAGAGCAGCGAGTTGCGGTCGGCGTAGCCCATGTCGTAGGACGACAGGAAGTTCATGCTGGCAATGATTTGCTGGAGCAGCTTGGTGCCGTCCGGACTGACCGTGCCGTCCATGTTGTACGCGACTGCGGTCCAGGAATCCGTAATCGCCGTGCGCAGTGCGGCGTTTACAGCGGCGCTGATGTCAGGAGACGCAGCGGCGAAGTCCCGTATGATGGTCCTGGTGTCAGCGCCATTGCGGTAGGTCAGGGTGTCGGTATTTGCCAGCCGACGATCAGTCAGCGGCAGCGAGTTGGACTCGGACGGCTTTGCCGTCTTAAGGTACGACGGCGTCGTCAGTTGCGACCGTGGAAGCCGCTTCGGCGGGTTAGGCGTCGCCACCTCCGACTTGGCGTCAAGGCTGGTGCGCTGGAACAGAGAGGTCAGGAATTTGGGAAACATGGTCGCTCCAGGGAGTTGAAGCGCTTATATCATATGCTTCCTGTTTTAGGCAAGTGTCACGTCAAGCCTCTCCCACATCACAATGGGCGCCTGGCACAGTGGCCGCACCTTCGCACAGAAATACTCGTAGGCTTCCTCGCGGGTCATGGCTTCCCTGCGTGAAAGCAAATCAAGGAGGCGATCCCCGGAGTAGACGAGTTCCCTGTGGTCGGTGATGCCGACGATGGCGTCGTCGAGGTTGGGGAAGCGAGGGAGGTTGAGGGTCATTGATTGAGCCTTTGTTGTGCAACTTTGAAGTAACCTTGGTCTTTCTCAATGCCGATAAAGTGCCTTCTCGTGTTCTTGCAGGCTACGCCGGTACTTCCGCTCCCCATCGTATTATCTAACACAGTGTCTCCGTCATTAGAATACGTTCTTACAAGCCACTCAAGCAGGGCTACCGGCTTTTGCGTCGGGTGGAGGTTGCTAGTCTGCTTGTCACTAGGAAACGTGATCACGCTGCGCGGGTAGCGCTCCGTCGAGTCGTAGGGCAGTTCGCCAAAATTCTGTGCCCCGTAAACTGGCGTAGCGTCCTTGCGTTTAGTCGCAGTCTTCCTCGTATGCCCCGCTGTTTTTTGTGGGTTGTACGTTGGCAATTTGTCGTAGAAAACAAGGATGTTTTCGTGGGCTTTCATTGGCATTTTCTTGGCGTTAAGGTGCCCGGTTGGGTGTGTTTTCTCCCACACAATCTCATAACGCAGCCAAGGTAGGTTGCTGCAGCCTAATACTTTATCGAAAGGCGTCTGGGCAAACAACAATATCGCTGCGCTTGGCTTGCATACTCTCATGTATTGGTTCCAAAGCTGCGCAAGGTCGATTTGGGTGTCCCACTTGCACTTGGTAGTCCCATAAGGAAGGTCAGCGATAACAAGGTCTACGCTGCTCTTTTGGAGGGCTGTCATAACATCAAGGCAGTCCCCATTGTGCAGCCTAATGTCCGATTGTGTCATATTCCGTTCTTGTTCTTAAAGGTGAAGACGGAGGTGGTGGGTAGAGTAGCCAAGCCTGTCGATGCCCCCCTCATTTTCGCGCCAATAAATGCGTAAAGCCCAGAAAATAACAGGTGGTCAACGCCCTTGGAGGACTTGACCCACACGTAACGCATCTCATTCTCACTTGTATATTGGCGCTCCCGAGTCATGTCCATGAAGTGCGCAATAATCTCTTCCTTCATTTCCGGTACGGCAAACTTGATGAGGCCGGAACGCACATGCCCCATCATGGCATCAAGGGCTGTGTCGCGGTTGATATTGACCTGCCTCACCAACTCCCTGCCCTCCTCCGGCTTTTCCTCGTAGCGCTTCAAAGTGTGGGTTTCCGCGTTCTTCGACTTGACGAATACCGCCGCCCAAAGATTCGGATCATACACCTGCATTCGCATGATGGTGTCGGTGTAGGGGAGCGCGTCGGCGACGGTCAGGCTGACCCTGTACTGCCGCGTCAATTCACCACGGCGCTCGTCGAGTCGTCCGATAGGGATCATCTCGGCGTGCTCCAAGATCATCAAGCCGTCGTAATTGACCGCCCAAATGGTGCAGGCACACTCGAGCCCCATGTCGAGGCCCATCACCCGCATCATGTTGCTGCCGCCCTTCTCGCTGATGAAGCAAGCGGCAAGCTCTTCGTAGGTGTAGGTCGACTCCAAGTCCTCGTAAGGCAGCCCGCATCCAGTGTTCATGAAGTCGACGTAGCGTGCGTACTCGGTACGCTCCATGACAAGGTCGCTGGCCTTGCGGTAGTCAGGCAAATCGCAGGGGCTGACGGCATAGCCAACTGCTTCATACTTGTCATCCGGGTTTTTACACACCCATTCGCGGTGTTCAGGGGTGTAATCAGGGGCTTTACCACACCTCGGACAAGCAAAAAAGGCGCTCATATAGTCCAATCTGGCCAGTTTTACCTTGTTCAAAGTGCTCCAGTCGATCTCAGGGACCCCTGGAATCCTGATGTCGTGGGGTAGATTCGGCCAACTCCAGTGCCCGCAATGGGTACATTTGACCATGCGAAAGTGCTGTTTCGACTCGTCAAACAAGGCGGAAATACCTCGTCCAGGCAGCGTCGGCGTGGAAAAATAGATTTTTTCCTTGTATTTACTGTGATTAAGGCGGGACTGGTACTGTTTTACGACAGTGGCATTGGCATACGAAAATTCGTCCGCCACAACAATGTCCGACGGCACGCTGATCGCCTGAGAATCCTTGCTTGCCCCCTTGAAAAACACAAAGGAATGGCCGAGTTTCTTGACCGAGACGTTGTCGACGCTGCTGTCGATGAGTCCAGACAAGTATGGAGAGTCGTTGATGATGTCGTTGACCCGCCCTTTGGCGAAATCAGACGCCGCAGACTGGGTCGGCATCACATAAATGATGTTGAGGGGTTCAATTGCGGCTCGCGCAAGGATGAGTCTAGCCACAAGTTCCGAACAGCCGACCTGAGAGGGCTTTGTCACCACGATATTCTTCAAGGTTTCCTCGAGGATTTTTAACTGGTACTCGTGCCCCGCAAAAGAAAACGGCTCTCCCTTGAGAAAAGTGTTCTCCTCAAGCCAGCGGGCGATGTCGCCGCGCTTGTAGCGGCCAAGGGTGCCGGCCCGCAGGCGGTCCATGTGGGCTTTCCAGACTGCACTCATTTAACCACTCCTATCTGGTCTGCCTCTCTGTCATACCTCGAGAAAAACGCCTCTACCGCCTCGGTCGGCAGCCCGTGAACCGCCTTGATGAGGGCGGCCTCCATCTTCTTCAGGTTTTCAGCCTCAGCAAGATCGATCTGGAGTTTCGCCAGCTTTTCGATTACCGCTGATACACTGTTGACCGCCTGGACGATCTGGTTGAGGGGGATGGAGTCTTCGTCGTAGTCGAGCACTTTGGCTTGCAGGCGCTGTGCGATACGCAGTTGGCTGACAAGTTCTGCCTCCACGTCGACGTCGCGTAATTTGGTCGACGGCAGACAAGCCTCAATCTCCAGTTTGTACCTCAACAAAGTCTCTACCGGCAACGCCTCCCACCTGAACGTCGGAGGAGCCTCCTGCTTGTCCCGCCCGAAGCTCTTTACTTTGCTTTCGTCAATCATACTGTGTTCCGGTAAGTGGTAAGGGCTGGTATTTGAGTGAATCTTTCAAGTATAAGCCTGAGTACCGCGTCTTTGGAAAGGCCAGTGACAGCGGCAAGGGTTTCCAGCTTGTCCACGGCGGCTGGCGCCGCCAGGGCCAGCGTCTTTTTATCATACGGCGCGACTGCCTCATTCTTTTTGACTCGATCAGCGAAAGCGGTGACGACGTCGTCAGGCGTTGCGTTGATGATGACGTCGCTTATCCACGCTCCCGCTGTTTTACGATTGGCATTGGCGTGGTCGTGGACAGCGGCATGAATCTGCTTTGTCAGGCGGAGGGCTAGTTGGATTGTTTTCATAGAGAACAATGTACTAGAAAAGTTTTGAAAAGTCAAATTTTTGTAGAGGGGGGTAGGTTGGCCCCGGCCCTGGCCATGACGTTATAAAGATAGGCCGTCACGGTTCGCCTATGCTGCCGGCGACGCTGCCGGCGACGCTGCCGGCGACGCTGCCGGGGACGCTGCCGGCGACGCTGCCGGCGACGCTGCCGGCGACGCTGCCGGCGACGCTGCCGGCGACGCTGCCGGAGACGCTGCCGGCGACGCTGCCGGCGACGCTGCCGGAGACGCTGCCGGGGACGCTGCCGGGGACGCTGCCGGCGACGCTGCCGGAGACGCTGCCGGAGACGCTGCCGGAGACGCTGCCGGCGACGCTGCCGGTGACGCTGCCGGTGACGCTGCCGGTGACGCTGCCGGTGACGCTGCCGCAAACTACTGTATAAATGAACAGTTGCACTATAGGGATTTTTGCTTTATTGTTCGTTCATGGCCGTATGTCCGGCTGATCTAGTGGGAGCGCATCATGGTACTTGTCATCATCGCCATAGTCGTTACGGGCGCCACGACTGGCATGGCTATAGTGCGCATCATTCGTCGTTTTCATTGAAAGGAACTATCATCATGTCAAACGCAATCATCGCAACCCCCGCAACATTGCCGGCCACAACAGGCAAGCTTTTTAAGGGTTTCAACGTTTCGGGCTTTATCGGCCAGATTCTCCCCTATGCCGACAGCGAAGCCGGTAAACCGTCGCTCATTCGCATGAACAGCGCCAGCGCCACGTCCGCACTTGGGGGCAAGACCACGGCACCCGCATTCATCACCGGCCTGCTGTACATGCTGGCGGCGCACGCTTATGGACAAAAGACTGCGGAGAGCTTGGCCGAAAAGCTCCCGAATTATTCCGCCCATTGCTTGCTTGCTGGTGCCTCCCTTCTGCCCAAAGGCAAAGGTTGTACGATCGCCGCGCTCAAAAGCGCAACCGAACATGCGGTCAACGCTCTGCTGACGTTGCCAGCGAAGAAGATCACGGTACAGCGCACCACGCCAGCGAAGGCCGTTGAACTGCCAGATGCTAACACGGCCGACCAGTCCTACATGGCGAAAGACTCCATGCTATGCAATCTGCCGATGGACGCTGAGGAGCAAAGTAAGCGTTATGCCGGCCACTATCTGCGTCAATCCCAGGGTGCAACGGCCGCGCGCCTGCTGTCGCCCGAGTGGCGCGAAGCTTGCGCGGAATACGAAAAGGCGGAGTGGCGCGCGCAACAAGCTGAGATTAGGGCGGCCGATGTAATGGCCGACCGGGCAATTGCGGTCCAAGAATTTGTCAAGTTGGCGGAATTCTTGGGCGTGAAGCTCACAGCAGCACAATGCAAGGTACTGGCCGCGTAGTCTCCAGATAAAGCGCCTTAGAAATAGGGCGCTTCAGTCTGGCGATTAGCGCCCTTCTTTAACAATCTGTCCCGTTTAATCCGCCCACGCTGTAACGGCATGGCGCGGATAACATCGCGCGACTTGCGCGGTAATTTCAGCCTTTGGTGCTAACGTCTGCCCTTGAGTTTTCCGGCCGTGCTGGAAAGCAAAACAGGGTACGAGATGCTAGACAATTACCGCAATACAGATGCAGCGAATACGGGTCATAGGTTGATTCCTGATTCTAACAAAACGTTGCCTAGGGCGTTGCCTAGGGCGTTGCCTGGGGCTTGCCTGGGGCGTTGCCTGGGGCGTTGCCTGGGGCTTGCCTGGGGCGATGCCTAGGGCGTTGCCTGGGGCTTGCCTGGGGCGTTGCCTGGGGCGCTGCCTAGGGCGTTGCCTGGGGCTTGCCTGGGGCGTTGCCTGGGGCTTGCCTGGGGCGTTGCCTGGGGCGTTGCCTGGGGCGTTGCCTGGGGCTTGCCTGGGGCGTTGCCTGGGGCTTGCCTGGGGCGTTGCCTGGGGCGTTGCCTGGGGCTCTGCCTGGGGCTCTGCCTGGGGCTCTGCATGGGGCTCTGCCTGGGGCTTGCCTCAGGGCGTTGCCTGGGGCTTGCCTCAGGGCGTTGCCTGGGGCTCTGCATGGGGCTCTGCCTGGGGCTTGCCTCAGGGCGTTGCCAGTCAATCAGATCAACCTTATAAAACAATGCGATTCTGAAAAAACCTAGATCATGGTTAAGGGGCGTACTTTGCCCAAAATTTCAGAATCGGCGCCGTGTTAGCACAATGCAGCCTAACCCTAATGAATGGGCGAATTGCATTGTCTCGGGATTGTGAGTCTTCCAGTCATAACCAACACTAACCGGCGCATGAAACAACTATCACGGCTCATATCTGGACAGCGCAGTAAAGGATAGGAATCGGCACGTCTACACAGATGCGGCGATAACCCTCGTAAATGATTCCGACAAGTCAAGGCGCTTGCGTGCTAAACGCTTCCTTTATGGATCGACTAATAACGGTTATGGGTGTAACTGATAGGATGTTTCACGGCTTGAAACCCGGCTAATTGAATTTCCGCCCGCGAGTGCGATAACTCGCCTAGACAATCGAATTCTGTCATTGCTTATCCAAGCCTTAACCTGGGCAGGATGTTGTCTAGTATTTTGCCAAAGGCCGTGTTATGAGCGCGGCCTTTGTTGTTTGTAGTTTGCTTTAACCCGGCCTGTTATGAGCAGGCCGTATAAAGCAAACTTGCTTTAACCACGACGACAATGACGACGATCGTTGTCAGCGTTCATTAACTACCTCTGGAGAAAATCATGGACCGTTACCACCTGGAAAGAATGACCCTTTGCGAAAAGGATGATGCTGATTGCCCGGATGAACTTTGGCATGTGCCGCTTTACAAGGTAGTCACACAAGCTGGCCACGTCGTTGAAAACTTGCTGACACATGACCAAGGGTTGTTAGCCATTGACAGCCTCGAATTCAATGACAGCATGTATGACGAGGTTTAACAACCTCGACGTCGACATCTACAGAGACGTCGACTTCAAAATCGACCTTGAATCCAGGGTTGATTTTGAAGTCGGAAGCAAGTTTTAACCCATTGGCCACGACGACGACAATCACTTTCACTCTGGCCAAGTCTTTAACCCATTGGCCACGACGACGACAATCACTTTCACTCTGGCCAAGT
>WBZM01000580.1_pt1 | contig 48605 bp, 36 predicted proteins | sample 5204271 | NCBI WGS metagenome assembly WBZM01 (sample SAMN12344346, study PRJNA552823) | activated sludge metagenome | biome: Activated sludge suspended growth; feature: Nitrification reactor; material: Wastewater; isolation source: activated sludge from nitrification reactor of wastewater... | reverse complement strand
GGTAGTCGGTGTCTCGATCGAGCGGGTGAAAGGCCATCGCAATGTCCGTCTGATTCAACGGGTATGATTATAGCATAGCTCTGGGTAAGCCCGACAGGCTGCTAGATACACAGCGCTTTCGGCCACCTCGCCGAAACCCTTGCCTCATGCGGCTTTCCGACAGGCGTGTTACTTGAGGGTGTCAAAGTCGGGTCTCAATGCCGACCTCAAACATGCCATCGGCACGATGGTGCCGGTGCGAACCAAAGCCAGGCTGAAACTCGCCGCCACCGAGCACATGGTCAAGCTCGAACAATCACCCGAACGGGTCAAGCGCTTCTTCCAAGATCGGCAAGTCAAATATGCCGCTTGAAACTTCAGACTCCAATTGGCCGGATCAATAACAGACCGACGACTGGATTCTGGCGCCATCTCCTTGGCCCCATGGTCGGGGCGGGTCTTTTTCCGTGCACCGTGAAGTATTTCGCACTTCGGGCAATCTTGTGCTTTCCTCTCCGGTTGCGGGCCGCTAGCCTATGCGGAGAAGGAGTTCGACATGGATAGTTCGTTGAAACAGAACCTGGGCCTCCACACGCCGGCAACCCGGTCTTCGCCCCTGGGGAATGGCAGTTGCACTGCGGCCATCGGCGACCAGCCGGCAATCTCGTGGCAGTGGGCGCAAGATGATCGCGTGCTGCAAGTGCAACTCAGGCGCGCCGGCAACGTGTCGTGCGCCGACGTCGTCGTTCCGGTCTGGTCTCTCGCCGAGGAGGGCGAGGGGCTTCCGCGCTGCGACGGCAAGTTTGTCCGCTACTGCGATATTCCGGCCGAAATGCTGCGCGAGTTTCGCGAGCAGCAGATGTTGGCTGGCAGGCCGTTTTCCGGGGCGGCGTTCGTCGAAGACTTCCAGTTGTTCGCCGATATCCAGGCCCACCACTGGTGAGCAGTTGCCGGCTGCCTCCGGCTTGAATCACTTTCCCGGTACGAACGACACCAGTTCGGTGCGGTCGGTCGTGAGAAATTGCCCCCTCGTATTCTTTGCCGTCACCTCGTGGGCGATGAAGCGGGCGAACGTTCCCGGGGCGACCCAGTAGGCGCGTTTCAAGGTGACCGGATGGCGGATCCGGTGACCGGTCGATTCGACGCGAAAGGCATCGAAGGTGCCGGCAGGTACGGTGATTGCCTCTCTGGCCACGACCCTGAAATTCTCTTCGACTTCATCTTCCTTGCCGTCGGGGAGGGCGACCCGATAGCGGGTGTTCCAGACCTTGCCGAGGCTGTATTCGGAAGCGTGGAACTGATTCTCGCTGTAACGACGTCCATCTGGGTTCTTTAGCGGATTGCCGAGCAGGTCGGTGATTGCCGTGCCCTTGTTGAAGATCACTTCGCCGTCCGAAATCCCGGTGACGACCAGAGTATATTCCTTGGACTGGATCCTGGTCAGCAGGTCGAAGACGCGGTACGCATACCTGTCGCCAATCCGGAACTGTCCGGCCACGGCGCTGCCCTTGGTGAATGGATTCCCTTTATTGCTGGCGATGTTGATCCGTTTCTCGCCCCGCCTGGCCAGCAGGCCGTCGAGCCTGGCTTGCGCGAGTTCCGAAAAGTGGCCGCTGGGATAGGTCTTCAGATAGGCGACCAGCGGTCCCGGCTCGTTGGCCTTCTGCGCCTTGTCCCACAGCGCGAGTTCCTCCGCGAAAAGCCGGTCGAGTTCGTCCTGCGAGCGCTTGCGCATCTCGGCGGGCGGGATGAAATAGAAATCGTCCTCAAGCGAGGTACTTTCCCAGGGTATCTGCTGCCCCTGCGAACTTCGCCGCACCGACAGGCGGACACGCTTGAAGACATCCTCGATCCGGGCTTCCGGGGTGACCATTTCGCGCAGCAGGCTTTCCGTATATAGCCCGTTCCTGCCGGTACCGTCGGAGGCGACGTTGCCGGGTGCGGTGGCGTAGGCGAGCAGGGTACCGATCGGCGCGTCCATCTGGCTCAATCCCTTTCCGGTCCTGTGTTCCGAGCCGAACGGATTGTCGCGACAGGCGTCAAGCACGACGATGTTCATCGGATTGCCCGCCTTGCCCAGGCCGTTCAACAGGTTGCCGAGATCGACGGTCTGGCGTGGCACGTCATCGGCGCGGTCCAAGCGCGCGTCGACCGGTACCAGGAAATTCCGCCAGTCGAGTTGCAATCCGTGGCCGGCGAAATAGAAAAGTCCAACCCCATGGGTCCTGGCGAGACTGGAGCTGTGGCGTCGAATGGACTCTTCCATCGTGGTTCGCCTGGCGTCGAGCTGCAGGTCGACCGAGAAGCCGAGGTGTTTCAGTTGGGTGGCGATGGCGTTCGCATCGTTGGCCGGATTCCTGAGCGGAATGTCCGGGTAGGCGCTGTTGCCGACGATCAGCGCGGCGCGCGGCAAGGCATGGATGGCGCTGGCCAGAACATGCCGCGGCAGGAGCGGCGCCAGCGAAAGCGCGGCGAGCCGGGCCAGGGTCCGGCGCTTTTCCCTGGACAGGGCGGCCGAAGATTCGTCTGCGACAGGCATTTCTCGTCCTCGCTTGCGCAAGCTTTGTACAAGTATAGGCTGTCCGGGAGCGGTGCGAAACGCTCTATACTTGCAGCCAGTCCTGCCGGTTGGCTGACGATGGAGGAGGCGCACGGTGAAAGCTTTCATTCTGATTCTTGGCGGAATGCTCCTGGCCACGAGTGCGGTGGCCGAAACCCTGATAACGGAGTCGGAAGCGCGCTTGCCGCCGGCCCCGGCGACCGTCGCGGCGACGCGGGCGATTACCCGCGGTCCGGGAATACGGGTTCTCTCTCCGGATGCCGGCAGCGCGTCGCTGGTCTCGCCGTTCCGCCTGCAGGTCGCCTTCGAGCCGCACGGCGGGGCGAAGATCGACCCATCCACGGTCCGCTTGACCTACCTGCGCAGCCCCAGTGTGGACCTGACTGAGCGCGTCAAGGGCGGATTGTCGGAAAAGGGCATCGATCTCAAGGTGGCGGAGGTGCCGCCGGGTGAGCATCAGATCCGGGTCAGTGTGCAGGACAGCGATGGCCGGGTGTCGAATGCGCTGCTCAACCTGAACGTGACCAAGTAAGCCGTGCATTGCCCCTACTGCGTCAGCGACATCAACGACGAGGCTGTCGTCTGCCCTGTCTGTCGGCGCGACCTTTACCTGTTCAAACCCTTGCTGGCGCGCATCGAGGCGCTGGAGAAGCGGGTGGTCGAGCCTGATGCGGCAGCGACGGAATTGCGCAGCGCGTCCGACCGCGCCGACATCGCAGTGGATGGGTCGCGCTTCGAGGACGAGCCCGAGGTCTTTCCCGGCAGGGCGCAATGGCTGGGCAACTGGCTGGCACCTCTGGCCCTGTTGCTGCTCGCGCATGGCCTGATCGTCATCGTCTATGACCTGAATACGATCTACCTGCGGGTGGTGTCGCTGCTGATCCCGCTGCCGTTCGGCATGCTCCTCAACTCGCGTCAGCGGCATCGGCGCTGGCTGCTGGCGCTGATGACGATCAGTCTGGCCGGACTGGCGGTACTTGGCATGAGCGCGCTGACGGCGCTGGTCGATGGCACCCCGGTGCTGCCGTCGGGGCTGCGCGAATGGCGCGAATTCATCGAATACGCGGCAAGCATTGGCCTGAGCTTTGTGAGCGGCCTGATCATCGGCGGCATGTCCCGGCAAAGGGCTCGGGCGCTGCGGACGGCAGGGTTGTCGGTGGCGCTCGCCCGCCTGGTCAGCAACGGGGCCGAGAAGACCGAGCAGTTTCAGGCATTGGTCAAGAAGTTCAACGATCTGGGCGGGACGCTTACGGCCGCCGGCACCACGCTTGCTGCCGTCTACGCGGGCCTGCAGGGCGTCATCGGCAAGTAGCGGGAGGTCCAACAGGGGCGGGGGCGCGGTTTGACATCGCCTCGCGCGGCCGCGCATACTCGTCTCGGCGCCATTGCGCTTGCCGGTCCGCTTAGGCGAAGGACCATGCAGAACAGAGGCGAGGATATAACCGAGAATCGGGTGGTGTACAACAATGGCAGTCCCATCACCGACCTGATCGGCAACCCAGTCAAGCTCTCTGATGGAACCCGTTACTCGGATGCGCAGCACCACATTGCCGAATACATCCTGGGCAAGCGGTGGACCGCTCGCCACCGCTTGGTCAAACCGAATGGCTCAGCCTACGATTCGGAGATCGACTACCGCTTCGTCGCCAGGGAGCGGATCACCGTTCCGGCGGGCAGCTTCGAGGCGTTCCACATCGAAGGGGTTGGCTGGAGTCAGAGCGACAAGCACGGGGTCAACGTGTACAACCAGTTCTGGATATCCCCGGAAGTGCGACGCTACATAGTGCATGAATCCCGCACGCGCTTCCCCAGCGGAAAATTGTCCAAGCACGAGCGCTACGAGTTGACCGGCTACGCGCAGCGCTGACCGCGCCTGTCACGCCGCGTCAGCATCCCTTGTACTGCGGCGCGCGCTTCTGCATGAAGGCGTCGATGCCTTCGCCGGCGTCGTCGCTCATCATGTTGCAGGCCATCACCTCGCTGGCGTAGTCGTAGGCGTCGCTCAGGCCCATCTCCAGTTGCTTGTAGAACATGCCCTTGCCGATGCGCACGGCGACGGCGCTCTTGGCAAGGATGGACTGGACCAGGCGCTCGACCTCGGCGTCGAGCGCATCGGCCGGCACCACGCGGTTGACCAGGCCCTTCGCCTTTGCCTCCATGGCGTCGATGAAGTCGCCGGTGAGCAGCATCTCGAGCGCCGCCTTGCGCCCGAGGTTGCGCGCCAGGCCGACCGCCGGCGTCGAACAGAAGAGGCCGACATTGATCCCGGAGACGGCGAATTTCGCCACGTCGGCGGCGACGGCGAGGTCGCACATCGACACCAGCTGGCAGCCGGCGGCGGTGGCGATGCCGTGCACGCGGGCGATCACCGGCTGCGGCATGCGCGTCAGTGTCAGCATCAGGTCGCCGCACTGCCGGAACAGCGCCTGCATGAAGCCCTTGTCGTGGTTGGCGCGCATCTCCTTGAGGTCGTGCCCGGCGCAGAACGCCTTGCCGGCGCCGGCGATGACGACGACGCGCACGGCTTCATTGGCGGCGATGGCGTCGAGTTCGGCCTTGATCGCGGTCAACATGTCCTGCGACAGCGAATTGAACTGGCCGGGCCGGTTCAGGGTCAGCGTGGTCAGGCCGTCGGCGCGGTCGGTGCGCAGGACGAGGGGATCGTCGAGGGTCATGGCGGGTCTCCTGTGGAAAGTTGTCGGGAAGTCGGGCGGCTATAGGGCGTTGGGGCCCCGCTTACCACCACCCGCGCGCCCCTGCGCCAAGCGTGTACTCGTTGCCGTTGTCGTTCCAGCGATACGTCGCCCCGGCGAACAGGTCGATGTTCTTCGTCACCAGCGCGGTCGCTGCACCGCCGACGGTGAAACCGTTCGCGCCGCGATTCTGGCCGATGATCGACATCGTTCCCAGTGCCGGCACCTCGGCCAGGTTGGCCGTGACCGTGTGCGCGTTGTCGTCGCCGGCGTTCCAGTCGTAGTCGTAGCGCAGCAGCCCCTGGACGCGGATCGGCGTGGTACCCGCCTCGAGGCTGGTTCCCAGGCGCACGCCGACCGACGTCACCACCGAATAGGCGTCGGCGTCGTCGACCTTCAGGTTGAGGCTGCCGGCCCCGGTTTCGGTGAAGCCGTTCTGCCAGATCCTGGAGTAGGTCAGCCCGACTTCCGGGATTACTTCGAGACTACCGAACTGCTGGAAGTAGGCCGCCTTGAGCGAAGCGATCATCCCTTGCCCGTCGAAATCGCCCTTGGCCTGCCGGTTGATGCTGCCGAACCTGATGTTCCGCTGCGAGTCGTAATTGCCGAAGGTGTACCCGAGCAAGCCCGCGAATTCCCATTGATCGTGGGTCACCGTCCCGTAGGCACTCAGGAAGTAACTGTTCCCGTCGATCGTCGCGCTTGCCAGATCGTAGTTGTCGAGCTTGGGCTTGCCGAAGCCGGCCGCGACGCCGACGGCGACATTGCTGCTGACTGCCGCATCGGCGCCAAGGAGCAGCCCGGCCATCCGGTAGTCGTAGCCGCTGAGGCCGTTGCTGCCATCCACCGAGCCGCTGACCCAGGTCGCGTCGACCCAGCCGCCGTAGCGCCGGTGCTTCGCGGCGGGGTCGCAACTCGACGTCTCGCGTCGCCCGCTCGTGCTGTCCTCCCGCGGTGCGAAGGCACCCCCCAGCGTGGCGCGCCCGCGCAGGGAACATGCCTGTGCGCGATCCATCACGTTGTTGGCGTAGAAGTCATTCTGATTCAGCAGCACAGTCATGAAGGCGGCGTAAGGTTCCGCGATGATGGCGTTGTAGGTGGCCGCCAGTTGCGCCGGCGTTTCATTGGCGATCTCCAGCAGAATGCGGTCGAAATCGCTGTTGCCGCTGGAGTAGTTGCCGGAAACGATCGGCGCCCGGTCGAGATACCTGGCCTTCTCCTTCTGGTTCTCCGTTCCGGTGCCAGGAATCACCCCCGGCGCCTGGATCGCACTGAAGCCGGCATGAGTCACGCCGAGCTGGACGTTGTTCGGGTTGTAGATGGTGTTGATGGTGAAGGCACCGAGTGCTGTCGGCGTGGTGCCGAAGCGGTCGTATACGCCGCCCCCGGCGGTGAGGATGGTGTAAAGCTTGGGGCTCGTCGGGCTGCCACCGGCAGCTGGCGTCAGCAGGGCACCGTTCTCGCCCTGGACGGTCAGCTTGCCCGCAAGCACGGCCGCACCGGTGGCGGCAATCAGGTCGGCGGCGCTGCCGTCCGGACGAATCTCGGCCTGGTAGGTGCCGGTGCTGGCCTGGAAATAATTGCCATTGACGTTCAGGGTGCCGACCGAGTTGCCCGGGGCGACGATGCCGTAGTTGGTCAGTCGGCCCACTGTGCCGTTGCCGGCGAGGCTGCCGCCGGAGCTGACGGCCACGTGCATGGGCGTGCTGCCGGCCATGTTCAGGGTGCCTTCCTGCACGATGAGGTCACCGGTGGCGGTGCTGGCCCCGGACAAGGTCAGCGTGCCGGTGCCGTATTTCTCGAAGCGGCCGAAGCCGATGATCGAGCCGCTGAAGGTGGTCGAGGTGTTGTCGTTGCCCGCCGTCAACGCAGTGTTCTGCAGCAGCACGTCGCCCGCGCCGGCCAGCGAGCCGATGGTTTCGCTCGCCCCCAACTGCAGCAACGCGCCGCCGGCGATGGTGACCGCCGAGCGGTCGCCGATGGCGTTGCCGCCGTTCGCCTGAAGGATACCGGCGTTGATCGACGTCGTGCCGCTGTAGGTGTTGTTGCCGGAAAGCGCCAGGATGCCGGCGCCGTTTTTGACGAGTTGGCCCTTGGTGCCGTCGGCGGCGTCGGTGATCGCGCCCGTCAGGTTGAGTTGTCCGGCCACGTCCGCGACGTTGACGCTCAGCGGGCCGCGGAAGTCGCCGCTCGTGTGGTCGGCCGACCCGGCCTGCAGGCTCGTGGCCAGCGTCCAGGTGCCGGCGCCGACCTTCTCGATGAGGTTGAAGCCGGAGAGCCGGTCGTCTTCCGCGCCCGTGCCCTGCAGGCGCAACGTGGCCTGCGCGGGCAACTGGTTGACGATTTTCGTGCACAGGGTGGCGGCGGGATTCTGCTGGCAAAAGTCGATGACGCGCTGGTCGCCCAGTTCGGCATCCGTTTTCGGCACCTGCACTGCGTCACGCACCGTGACCGAACCGGTGATCTGCGATCCGGTGTCCAGCGTCACCACCGCGCCGTTCCCCTCAATGATACTGATGGCCCCCTGGCTGCCGCCGAGTATCGTGCCGCTGTTGGTGACGGACACGCTGCCGGTCGAATTGACGGGGCCGCTCATGTTGATGGCGTATGCAACTGCGGTCCCATCGATCGTGCCGGAGTTGGTGATTGCCGATCCGGTGTCTGTCACCTTGACGGCGTTGCCTAAGCCCGAGATCGGCGCGCTGGCCTCGATGCGCCCGGCATTGACCAGCGTGCTGTTGGCCTGCATCTGGATGCCGGTCGCACCGGCATTGACAAAACCGCCGCTCGTGAAGGTCCTGGTCTCGACGGCGCGGATCACCCCGGAGGCCTGGTTGTCGATCTGGCTGCCGGCCCCGGCCGAGAGTGCCTCACGGGCGCCGCCACCGCGCATCTCGATCGTTCCCGAGTTGGCGACCTGGGCGTTGTCGCCGATATTGACGGCAGCATTGCTGCTGGCTGCCGTATCGTTGGTGTTGCGGATTACCCCGCTGTTGGTGAGGACGGTACCGGTCGCCTCACTTCCCCTGATCAGGCCCTGGATCGCTGTCCCGTCGCGGGCCTCGATCGTCCCCGAATTGTTGATCGTGTTGCCGGCGCCACGGATCGTGACCGTGCCGCCATTGGGCACCGAAGCGCCGTCGCCCGGGCGGTCGGCGAAGAGTATTCCCGCATTGGTGATGCTGGCCCCCGCGCCGAGCGCGATGGCCGGTGCCTGCAAGGTCGCCGAGCGCACCTCGCCGCCGGCGGCCACCGTGACCGTCGTGCCGGTGGCCGCGACGTTGACGATCGCTGCGTCGGTCAGCGCCGCCGTGCAATTGACCGTGTCGCCGCTCGCCGGCGCCAGGAAGCCGTTGCTGATGGTTGCACCGGACGGTGCCGCAGTGCACGCGGCCCAGGCGTGCCCGCCGCTGCCGAGCAGGGCGCATACCGCGAGGGCGATGGTGGTCGGGCGCGGGCGGAAGTGCATGGTGCCGGCTGCGGGGTGCTTGTGCGTCAGACGATGGTGCTCATCAGGTCTCATTCTTCACTCTCCGCCTTTTAAGTGATTGACATTGGCAGCAGATTCTAAACGAAACTCCTTCGTTTTTTTGCATTGGGCCGTCAGCATACTGTCGCATTGATGCCGTCGAATTCGGTGTGTATGGCTTCTTGGTCGTGATAGCATGAAAATTATCGTAACCCATTGATCGAGCATGCTTGCAGAGCAAACCATTCGTGAGGCCGCCTACCGTGCTGTCGCAGCAGCAGGCAGTCCGCTACAGGTTTTCCTGTTCGGCTCGTATGCGCGAGGCGATGCCGATGCCGGTTCCGATCTCGACTTGCTGGTTGTCGAGCGCGAGGTGAAAGACAAGGCTTCGGAGTATTTGAAGCTTCATCGTGCCGTAGGGTCAATTGGCGTCGGGGTTGATGTGTTGATTTTCTCCCGGGACGAATTCGAGCGGCGTAGCCAGGTGCCGGGTACCGTGCCGTATTGGGCAAAGAAGGAAGGCCGCTTGTTGTATGACGCCGCTGCGTGAAGAAGCCTTGCGGCTGCTGCGGCTGGCGCGACGCGACCGCGAAACCTTCGATCTGCTTTTGCCGTTGCCCAAAGCCGGTTTGTCTGCACTTGGATTCCATGCGCAACAAGCGATAGAGAAATCGCTCAAGGCAGTTGCAGTGCAGGCGGGACTTGATGTACCCCGCACCCACGATCTTGCCGCCCTGGGTCAGGCGCTCATCGATAGCGGCAAAAGCTTGCCGCTTTCCATCGAGCAGTTGCGTGGTCTGAATCCTTTTGTGGTGGAATATCGCTACGACGACGGACTGATTCCACAGACAACGCGCGAAGCACTTGCCGCTACGCTCGCAGTCATCATGGCTTGGGCAGAAAGCAGAATTTTGGTCTGATGGATGCCGACCCTCCTGGTGCGTTTCTATCTGCCGCATCCAACACCCCTTTTCACCGAGGAATCCCATGAATCGTTCTTCCCTGTTGTCGGCCGTGCTGGCTTTCCTGTGGCTCTTTGTCTCGCCTCTTGCACAGGCCGGCGAGATCCAGGTCAAGCCCGTCCAGTTCGCCAAAGGCCACTCGTCCGCGACCATCCAGGGCAGGATCAAGGGCGACCAGACCATCGACTACACCCTGCGCGCCAAGGCCGGGCAGACCATGAGCGTGGCGCTGAAGACGGGTAATGGCGCCAACTATTTCAATGTGCTGCCGCCGGGCAGCAACGACGAAGCCATCTTCGTCGGCTCGACCGATGGCAACAAATGGTCCGGCACCCTGCCGGCCGACGGCGAATACAAGGTGCGCGTCTATCTGATGCGCAGCGCTGCGCGGCGCAACGAGACGGCCAGCTATACGCTGAACGTGGGCATCACCGGCACGCCCAAGGCAGCCGAATTGGGCAAGGCGCCGGCCAGCGATGCCAAGGTCAAGGGCACGCCCTACCATGCGACCGGGCCGCTACCGTGTTCCCTGGGCAAGGAGAAGCCCCTGCAGTGCGAATTCGGCGTGATCCGCGGCAAGCCCGGCAATGCCGAGGTGCATATCACGCCGCCGGGGGGGCTGAAGCGCGTTCTCACCTTCATGGGCGGCACGGTCACGACCAACCCCGGCGAGAAGGTCAAGGCGGTGAAGCAAGGCGATGACTGGTCGGTCGAGGTCAATGACTACGAGCACTACACGGTTCCCGAGGCGGTAATCTCGGGCGGCTGAGCCGGACCGCTGGCCTCTTCGCGCCGACGCGCCCTGCCCGGATAGCCGAACGAAGGGCGACATGTTGCCGCAGCCATTCCTGGCATCGGCATGCCGGATCGCATTGCGGCTGGTGGGCGTGGCGTCCGTGATTTTCGGCGGGATCATCTTCTTTGACGGCCTGATGGGCAATCTCGCCGCGCGGTTTCGTACCGTGTCGTTTGTCGTTTCGGCGTTCTTTGCCCTGGTCGGCCTGGGTTTCCTTGTGCTCGAGCGCGGTCTGTCCACGGTCAGGCGGTTTCCTGCCAGTCATCCCGGGGCGGGCGAAATGTCGCCTGAACTCGGCAGGGCCTGGCGGAACATCCTTGGGGTGCTGATGCTCGCCGGCGGAGGATATTTTCTTGTCGTCTGTTCAGGGATAGTGGCGGTCGTTTCCCGCTTGCGGAGCGGGCTCCATGTCTTCGGATGAACGAAGGCCGGATCGAATCCCTGCACGGGCGGACGCCTGGGCGGGTATCGACACGGCTGTCATTTCCCGCCGCTGCGGCATTTGCCGGTTTGAGCCGTACGATGAGACGACTTTTCCGCTGACGGCCGCTCTGGTCGCCGGCACGACCACCGATTTCCAAACCGTAAGCTGAAAGGAAAGCACCATGATCCGCCAATTGCTCGTCATCGCTGCCGCTACCGCGGCCACCTCAGCTTACGCCGCCATGCCCGTTTTTGCCGCCAAGTGCGGTCCCGGCCTCAATGTCGGCACCAACCCCAAGGGTCAGGTTTACATGAACGGCAAGGTGGCCAAACTCATCAAGCGTCCAGACGGCCAGATCACGGCCAAATCGTCCGGCGCCTACGTGGACATCACGCCCAAGGGCGCCGAGCCGCCGCATGTCACCTATACGGCCAAGGACAAGAGCTTCGGGACCTGCGAAATCCTGAGCTTTGCCGCGCCGGGCGGCGGCGCGGCCGCGCCGGCATCCGGGGGGGCAAAGGCGGCCGGACCATCCTCTTCCGAGCGGGCGGGGCAGGGGCAGTTCGATGCGCGGGGAGAAATCCCGTGTGCCGAAGCCAAGGGGGCGCCGCTGCGCCAGTGCGCCTTCGAGGTGGCGCGCGAGCCCGGCGGCGGCGCCACGGTCAAGGTCTCGCTGCCGAGCGGCAAGGCGCGTTTCATCTTTTTCGAGAAGGGCAAGGCCATTGGCGCCGACCTCAGCCAGGCCGACGGCGACATGACCTTCCGGGCATCCAAGCAGGGTGACGTGTTCAAGATCCAGGCCGGCAAGGAGCGCTACGAGACCTTCGAAGCGGTGGTTTTCGGGGGCTGACGGGAGCGGTCGGTCGCTGCCGCTCGATGTCGGGGCTCGGCGACCGCTGCCGGGCCGGGAAACGGCGGCAGCGACAGCGCAGCCTGGAGTGATTCAGTCAGGCGGAAACCCTGGCCGCGACCGTTCCGGGGAAGTGGCTTTGGAGGGTCGAGGTATGGAAATGATGCAGATGCCGCTGCGGGCGGCGTGATCGGGTTGCTGGTCGCGGCCGCTATCGGCCTCGTCATCGGTGCAGTCGCCAAATTGCTGATGCCGGGCCCCGATCCCGGTGGCTGGTTCGTGACCATCCTTCTCGGCATCGCCGGGCCGTGGGTCGGGCATTTCCTGTTCGCCATCGCCGGACTGGGCGGGGGCGGAATCATCGGTTTGGTCTGCGCCGCGCCTGGTGCGATGCCGCTGTTGTTGGTCCATCGCATCGTCAAGGGCAAGAAGCAGGGGCCCGCTGACCGCTCCCCGTTCGCCTGCCCGTTTGCAGACGGGCCGGTTTCAGCCGCCGTGGATCAGCACATCCGGGATCAGGTAGAATTCCCTGCCGCCGATGCCAAGACGCCAGTTGTCGTTCTGGCGCTGCGCCGAAATCCTTGCGCCGTCATCGGTGGTGAACTTCTTGTCGGCATAATGCAGGACGCGGGTGCGGCCGTCGGGGCCGTAGGCGATCCAAATTTGGGCGCTGCGCGTGGCGAAGTGGCGGACGACGCGGAAGTCGCACTGGCGATCGAGCGTGTCCTTCTCCTCCGAGCACCTGATCTTGCCGGAGGCATCGTATTTTGCCGGCGGCGTCGACCCCCTGGCGGCGGATGCCGGCCGGCTGGTGATGTCGATGTCGAGAGTGAAGTCGGCCGCCTGACCGCTGCTGGCGCCATTGCCCGCCAGGTAGACGCGGATCGTGTATTCGCCGTCCTTCGGCAACAGGCCGGAGAACTGGTTGCCCGAGACCGAGCCGACGAAGAGCGCGGTATCGTCCGTCGCCAGGACGTTGAAGCGCGCTGATGCCTTGCCTGCCTTCAGGGTGACGTCCATGTTCTGGCCGGCAACTGCGCGCACGCGGTAGTCGATGACCTGGCGGCCCTTGATGCTGCCCTTGACCGTGGCGCCGCTCGTACCCTTCTGGAACTGCACCTGCTCCTGGCGGATTTCCGGTTCGGCGCAGGCGGGCGCGGCGGCAGCGAGCACGGCAATGCCGGCGACGATCGGAATCAGGGTTCTGATTTTCATGGTTTCTCCAGCGTTGACCGCGACAGAAGCAATCGCTCGGGGTTTCTCGATTTCAGCGAAAAGGATGCGGCCTGCTCGCGATCTCGACGTCCCGCGGCTGCGTCGGCTTGCCCTCCCTGGCTCGAGGCGCGCGGATGCGGCGATTGTAGCGGCCGAGTCGCATGAATTCAAACCGGGGCCGGGAAACGCCGCCGGCCGGGGTCGGAGATGCGGGATCCGGGCGTTCTCCGGCGTCGACCGTGGTACGCCCGGGATCGTCCCGGCAATGCGGCGGACCGTCGGTGCCGCGCTAAAATAGGGTCCATGACTTCCCCGCGCTTCGTGCACCTCCGTCTCCATTCCGAGTATTCGATCACTGACGGCATCGTCCGCGTCGGCGACGCCGTCAGGCGCGCCGCCGGCGACGGGATGCCGGCGCTGGCGCTGACCGACCTCGGCAATCTTTTCGGCCTCGTCAAGTTCTATGGTGGCGCGCGCGGCAAGGGGGTCAAGCCGATCGCCGGGGCGGATGTCTGGATCGCCAACCCGGAGGCACCCGAGGATCCTGGCCGCCTGCTGCTACTGGTGCGCAACCGCGAAGGTTATCGCCAGTTGTGCGAACTGCTGACCCGCGCCTACCTCGTCGAAGGTCGGCGCGACCGTGCGGAAATCCGCCGCGAGTGGTTCGCCGAGATCGGCAGCGACGGCCTGCTCGCGCTTTCCGGCGCGCATCTCGGCGATGTCGGTGAGGCCCTGCTCAACGGCAATTTCGATCTGGCCGGCGCGCGCGCGCGGGCTTGGGAGGCGATCTTCCCCGGCGCCTTCTATCTCGAAGTGCAGCGTTACGGTCAACCGCAGCAGGAGGCTGTCGTCCAGCAGACCGCCGACCTGGCCGGCGAACTCGACCTGCCGCTGGTGGCGACGCATCCGGTCCAGTTCATGAACCGCGACGACTTCCGCGCGCACGAAGCGCGCGTGTGCATCGCCGAGGGCTACGTGCTGGGCGACAGCCGGCGGCCGCGGATCCACACCGGGGAACAGTATTTCAAGACGCAGGACGAGATGGTCGAGTTGTTCGCCGACTTGCCCGAAGCGCTGGAAAACACGCTGGAGATCGCCCGGCGCTGCAACATCGAACTGACGCTGGGCGAGAACTTCCTGCCCGACTTCCCGACCCCGGACGGCATGTCGCTCGCCGATTTCCTCGTCGCCGAGGCCGAGGCTGGGCTCGAGAAGCGCCTCGCCGAACTCTTTCCGGACCCGGCGGTGCGCGCCGAGCGGCGGCCGGAATATGACGAGCGCCTCGTCTTCGAGTGCAAGACCATCATCCAGATGGGCTACCCCGGCTATTTCCTGATCGTCGCCGACTTCATCAACTGGGCCAAGAACAACGGCGTGCCGGTGGGGCCGGGGAGGGGGTCGGGCGCCGGCTCGCTGGTCGCCTACTGCCTGCGCATCACCGACCTCGATCCGCTGGCCTACGCCCTGCTGTTCGAGCGCTTCCTCAACCCCGAGCGGGTGTCGATGCCCGACTTCGACATCGACTTCTGCCAGGACAACCGCTGGCGCGTCATCGAGTACGTCCGCCAGCGCTATGGTTCGCAGGCGGTGTCGCAGATCGTTACCTTCGGCACCATGTCGTCGAAGGCGGTGGTCCGCGACGTCGGCCGTGTCTTCGGCCTCCCTTATTCGCTGTGCGACCGCATCTCGAAGCTGATTCCGGTCGTCCAGAACAAGCCGGTTTCGCTGGCCGAGGCGCTCGAGCACGAGCCGGCGCTCAAGGAGATGATGGCCGACGAGCGCGACGGCGAATCGATCCGCGAACTGTTCGACCTCGCCGCCCGGCTCGAGGACCTAACGCGCAACGTCGGCATGCACGCCGGCGGCGTGCTGATCGCGCCGGGCAGGATCACCGATTTCTGTCCGATCTACCAGGCCACCGGTGCCGACGCCTCGCCGGTATCGCAGTTCGACAAGGACGACGTCGAGAAGGCTGGCCTCGTCAAGTTCGACTTCCTCGGCCTGCGCAACCTGACCATCATCGAACTGGCGCTCGACTACGTGCACCGTCTGAGCGGCGAGAGGCTCGACCTGATGAGCCTCGGCTTCGACGATCCCGCTGCCTACCAGATCCTCAAGGACGCCAACACGACGGCGATCTTCCAGGTCGAATCCGACGGCATGAAGAAGCTGCTGAAGAAGCTGGCGCCGGACCGCTTCGAAGACATCATCGCCGTCCTCGCGCTCTATCGTCCCGGCCCGCTCGGCTCGGGGATGGTCGACGACTTCATCCTGCGCAAGAAGGGCCAGCAGAAGATCGACTATTTCCACCCGGACCTGACCGCCTGCCTGTCCCCGACCTACGGCGTCATCGTGTACCAGGAACAGGTGATGCAGATCTCGCAGATCATCGGCGGCTACACCCTCGGTGGTGCCGACATGCTGCGCCGGGCGATGGGCAAGAAAAAGCCCGAGGAAATGGCCAAGCACCGCGAGACCATCGCCGCCGGGGCGCGGCAGAAGGGCTACGATCCGGCGCTCGCCGAGCACCTGTTCGACCTGATGACCAAGTTCGCCGAGTACGGCTTCAACAAGTCGCACACCGCCGCCTACGCCGTCGTCACCTACCACACCGCCTGGCTCAAGGCCCACCACTGCGCGGCCTTCATGGCGGCGACCCTGTCGTCGGATATGGACAACACCGACTCGGTCAAGATCTTCTATGAGGATACCGTCGCCAACGGGGTCAGGGTGCTCGGGCCCGACATCAATGCCTCGAATTACCGTTTCGAGCCGGTCGACCGCAGCACGATCCGTTACGGGCTCGGCGCGGTCAAGGGTACCGGCGAGCAGGCGGTCAATGTCATCCTCAAGGCGCGCCAAGCCGGCGGGCCGTTCACGGATTTGTTCGACTTCTGCCGGCGCTGCGACAAGCGCCTGGTCAACCGGCGCACAATCGAGGCGCTGATCAAGGCCGGCGCCTTCGACGGCATCGATGGCCACCGCCACCGACTGCTCGCGTCGGTTGGGGTGGCGATGGATTTCGCCGAGCAGGCCGAGCGCAACTCGATGCAGACCAGCCTGTTCGACCTCGGCCCGGCCGCCGACGAACACGCGCCGCAATGCATACCCGTGCCGCCGTGGGGCGAACGGGAGCAGTTGATGCAGGAGAAGACCGCGCTCGGCTTCTTCTTCTCCGGGCACCCGTACAACGCGCGCAAGCGGGAGTTGTCGCACTTCGTGCGGCGTTCGCTCAAGCAACTGGAACCATCCCGGGAGCCGACCCTGCTCGCCGGCATCGTCGTCGGCGTGCGCACGCAGATGACGCGCCGGGGCAAGATGCTCCTGGTCCAGATCGACGACGGCACGGCGATGGTCGAGGTTTCGCTATTCAGCGAACTGTTCGAGGCCGAGCGCGCCAAGATCGTCACCGACGAGGTGCTGATCGTGGAAGGCAAGGTCGCTCCCGACGAATTTACCGGCGGCAATCGCGTCACCGCCGAGAAGCTGATGACCATCGGCGAGGCGCGCGCCCGCTATGCCAGGCACCTGTTGCTGCGGCTGAACGGCGGCTCGGACGCGCACAAGCTGAAGTCGCTGCTGGCGCCGTTCGCACCCGGCCAGGCGCAGGTGCGGGTCAACTACCGCAACGAAAAGGCCGAGTGCGAAATCGTCCTCGGCGACGCGGTGCGCGTGCGCCTCGACGACACGCTGCTCGACGCCCTGAACGGCTGGCTGCAGTCGGAGAATGTCGAGATCGTCTATCACTGAACGGCCCCACATTCGAGACGCCGCTGCCTGACGAGCCCATGGATTGCCGGGATCACCACCAGAAACATCGCCTCTCATTTCACCCGCGGCAACGAGACCAAACCGAGTGATGTCCTGGCGGCGCTTTCCGGCGACGTTACTACGGCGCGGCCGGTGATCGTCTGCCAGCGCAAGAACACCGAACTGGTGCCCTGTTTCATCACCGACAAGATCTTCGGGCGCGACGCCATGCTCGCCGTGTCGGTGAACACGATCAGCAACGAGATCGACCCCCGACGATCCGTATGCCGCCAACCGGATTCCGGATGCTTGGTGTGGTGAGCGGTGGACTGCGGCGCTGCGGGTTGGAATGACGCGAAGGCCGTCTTCGACCTCCACCGGGCGGGCGGGGAGTAAGGCGAAGCGACCAGGCGGCGGGTGGTTTTGGTGGAGTCGGCGGGCGAGTGCGGCCATCAGCCGTCACTCCGGAGTTGAACCAGATAGCTGACGCTCAGCGCCCATCACGAGTGAGTCAGGCATACTATCGCGTCGCGTGCAGGTTATCCCTTCAAGTCTTTCGCCCATGACCCTTATAAAGTCCAGAAAACGTGTCGCTGACCATGGAGAGGTCTTCACTCCGGCATGGCTGGTCGATGCAATGCTGGACCTCGTCAAGGACGAGTCCGAGCGCATCGACTCCCGTTTTCTCGAGCCGGCATGTGGCAGCGGGAACTTCCTTGTCCGGGTCCTGCAACGCAAGCTCGCCGCCGTCGAAACCAGGTACGGCAAGTCGGATTTCGAGCGACGGCACTATGCGCTGCTGGCGCTGATGTGCATCTACGGCATCGAACTGCTGGCGGACAACATCGCCGAGTGCCGCGCGAACATGCTGGAAATCCTCGCCGACTACCTGGATATCGCGGAGTCGGACCACCTGTACCGGGCCGCCTCTTGCGTACTTTCCCGGAATCTCGTGCACGGCGACGCCTTGACGATGCTCGATAGCGCCGGTCAGCCGATCACCTTCGCGGAATGGGGCTACCTCGGCAAGGGCAAGTTCCAGCGTCGCGACTTCCGCTTCGACGTCCTCACCGGTTCTTCGGCCTTCAGCGCGGAGGGTTCGCTATTCGCCCATCTGGGCAAGCACGAAATCTTCATGCCGACAAAGACCTGGCCGCCAATGTCGATAAGCGAACTGGCGACTCTGAACCCTGATTTCAATCATGGTGAATTAACCGCAGTTGAAAGGCAGTGCGCGCGGTGACTGGAAGGAAGGCAGCCATCAACGGAATGACGGAAGCCTTGACCGGACAGGCCAGTTTCTCCTTGCGCGGCCGCAATCCGGATGTGCTGACCTGCATCGCGAATCTCTCGAACGACGAAGTCTTCACGCCGCCCGAATTCGCCAACCGGATGCTGGATACGCTGGCCGAGGCCTGGGCGGCCAGCCACGACGGAGCGAACGTCTGGGCCGACAAGACGGTGAAGTTCCTCGATCCGTGCACCAAGTCGGGCGTCTTCCTGCGCGAAATCACCAGCCGCCTCGTCAAGGGGCTGGCGGACGAGATGCCCGACCTCCAGGCGCGTGTCGATCACATTCTGACGAAGCAGGTGTTCGGCATCGGCATCACGCATCTCACCAGCCTGCTGGCGCGGCGCAGCGTGTATTGCTCGAAGCATGCCAACGGGCTGCACTCCATTGCCAAATCCTTCACGATTGACGCAGGCAACATCTGGTTCGAGCGTACCGAGCACATGTGGGCGGATGGCAAGTGCGCGTACTGTGGTGCGAGCCAGAAGGCTCTGGATCGAGGCGAGGGACTGGAACCCACGCCTACGCGCTCATTCACACCGACAACATCACGACTCGGATCGCCGAGTTGTTTGGAGGCGATATGCAGTTTGACGTAATCATTGGCAACCCGCCCTATCAGTTGGACGATGGTGGCTATGGCACGAGCGCGGCGCCGATTTATCAGATGTTCGTCGAGCAAGCAAAAGCGTTGGAGCCACGCTACTTGTCGATGATTATTCCTGCGCGTTGGTTCGCCGGCGGCAAGGGCCTGGACGAGTTCAGGGAGTCGATGCTTGCCGACAATCGCTTGCGCTCCATTGACGACTTCCTCAGCGCGGCGGATGTCTTCCCGGGAGTTGGCCTCAAGGGCGGCGTTTGTTACTTTCTCTGGGACCGGGACAATCCCGTGGATTGCCGGGTCACCACCCATTTCAAGGACTGGCCTGTATCGACGGCAGTTCGTCCGCTTCTTGAAGAGGGAACAGATGTGTTCATCCGCTTCAATGAAGGATTGTCGATCCTCAAGAAAGTTGTTTCCGTGGAAACAGCGCAGTCAGAGTCTCTCTTGTTACCGGAAAGCAGGCGATTTGAACGGTTGGTCAGTTCCAGAAAGCCCTTTGGACTCGAAACAACTTTCAAGGGCAAGGCGACAAAACGGGATGGCGATGTGCTCATTTACCAGAATGGCGGGACAGGGTACGTTGCCAGAAATTCCGTACCGTGCGGAACTGAACTCATTGATAAATGGAAGTTGTTTGCGGGTTACGCAGCGCCGGGAACCGGCAACAAAGATAGTTACCCGCACAGAATCATCAGCACGCCATTCATCGGCGAGCCGGGCAGCATCTCTTCAGAGACCTATCTTTGCATCGGCCCGTTCAACGCGAAGCGTGAGGCGGAGAGCGCCTTGTCCTACCTCTCCTGTCGGCTGACGCGCCTCCTGATTCTTCTGCACAAGCCATCCCAACACGTCACGCGCAAGGTCTATGCCTTCGTTCCGACGCAGGAGTGGAACAGGAGGTGGACGGATGCAGACCTCTACGCAAAATATGACATCACCGCGAGTGAAATCGAGTTCATCGAAAAGGTAGTTCGTCCGATGGGCGAGGCCGATGAGTAAGCCGAAGCGAACGATTTCCGCAGAGCATCCGGATATGCTCTTCGGTCGCGTCGTCTCCATCCTTGAACAGGCGCGGGGCAATGTCGTTCGGGCGGTGAACACCAACATGGTGCTGGCTTACTGGCTCATCGGGCGCGAGATTGTTCAGGAGTTGCAGGGCGGCGAAGAGCGGGCGGAGTACGGCAAGAAAGTCGTCGACCTGCTTTCAGCGGGCTTGACCCAGCGTTATGGGAGTGGTTTTTCGCCCACGACGCTCCAGTATTTCAGGAAGTTCTACTTGGCCTACCCGGATCGGTGCGCCGGAATTCCACGCCAGGTGGGCGTGGAATTTGATTCGCCATCGCCTGAACAGAAGATTCCACGCCCATCGGGCGCGGAATCCGCCTCGGCAGTGAATCTCTCCCCAACGGGAAGAGAATTGGTTCGGTCGAGGAAAAGCCACCCGGCGGGCGACGAATTGCCGCAAGGCTTCTCGCCCCAACTCACCTGGTCGCATTACCGCGCCCTGATGCGGGTGGAAAATGCGGTTGCCCGCGATTTCTACGAGCGGGAAGCCGCTGAATGCGGCTGGTCGAAGGCGCAACTGGAGCGGCAGATTCACAGTTTTTATTACGACCGGATCGTGGCCAATCGCGGCGAGCAGGGGCTGCTGCCCGATGGCCGCGAGCGTCTGCCCGGCGAACGCGTCGAGCCCTCCCAGCTGCTCAAGTCGCCCATGGTGCTGGAGTTTCTCGGGCTTCCCGATACGCATGATCTGCATGAAAGCCGCCTGGAGCAGGCGATCATCGACAACCTGCAACACTTCCTACTGGAACTCGGCAAGGGATTTTCCTTCGTTGCCCGGCAACAGCACATCCGCTTTGGCGACGACGATTTCTACATCGATCTGGTTTTCTATAACTATGTCCTGAAGTGCTTCCTGCTGCTCGACCTGAAGATGGGCAAGCTGACCCACGCCGATGTCGGGCAGATGGACGGCTATGTCAGGCTCTACGAAGACCGCTTCAAGATTCCCGGCGACAACCCGACCATCGGCCTGCTGCTGTGCTCGGACAAAGGCGAAGCGGTGGCCAAATACTCGATCCTGAACGAGAACCGGCAGATTTTCGCCTCGAAATACCTGCCCAACCTGCCGACGGAAGAGCAGCTCCGGCTGGAGATCGAGAAGGAACGGCGTCTCATCGAATCCGCCCTGGAGGACGGCGCCGATGAGTAGGCCCACGATCGAGGAAATCCTCGCGCCCAGGCCGGAAGCCCGGCCGCGCATCTACGCCTACTCGATTGCCGACGCGGCGCACAAGGGGCTGCTCAAGGTCGGGCAAACCACGCGTGACGTGAAGCAGCGCGTCGCCGAACAGCTCAAGACAGCCGCCATCAAGAATTATCGAATCGAACTCGACGAATCTGCCGAGTGTGACGACGGCAGCATTTTCAGCGACCACGAAGTGCGCGCTGCGCTGGTCCGGAAGGGCTTTGCGAAAGTCGAACTGGAATGGGTGCGCTGTACGGTCAAGGATGTGCAGACCGCGCTCACCGAGCTGCGTACCGGCCAGCGGTTCGCGGGGACGCATCACGAAACCTTCCCGCTGCGCCGGGAACAGATGGAGGCGGTGGACAAGACCTTCGACTACTACCAGTCGATCTGGGCAGAGAACAGGAATGCCGCGCCGCGCTTCCTGTGGAACGCGAAGATGCGTTTCGGCAAGACCTTCACCACCTACCAGTTGGCCAGGAAGCTCGCTGCCCGCCGCGTACTGGTGGTCACCTTCAAGCCGGCGGTCGGGGATGCGTGGCAGACCGACGTTGAGAGCCACGCCGACTTCGACGGCTGGCAGTACCTTTCGCGCTCATCCGGCAGCGACCCGACGCAGATCGACCGCAACAAGCCCGTCGTCTATTTCGGTTCCTTCCAGGACCTGCTCGGCCGCGATGCCGCCGGCAACATCAAGCCCAAGAACGAGTGGCTGCACACGGTGAATTGGGACCTCGTGGTGTTCGACGAATACCACTTCGGCGCGTGGCGCGATACCGCCAAGGAACTGTTCGAGGGCGAGGAGGAGGCCGTCGCGAAAAAGGAGGCCAAGCTCGAATACGCCGGCGGACTGGAGGACATGAACGAAGACCTCACCGTGCTTTCGGAGAAGGAAACCGAGTTCCTGCCCATTACTACACGGGCCTACCTCTACCTCTCGGGCACGCCGTTCAAGGCGCTGGCGACCGGCGAGTTCATCGAGGAACAGATATTCAACTGGACCTATACCGATGAACAGCGTGCCAAGGAAGCGTTCGCCGCCACGAATCCGGGACAGCGGAACCCCTACGGGGCGCTGCCGCAGATGCGCTTGCTCACCTACCAGATGCCGGATGAACTGCTGGCCATTGCGAGTGGCGGGGAATTCGACGAATTCGATCTCAACGCCTTCTTCGAGGCATTGGGCACGGGCCTGATGGCGCAGTTCAAGCACAAGAGCGATGTGCAGAAGTGGCTGGACATCATTCGCGGTGGCTACACGGCCAAATCGGTCGAGCATCTGAAGACCGGTACGCGGCCCCCATTTCCGTATTCCGACGTGCGCTTGCTGCCTTACCTGCAACATTCGTTCTGGTTTCTGCCCAATGTCGCGGCCTGCCATGCGATGGCCAATCTGCTGGCGGAAAGGCACAACACCTTCTGGCGCGAGTATGCAGTGGTCGTCGCGGCCGGGGCGTCGGCGGGCATCGGGCTGGAGGCTCTGCCGCCCGTGCGCCAGGCCATCGGCAGCGGATTCGCGACCAAGACCATCACGCTGTCGTGCGGCAAGCTGACCACCGGCGTCACCGTGCCGCAGTGGTCGTCCATCCTGATGCTGCGCAATCTCAAGTCGCCCGAGACCTACTTCCAGGCAGCGTTCCGCGTGCAGTCGCCGTGGTCGATCAAGAACCCCAACGGCGACAACCCGAACGAGGAGGAAATCCTCAAGCCCGTCTGCTTCGTGTTCGACTTCGCGCCGACCCGCGCCCTGCGGCAACTCTCGGAATACGGGATCGGCCTGTCGCCCAATGAGCCGAATCCGGAGAACGCGGTCAAGGATCTGGTGTCCTTCCTGGCCGTGCTGGCCTACGACGGCGCGAACATGACGCAGATCGACGCCGGCGGCATTCTCGACATCGCGATGGCGGGCACCTCGGCGACGCTGCTGGCGCGCAAGTGGGAAAGCGCGCTGCTGGTGAACGTTGATAACGACACGCTGCGGCGCATCATGGACAACCCCGAGGCGATGGCTGCCGTGGAGCGCATCGAGGGTTGGCGCGCGCTCGGAGACAACATCATCGAAACAATCATCAACAAGAGCGAGAAGGTCAAGGAACTCAAGAAAAAGGCGAAGGACAAGGATTTGTCGGCGAAGGAGAAAAAGGAACTCACCGCCGAGGAAAAGGAATACAAGTCCAGGCGCAAGCTGGTTCAGGAGAAGCTGATCAAGTTCGCCACCCGCATTCCGGCGTTCATGTACCTCACCGACTTCCGCGAGAACACGCTGCAGGATGTCATCACCAAGCTCGAACCGGACTTGTTTCTGGCCGTGACAGGCTTGACCGTGAGGGACTTCCACCTGCTTGTCCGCCTCAAGGTGTTCAACACCGAGCAGATGAACCAGGCCGTCTTCGCCTTCCGTCGCTACGAGGATGCTTCCCTGCGGTACACCGGTATCGAGAGCCACGAGGGGCTGACCCACTACGGGCTTTACGACACCGTTGTGGCAAAGGATTGAGATATCCGGAGCGATGCCATCTGGGAGTGTCTGCCATCCCAGTTGCTCTTCTTACGCTTCTGGTCGACCGAGCCATTCCGCTTTCTCACCTCAACTCCCCCGCCCGTCGCGCCCCAGTTCCCGCTGCTTCACCACCCCGTAAATCGCCGGAATCACCGCCAGCGTCAGCACTGTCGATGAAATCATCCCGCCGACCATCGGCGCGGCGATGCGGCTCATGACTTCGGCGCCGGTGCCGCTGCCCCACAGGATGGGCAGCAGGCCTGCCATGATCGCGGTGACGGTCATCATCTTCGGGCGCACGCGCTCGACGGCGCCTTCCATGATCGCGGCGTAGAGATCGGCCGCTTGCGGTCGACGCCCAGCAGAGGCGCATTTCTGCTGCACCGCCGTCCACGCGTGGTCGAGGTAGATCAGCATGATGACCCCGGTTTCGGCGGCGACGCCGGCCAGCGCGATGAAGCCGATTGCGGCGGCGACCGAGAGGTTGTAGCCGAGCGCCCACATCACCCAGATGCCGCCGACCAGCGCGAAGGGTACCGAGAGCATGACGATCAGCGTTTCGGTGATGCGCCGGAAGTTGAGGTAGAGCAGCACGAAGATGATCAGCAGCGTCAGCGGCACGACGACCTTGAGCTTGGCGATGGCGCGCTCCATGTACTCGAACTGGCCGCTCCAGGTCACGTAGGTGCCGGGGGTGAATCTGACCTTTTCATTGACCGCCCGGCGCGCCTCGGCGACGTAGGAACCGATGTCGCGGTCGCGGATGTCGACGTAGATGTAGGCCGAGAGCAGCGCGTTTTCGGTGCGGATGGCCGGGGCGCCGGTGACGATCTTCACTTCCGCCAACTGGCCGAGCGGCACCATGGTGGCCGGCGCGCCCATCTCGGCGGGCAGCGGCACCAGCACGTCGCGGGCGATGGCCTGCGGGTCGCTGCGCTGGTCGCGCGGGTAGCGCACGGTGACGCCGAAGCGCTCGCGGCCTTCGACGGTGGTGGTGACCATTTCGCCGCCCAAGGCCGCCGCCACGACATCCATCACCTCGCCGACGCTCAGCCCGTAACGGGCGAGCGCCCGACGGTCGGGCACGATGTCGAGGTAGAAGCCGCCGGTGAGGCGTTCGGCGAAGGCGCTGCTGGTGCCGGGCACGGTCTTGACCACCGCTTCGATTTCCCTGGCCAGGCGTTCCATCTCACCGAGGTCGCGGCCGAAGACCTTGATGCCGACCGGCGTGCGGATGCCGGTGGACAGCATGTCGATGCGCGCCTTGATCGGCATCGTCCATGAGTTGGCGACGCCGGGGAACTGCAGCGCCTTGTCCAGTTCGGCGATCAGCTTGTCGGTGGTCATGCCGGGCCGCCATTCGGACTCCGGCTTGAGATTGATCACCGTCTCGAACATCTCCAGCGGCGCCGGGTCGGTCGCGGTCTGCGCGCGGCCGGCCTTGCCATAGACCGACGCGACCTCCGGGAAGCTCTTGATGATCTTGTTCTGCGTTTGCAGCAACTCGGCCGCCTTGGTTACCGACAGGCCGGGCAGGGTGGTCGGCATGTAGAAAAGCGTGCCTTCGTTGAGCGTTGGCATGAACTCGCTGCCCAGGCGGCTGGCCGGCGCGATAGTCAGCGCCAGGACGGCGACGGCGGCGGCGATGGTCGCCTTTTTCCGGCGCATCACGCCAGCGATGATCGGGCGGTAAAGGCGGATCAGGAACCGGTTGACCGGGTTCTCGGCTTCCGGCCGGATCGGGCCGCGAATGAAGAGCAGCATCAGCACCGGCACCAGCGTCACCGACAGGAAGGCGGCAGCGGCCATCGAGAAGGTCTTGGTCCACGCCAGCGGCGCGAACAGCCGGCCCTCCTGCGCCTCGAGGGTGAATACCGGCAAAAAGGAGACGGTGATGATGAGCAGACTGAAGAACAGCGCCGGGCCGACTTCCTTGCAAGCCGCGATGATCGCTTCGCTGCGCGAATCGCCCGGCTGTAGCCGCTCCAGATGCTTGTGCGCGTTCTCGATCATCACGATCGCCGCGTCAATCATTGCCCCAACGGCAATCGCGATGCCGCCCAGGCTCATGATGTTGGCGTTGATGCCGAGCGCCCGCATGCCGATGAAGGCGGCGAGGATGGCGACCGGCAGCATTAAAATGGCGACCAGCGCCGAGCGCAGATGCAGCAGGAAGACGATGCAGACCAGCGCGACGATCAGGCTTTCCTCGGCCAGCGTGCGCTTCAGGGTGGCGATGGCGCGCTGGATCAGTTCCGAGCGGTCATAGACGGTCGCGATGCTGACGCCCTCGGGCAGCCCGGCGCTGATTTCGGCCACCTTGGCCTTGATGTTGTCGATCACCTCCAGCGCATTCTGCCCATAGCGCGCCATGGCGATGCCGGAAACCACCTCGCCCTCGCCGTTCAGCTCGGTCAGCCCGCGCCGCTCGTCCGCGACCAGCTCGACACGGCCGAGGTCGGCGATGCGCATCGGCGCGCCATTCTGTGCCTTGACCGCCAGATTCTCGATGTCTTCCCGGCCGCGCAGATAGCCGCGACCGCGCACCATGTATTCGGTTTCCGCCATCTCGAGCGTGCGCCCGCCAACATCGCGGTTGGAATTGCGGATCACCTCGGCGACGCGCATCAGCGGGATGCCGTAAACCTTCAGTTTGGCCGGATCGACCGTCACCTGATACTGCTGGACAAAGCCGCCAATGCTCGCCACCTCGGCGACGCCCGGCGCTTTCGCCAACTGGTAGCGCAGATACCAGTCCTGCAAGGTGCGCAGCTCGGCCAGCGTCCTGTCCTTGGCCAGCAGCGCGTACTGATAGACCCAGCCGACCCCGGTCGCATCCGGCCCCAGCGTCGGCGTTACGCCCTTGGGCAGCTTGGCGGACACCGCATTGACGTACTCCAGTACTCGCGACCGCGCCCAGTAGATGTCGGTGCTGTCCTCGAAAATCACATAGACGAAGGAGGCGCCGAAGAAGGAGAAACCGCGCACGACCTTGGACTTCGGGACGGACAGCAGCGCCGTCGTCAGCGGATAGGTGACCTGGTCCTCGACCACCTGCGGCGCCTGGCCAGGGAATTCGGTGTAGAGGATGACCTGCACGTCGGAGAGGTCGGGGATGGCATCGAGCGGGGTTTTCGCCAGCGACCAGAGGCCGGCGATGACGATGCAGGCCGTCGCCAGGAGGACGAGGAAGCGGTTTCTTGCCGACCAGGTGATGAGGGCGCTGAGCATGGTTTGGGTTATGGCGCTTCGTAGTTTGCGCAGGTGTTCATGCTGGACTCGCGCTCTTGCTTTCTGATGCGCTGTGTTCCGCCTTGGCGGCGGGCATACTTTCTTTTGTTTGCCCAAAAGAAAGTAGCCAAAGAAAAAGGTACCCCTGGGTCGGTGCCGGCTACGCCGGTTCCCTGCGCTACTCGGGTTGTTGGGCGGCTGGCTAAACTCGCCTTCGGCTCGGACAACGCCAGCCGACTGCCCCAAACAACCCTGCGTTGCTCGGCACCTCTCAAGGGGACCCCAAAGGCGTCTCGGCTCGACCAGCAACCGGAAAAACAGGCTGTTGCGGTCGACGCCGAAAAAGGGTCAAAAACCAAAATCTCATCTTTCGCGCCTGCGCTCATCGTAACGACACCCATCTCAGCCCCGGATGGCTTTCCGGGCCCCTTGAGAGGCGCTGAGCAACGCAGGCGGGCCGGGGGATCTCGGCTCGCATTGTTTGAGCCGCAGGCGAGTTCATGCGAGCCGCCCGGCACGACGAGTAGCGCAGGGAACCGGCGCAGCCGGCGCCGACCGAGGGGTCGCCTTTTCTTTGGCTACTTTCTTTTGGCGAAGCAAAAGAAAGTACGCCCGCCGCCAAGGCGGAACAGAGCGCGTCCGAAAGTCCGCCCGCGTCAGGCGCGGAGACCAACGTTACAGAAAAGTCCACCACCCCCGAAAGCCAATGAAACCACATCACTGCTTCACCAGTGAAGTCACCACCCATTCCCCCGGCCCCCGCTCGACAAACTCGATCGCCACCGTTGTTCCCGGCGGCAGCCCGGCAACCAGCCCGGCGTTCGCCAGCACGAAATCCATCTTCATCGCCGGCCAGTTCAGGCTCGCCACCGGCTCGTGGCTGATGGTGATCGTCCCGGTCGTGGCGTCGATTGCATTCAGCACGCCAACCGCCTTGTGTCCCACCGCTCCCGGTTTCGCGGCAGGCGCATCCGCCTTCTGCATCCCCCCGAGCGCCGCCTTCAGGTTGCTTTCGGCGTCAATCAGGAAGTTGGCGGCGGTGACCACCTGTTCGCCTGCGCGCACGCCGTCCAGCACCTGCACGAATTCGCCGCCGCGCGCGCCGAGCTTTACCGGGCGCGGTTCGAAGCGCCCTTCGCCCGACTGCACGATGACGACCTGCCGGCTGCCGCTGTCGATGACCGCCGAATTGGGCACCGCCAGCACCTGCTTCGCGCCGGCCACCGGGATATCGACGTCGGCGAACATCGCCGGCTTCAGCCTGCCCTTCGGGTTGGCCAGTTCGATGCGCACCGTCACCGTCCGCGTTTCCGCCATGAGCGTCGGGTAGACGTAGGCGATGTGCCCCTCGAAGACCTCGCCGGGGTAGGCGTTGATGCGGATTGCGGCCTTCTGGCCGACGTCGACCGCGGCGATGTCCTGCTCGAAGACGTCGGCCTGGACCCAGACCCTGGAGGTGTTGGCGATCTGGAACAGCGTCTCGCCGGGCATGAAGCGCATTCCCTGCACTGCCTTCTTCTCGGTGACGATGCCCGCCACCGGCGCGCGGAAGGTCAGGGTGCGTTTCGCGTCGCCGTTGCGCGCCAGCGCCTTCAGCTGTTCGTCGGAAATGTCCCAGTTCTTTAGCCGTTGCAGGCTGGCGTCGGCGAGCTGCTGCATGGCGCCCTGGGCTTCGCCGCCGGCCTCGCCCAGCTTGCCGACGCCCTGCGCAGCGATCGCATATTCGCGCTGCGCCGAGACCAGTTCCGGGCTATAGACCTCGAACAGCGGCTGGCCACGCGAGACCGGCTGCCCGCTGGTATTCACGTGCAAGCGCTCGATGTAGCCCTCGAACTTGGCGGTGACGGCGTAGGTGCGGCTCTCGTCGACCTCGACCCGGCCGCTGGCACGCACCGTCCGGTCGAGGACCTGCAGCGTCGCCGGCGCGGTGCGCACGCCGAGCTTCTGAACCTTTTCCGGGCTGATCCTGAGGCCGCCGTCGCCGCCCGCTTCCTCTTCGCCGGCGTACACCGGCAGGTAATCCATGCCCATCGGGTCCTTCTTCGGCACCGGCGAAGTGTCGGGCAGGCCCATCGGATTGCGGTAGTAAAGCAGCTTTTTGGCCGCTTTTTGCCCGTCGACCGCAGCGGCTTGCGGCGCGGCTTCGCCTTGCGGCCGGGCGAAGCGGTAACCGGCAACGCCGCCAGCGACGAGGGCAACAACCACCAGAATCAAGGTCACGCCGGTTTTCACAGGTCTTCTCCAAGCAGGCGTTCGATCTCGGCCAGCCGCAACTGCTGGCCGGCCTGGGCGCGCAGCAGCGCCAGTTTCGCGTTGCGGATCTGGCGCTGGGCGTCGAGCAGCGTGGCGAAATCGACCTTGCCGGTCTCGTAGCCGGCCAGCGCCGATCTGAAAGTCAGTTCCGCCTGCGGCAGCTGGCGGGTCCGGGCGATCTGCTCGGTCATCCGCGCCGCCTCCAGGTTGGACACGGCGGCGCTCAGGTCGCCGTTCAGCCGGTGGCCGAGCGCCTCCCGGCGCGCGGTCGCGGCTTCCAGCATGCGCTCGGACTCGCGCTCCTGGCTGCGCCGGCTACCCTGCTGCAGCGGCACGTTGAGTTCGAGCATCAGCGTCCAGGCGTCGATGCGGTCCCCCACCTGCATCGGCTGCACGCCGACGATGAAATCCGGGAAGCGGTTGCGGTAGGCCAGGTCGCGGCTCTTCTCGGCGCCGGCGACGCGGGCGGCTTCGATGGCCAGTTGCGGATTGTTCGCCTGCAGGCGTTCGCTCAACGCGGCGGGATCGATCCGGGCCGGCAGCGGGCGCAGGACTTCCGGCTCGGCCAGCGGGGCGTTGGCGGGGCGCGCCAGCGTGGCATTGAGAAAGGCCATCAGGTGATGCCGTTCGCTCTCCATGCCGACCAGTTCGCTGTCCATGGCACTGCGTTCGACCTGGGCGCGGATCGCGTCCTGCTGCGGCACCAGGCCGCCGGCGTAGCGCGCCTGGGCGATCTGCTCGAGGCGGCGGGACAGCTCGATGTTCTCGCGGGTCAGGTGCAGGCTCTTGCTGGTCAGCCAATACTGTGCGTAGAGGGTCTTGATGCGGCCGGCCACCTCGGCCCAGGCATCGGCCGCCCGCCCGCCCGCCTGGTCGGCGTCGGCGGCGGCGATCTCGCGCTTCAGGTCGCGCTTGCCCCAGAACGGCAGCGGCTGCGCCAGCAGGTATTTGGTGTCGCCGACCTGCGACGGCGACAGCGTCGCGCCCTGGGTGCCGTTGCGCGTGATGTTTTCCAGTTCGACGCGCAGGAAAGGGTCGGGCAGCGCCCCGGCCGGGCCGATCCGCTCGCGCGCCGCCTCGGCTTCCAGTCGCACCGCGCGCACATCGAGGCTGCCCTCGCGGGCGATGGCCAGTAGCGACTCGACGCTGGCGCCGGGCAACGGGTCGGCATGGGCGACCACCGCTACGGCCATCAGCAGTGCCGGGATGAGAGCTTTCACTTGACCATTTCGTAACGGCTGACGATGGCGTTGCCGCCCTTCATCTCGGCCGCGAAGCGGATCCGGTCGCCGGGCTTGAGCCGGGTCAACCATGACTTGTCGGCGACGCCGAAGGCCATGGTCATCGGCGGCATGCCGATGCTGTCGAGCTGGCCGTGCTGGATCACGACCTCGCCGGCGGCCTTGTCGATCTTCCTGACGACGCCGTCGGCGAGCGGCCCGGTCGCGGCGCTGGCCGCTTTCGGCGCGCCGTGGTCATGCTGGGCGAAGGCGGGCAGGCTCAAGGCAAGGAAGAGGGAGAGAAGCAGGCGCATGGCGGGTTCCATTCGGTTGGCGATGCGCCGATTGTGGACTGCCGCGGTCGACCTGACCCTGACGCCACGATTACATGTTTGTAATCTGCGGACAAGCGCGGCGCTGCTCGGGCAAAATGCGGCCATGAAAATCCTCATCGTCGAAGACGAAGCGAAGACCGGCGACTACCTCAGGCAGGGACTCGCCGAAGCCGGGTTCACCGCCGACCTGGTGCGCAATGGGGTCGACGGCATGCACGAGGGGCTGGGCGGCGACCATGACCTGCTGATCCTCGACGTCAACCTGCCGGGAGCCGACGGCTGGCAGGTGCTGAAGGCGCTGCGGGCCGCCGGGCGCGAGCTGCCGGTACTGTTCCTGACCGCCCGCGACCGGGTCGAGGACCGCGTCAAGGGGCTGGAACTGGGGGCCGACGATTACCTGGTCAAACCCTTCGCCTTCTCCGAGTTGCTGGCCCGGGTGCGCACCCTGCTGCGCCGCGGGCGGGTCCGCGAAGCCGAAGCGCTGGCGCTGGCGGATCTCGAACTCGACGTGCTGAAGCGCCGCGCGTCCCGTGGCGGCCGGCGCATCGACCTGACCGCCAAGGAATTCGCGCTGCTCGAACTCTTCCTGCGCCGCCAGGGCGAGGTGCTGTCGCGCAGCTTCATCGCATCGCAGGTCTGGGACATGAATTTCGCTTCCGACACCAATGTCGTCGAGGTCGCCATCCGCCGCCTGCGTGCCAAGGTCGACGACGATTTCATGCCGAAGCTGATCCACACCCTGCGCGGCATGGGTTACGTCATGGAAATCCGCTGAGAGCTCATGAACAAGTCTGCTGCGCGCTCCGATTGCTTCGTCGGGCGGTGCTCGCTCCTCGCCTGGCGCCTTGAACTATCTCGTCGCTACGCTCCGTCCGCCTCGCACCCGGAGCGGTCGCTGCGATTTCTTCACAAGCGCTGACCGTGACGCGCTGGCGGCATTCGATCACGCTGCGCCTGGCGCTTGCCTTCGCGCTGCTGGCGGCACTGGTGTTCGCGGCGCTGGGCGCCTACCTGAGCCGCTCGGCTGATGCCCACATGGCCGAACTGGACGCCCACGAACTGCTGGGCAAGCTGGCGCTGGCGCGGCGCGTCGCAATCAACGAAACCACTCCGGCCGCCCTTGCCGCGCGACTCGGCGATGCGCTGGTCGGCGAGCATGGCGTGATCGTTGCGGTCGACGGCGAAAAAGGGCCAATTTTCGCGTGGCCCGATGCCGGCGCGGCGCGGGCGCTGGCCGGGGCTGCCGCCGCCGTCGGCGAAGCGCCGCTGCGTCTGGAACTCGCGGGGGGTGAATACCGGGCGGTTGCCGGCGCGCTCGCCACCGGCTGGGGCGAGGCGGCGCGCGTCGTCGTCGCCCGCGACATTCGTCATCACACGGATTTCCTCGACCAGTTGCGCCGCGATCTCTGGCTGGCGGTACTGGCGGCGGCGCTGCTCACCGCCGTCGTCGGCCTGCTGGTCGCCCGCCGCGGCCTGCTGCCGGTGCGCGCCATCGCCCGGACTGCCGGGCGGATTTCCGCCGGCCGGCTCGGCGAGCGCATCGCGGAACAGGATGTGCCGGCCGAACTCGCCGAACTGGCGAGCGCCTTCAACGCCATGCTCGGCCGGCTCGAGGAAGCGTTCCAGCGCCTGAGCGACTTTTCGGCCGACCTGGCGCACGAACTGCGCACGCCGATCCACACCCTGCGCATGCAGACCGAGGTTGCGCTCGGAAAGCTGCGCACTGTCGATGAATACCGCGACCTGCTGGCGTCGAGCCTTGAGGAGTACGAGCGACTATCGCGCATCATCGGCGACATGCTGTTTCTCGCCAAGGCCGAGCATGGCCTGGTTACGCCCGACAAGGAGGCGATCGGGTTGCGCGAACTGTGCCGGCGCCTGGTCGACTATTACGGGATTCTGGCCGAAGACGTCAATGTCGAACTGCGCGGCGACGAAATCAGCATCGACGGCGATCGGCTGATGCTGGAGCGCGCGATCGGCAACCTTCTGGTCAATGCCATCCAGCACACGCCGCCCGGCGGCCGGATCGTGCTCGCCATCGCGGGTGAGGCGGAGCAGGCGGTCATTGCCGTTAGCAACACAGGGCCGCCGATTCCCGCCGCCGCGCTGGGCACGATCTTCGACCGCTTCGTTCGCCTGGATCAGGACAACCAGGGGAGCGGCCTCGGTCTCGCCATCACGCGCTCGATCGTCCACGCGCACCGGGGAACCTTGGCGGTCCGCAGCGGCCAACAGACGACCGAGTTCCTCATCCGCCTTCCGCTTCAGGTCGCGCCGTAGTCTTCTCGCCGGCGGCTCAGCGGGCGACCGCAGGCGGCATTCGTTGGGCAAAAACCACAACCAGGCCCGGCGAATGGTCGATTTGCCGGGCAGGAGTGGTTCACCGGCGCCGTTACGTGTCATCCTCTCATTTTCCCGCTGTGGGATGTCATCGAACCGATCTGGCGGCAAGACATGGACACCAACAACCATCCCCCATCCTCCGCGCGCGAGGAACTCCTGCCTTTCATCGTCCGCCCGGCGGTGACCGAAGACGATTTTCGCAGGGCGGTCGATATCCGCCATCGCGCCTATGCCCGCCATGTTCCCGAGTTCGCCGCCAGCCTGAGAGCACCGGAGCCCGAGGATTACGACGACGGCTCGCTGGTCCTGCTCGCCGAGGCCAAGCTCGACGGGTCGCCGCTGGGGACGATGCGGATTCAGACCAATTCCGGCAGCCCGCTGAAACTCGAGAATTCGGTCCGCTTGCCGTCGTGGCTCGCGGGGACAAGCCTGGCCGAGGCGACCCGTCTCGGCGTCGAGCAAAACGCGGTCGGTCGGATGGTGAGGATTGCGCTTTACAAGGCCTACTTTCTTTACTGCATTGAATCAGCCATCGAATGGATGGTCATCACCGCGCGCAAGCCGCTTGATCGGCTCTACGAGGCCCTGTTGTTCCAGGATGTCCTTCCCGGCGGCACACTGGTGCCCATGCACCACGTCGGCAACATGCCGCATCGGGTGATGGCCTTTTCCGTTCCGGATGCCCACGACAATTGGGTGGCAGCCCAGCATCCGCTCTACACATATGTCTTTCAGACATTGCATCCGGACATCCGGTTGCCCGAGATGGTCAGCCCGCGATTTGTTCCCGCGCGTGCGGCGCATGATCTGCGCGTTGGCGAATACCTGATGTGATCCTGGTGCCGGGCCCCCGTGTGCCGATGGGGTCGTCAAGGCATTACAATCCCCGACCATCGTGGCGTCCGGCGATCAGCGTCCCGGGCGTCCGCCATCGCGCCGGCGGCGGGATGGTCTGATCTCATCCGGTCCCGCGACGACGACGGGTTCTACCTGGAAGCCGCCGTCGCCGCTCGGGCGGCAGGGGGCTGGCGGCGTGTCCAGCCTGTTGGCGACGACATGCCATCGTCGATCCGCTCCCCATCGTTCCACTCACTGACCGGCCGATCGCAGCCCGCCGGATCGTCTACTCGTTCACGGGCGCCTGCCGCTGCTGGCGCCGACACGCGGTCGCCATCGCCGCGTGCCGCTTCAGTCGCGGCCCGCCACCCGATGCCGGCGCCCGATTTCACTACAAGTGTGAAAAAAGCCACAGTGGATGGGATTGCTGTTGCGTCAAGCGTGAAATAAGCCGCAGCGGGTCCGGTTGCAGTCGCGGTACCTTGAGCCTGTAGCAGGAATAGCTGTTGCGAGTCGTCCCAGGCGTGATTTTCGGCAGCCGGTTTCGGAGAACGAAGGCGAGCTGGTCGGGTTTCCGGGTTGTGCGGGATGGCTCGGGCACCAGCGCATGTCCCCTGCACCCGGACAGAGGTAGAAGCCAGATGCAAAACCAGATTTCATCGATTCCCGCCCCCATGATGACGCTATCCCTAGCGATCGCTCGCCTGCGCCGGCTGGGCGATGCCACGCTGGGCTCGCTGGCTCTCTACGTCATTCCTCTTGCTGCCGTCGCCTTCGCCTTGTGGGCTCTCGCGGCCTGGGAGCCGGTCTATGAGTTTGGCGGTGTCGACCCCGTCGAATTCAGGGTGGTGCGGGACGACAGCCGGATCCTGTCGGAAGCGCAGGTAGCGGGATCCCTGGAATCGATGACGCGGACTAGCCAGGTGGAAACGCGGCTGTCGGAAGTCCCTCACTGGATCGCGTTCCAGGCGGCTGCCGCGGCCTCGGGAGTCGCTCCGGCCATCCTCTTTCCGTCGCGTCACACGCGGCGCATGGAGTGCTGGAATGCGGCGACACGCGAGCATCTCGGCGTTGCCGACCGCGACCGGAACAGCAGTCAGCTCAGGCAGGCACTGGGCGGATTCCGCCTCGATGGTGCCAAGGGCCAAGTGCTGTGCCGGGTCGACTCCGTCGGACCGGCGCGCCTGACGGTCCAGCGCTGGGATGCCATCGGTCTTGAAACGGCGCAGCGCAAGTTCGAGCGCAACAGCGGTCTGATCGATGGCAGCGTCGGGATCCTCGCCGCCTTCGCGCTGATGGTCGCGTTTGTCTATCGCGATGGCTTGATCGTCCTGTTTGCCGCCTGGCTGCTCGCCAACATGCGGATGGCCGCGCTGTCGGCCGGCTGGGATGCCCATCTGCTCGAGCAGTCGATTCCCGCCGACTGGTTGGGGACAGTGCGCGCACTGACGATCGCCGCCTTCTACACGCTGACTACCGCCGTCTTCATGCGCATGTTCAGGCGCGAGCTGAAGCAGGTCGGGACGCCGTGGATCGTCGCGTACGGCCACTGGTCGCCTGTTCCGCTTCTGGCGGCGGCAGTGCTGCTGCCCTATCAGACCTTCCTCCAGATCATCTGGGTGGCGGCGACTGTCGGTGTCGCGTTCTTGGCCTACCTGCTCTATCGCGTCATCAGATTCGCCAATTCCTGGATGGCGATGTGGTACGCCGCAGCGCATGTCGTCCTCCTGGGCATCATCCTCTCGTCGAGCGTCTATGAGATAGCGGCGGCCGCGCTGGGGCTCACGACCGCGGCCAGCAGCGTGAACAGCATCACCTCCGCAGTGTTCTCCAGCCTGCTGGTTGCCGTGGCCATCGCCGAGCACATGAAGCGCGAACAGCGGGGACGCCTGGAGGCTCAGGCCGAGCTGCAGCACACCTATGACGTGATCCCGGTCGGCCTGTTTACGCTCGACCGCGAAGGCCGCTTCCTGAATACCAATCCTGCGCTGGTCGCCATGGTCGATCGCCGTGGAGAAACTGCCGCCTGCGCTTCCTGGGGCGACTGCTTCGCCGACGGCTACTGGCAGGTCCTGCAAGAGGCGCTGAGGAAGTCGGGCACGGTCGAAATCGAGGTGTCCGGCAAGCCGCGCGCCGATGGTTCGGCGCAACGATTCCTGGTGAAGGCCGCCGATGCCAAGGGGCGGATCGAAGGTTCGCTGCAGGACATCACCGAACGCTACGAGGCCACCCAGAAACTCCGCCATCTCGCCGAATTCGACGCCCTGACCAGGGTCCTTAACCGTCGTGGCATCGAGGCGGTGGCCGCCGCCGCGCTTGACCGCAGTTCGCCGCAACAGCCGCTGGCCCTGGCCTACCTCGACATGGACCGCTTCAAGCTGATCAACGACCTGTTCGGGCACACCGTCGGCGACGATGTCCTGAAACAGATCTGCGAGCGGGTGGTCGCGTCGATCGCGGGTCACGCGGGTCATCGTCTCGGGCGGGTCGGTGGCGACGAGTTCCTGATCGTCATGGAGAACACCACCATCGCCCAGGGAACCCTCATTTGCCAGACGATCGTCGATTCAATTGCGGGCCGGAGTTTCGAGTCCGGTGGCAAGGGCTTCAGCGTCGGGGTGTCGGTTGGCCTGGTCGAATTGCTGGCGCCGACCAATCTCAAGGATGCGATCTCGACGGCCGACCGCGCCTGCCGCTTGGCGAAGGCCAAGGAATCGGGCGTTCATGTCTTCGAAGCGGGTTCGCAGGCCCTGCGCGATTACACGCGGGAACTCGGGCTGATCGGGCGCTTCGGCGTGGATAGCCCGCCCGATGGACTGTTTCTCGAAATGCAGCCGATTCTTTCGCTGCGCGCGCCGACCGAATCGCTCAACTTCGAGGTGCTGCTGCGCATGCGCGACCCTGACGGCAGCATCATCCCGGCCGGGCAGATCATCTCCGCCGCGGAAAACAGCGGACGCATCACGCTGATCGACCGCTGGGTGCTGACCACGACGCTGGCTTGGCTGGAGCGCAACAAGAATCGCCTGGGCAAGACACGTTTCGTCAGCATGAACCTGAGCGGCGCTTCGCTGAGCGATGAAGTGTTTGTCCGCGAGGCATTCGAGATGCTCAGCAAGGCGCCGGCCGCCCGCGACCGGCTGTGCCTGGAAGTGACCGAGAGCGTCGCGCTGCGCGACACCGGCAGCACCCGCACCTTCCTCGAGAAGGCGCGGCGGCTGGGCATCCGGGTCGCCCTCGACGATTTCGGCGCCGGCTACACTTCGTTCTCCTATCTGCGCGAACTGCCCGCCGATGCGCTCAAGATCGACGGCTCCTTCGTCCGCGACGCGGCCAGCCATCCGGCGAGCCTGAGCATCATCGAGGCCATCGCCAAGCTGGCCAGCAACTTCGGCATGCAGACTGTAGCCGAATGGGCCGAGGACCTGCCGACACTGGAAGCACTGGCGCTGGCCGGCATCGACCATGTCCAGGGCTATGTGGTCAGCCGGCCGGTGGGCGAGGCCGATCTCCTGCAGGCGAATTCCACGGTCGACCTGATCCGGGACCCGAAAGTCGCGGCATTTGTCCGCAACCTGAGCGCCATGCCCGCGCAGGGCTGCCCGGTCGCCGTTGAGCATGATCATCGGACGTGGACCGTGCATTGACATTCGCGCAGGGGGCGGCGGGAATGCCGGTCCGTGCGGTGGCCCGCCCGGTTCCGGCAACACGAACTGGTGATCGCCGACGCCGGGGTTCCGCCAATGCTGCGGCCGCTGGCATAATCGCCGGAGCGGGAGCGGGAGCGGCAGGCGGCGCGGGCCAGCGCGCCGCAGGCGCTGCGCTATCCTCCTGAATGTCGCGAACCGCGCGACCGGGGCAGCGTGGCCGGCGCGCGGGCCTGTAGTGCGTCTGTCAATGGAGAGCGAGGTCGCGCGGTGAACATCCCGGCTCCGGTCGTCGTCTGTGCAGCGGCTGTGGCCGGCTTGGTGGTGGCCGAGTACCGGGATTGGCGTGGCGGGATGTGGCTGGCCAAGCCGCTGGCCTCGGCCGCCTTCATCTGGCTGGGTCTTGCCGTGGGCGCGCTCGACTCGGGCTACGGGCGGCTGGTGCTGCTCGCTCTCGTGCTCTGCCTGCTCGGCGACATCCTGCTGATTCCGCGTGACCGGCCGAAGGTCTTCCGGGCCGGCGTGTTCGCCTTCCTGCTCGGCCATGTCGCCTACAGCGCCGCGTTCCTGAGCCGGCCGCTGGCGCCGGGCGGGCTTCTGGCCGGCGCCATCATCCTCGGCGTCGTCATCGCGGCGGTGCTGCGCTGGCTCGGCAAGTCGCTGCCCGCCGACATGGTCGCTGCGGTGCGGACCTACATGCTGGTCATCGGCGTCATGGCGGCGCTGGCGTGCGGGGTCACGGCGGCCGGCGGACCGTGGGCGGTGGCCGTCGGCGCGCTCGCCTTTACGGCGTCGGACATTTCCGTGGCCCGCGACCGCTTCGTCAGGCACCAGTTCGTCAACCGCGCCTGGGGCCTGCCGCTTTATTACGCGGCGCAATTGCTGCTGGCGACAACGCCGGCGCTCATCTGAGGCACCAGCCCGCCGCGGCGCGGCAAGGCCGGGCGGGAAATGATTGCCCGGCAGCGTCCGGGCATGTCGGGATGGTCGCCGACGCTGGCATAATCGCACGATGAAAATCGCGACGGTCACGCAGACTGCATGGGGGGGCGGGGGGTGCTGAAGGTGCTGGTGTTCATGCCGGTGCTGGGGGCGGCCGCGATCGCCGTGCTGCCGGTGCGCCGTGCCCTGCTGCTGTGGCAGGTGGCGATGCTCTTCGCGCTGGCGACCCTCGGCCATGCCTTGTGGCTGGCGGCCGGATTCGATCCGGCGGGGCCGGCGATCCAGTTTTCTGAGAGCCGGCCGTGGAATATCCGTCTCGGCTCGTATTTCGCGCTGGGCATCGACGGCATCGCTCTGGCGATGGTCCTGCTGTCCGCCCTGCTGAGCCTGATCGCCGTGCTCGTCTCGCGGCGCATGGAAGACGGGGCGCGGCTCTACTTCACGCTGGTGCTGTTGCTCGAATCGGCGATGTTCGGGGTGTTCACCGCGCGCGACTGGTCGCTGTTCTACGTCTTCTGGGAAGCGACGCTGATCCCGCTGTTCTTCCTGATCGACCGTCTCGGCGGCGCCAACCGCCAGCGCGCGGCGCTCAACTTCTTCCTGTACACGCTCGGCGGCTCGGTGTTCATGCTGGTGGCGCTGCTCTTCCTCTACGATGCGGCGCCCGGCCACAGCTTCGCCATGGGCGACATGGCCGAGGGCGCGCGCAACCTGCCGCCGTCGACGCAGCTGCTGATCTTCGCCGGGCTGTTCATCGGCTTCGGCGTCAAGATGCCGGTTTTCCCGCTGCACGGCTGGCTGCCGCTGGCCCACGTCGAGGCGCCGAGCCCGGTGTCGATCCTGCTCTCCGGCGTCCTGCTCAAGATGGGCGCCTACGGACTCATCCGCGCCGCCGAGACGCTGCCCGCTGCGCTGCTGGCGACGCAGGACTGGCTGGCGGCACTCGCCTTCGTCAGCCTGCTCTACGGCGGCGTCCTCGCCTGGCGCCAGCAGGACCTCAAGGCGATGGTCGCCTACTCGTCGATCTCGCACATGGGCGTCGTCCTGCTCGGCATCGCCACCCTCAACGTCACCGGCCTGACCGGCGCGGTGATGCAGATGGTCGCGCACGGGTTGACGGCGGCGACGCTGTTCCTGGTCGTCGGGCTCCTTTACCAGCGCACGCACAGCCGCGATCTCGCCGACTACGGCTGCCTGCTCGGGCGCGCGCCGCGCTTCGCCTTCTTCATCGCCTTCGCGTTGCTCGCGGCCATAGGCCTGCCCGGCAGCGCCGGCTTCATCGCCGAACTGCATGTGCTGGTCGGCGGCTTCGCGCTCTGGGGCGGCTGGGTGGCGATCGTCTTCCTCGGCATGCTGGTCGGCGCCGCCTACGGCCTGCGGGTCATCGGCCGCCTCTGCCTGCGCGGGCTGCCGGCGCAGGACATCGCCGACATGACGCGGACCGAGACGGTCGCCGCGGCGATTCTCGGGCTGGGCATCGTCGGCCTCGGCGTCTGGCCGGCGCCGCTGCTCGATCTGGTGGCGGGCAGCGTCAACCGCGTCGGCCGGCTGTTCGGGGGCTGAGATGACCGGCGACGCCACGCTTCCGTTCCGCGAGCGCCTGGCCCACTGGGTCGAGCACCTGGCGCACGTCCTGCCGGCGCAGGCGCCGATTCGCGACTTCGTCCATCACAACACGCTGCACGGCTTCCAGCACCTGCCGTTCGACGCCGCGCTGGCGGCGGCGCAGCGGCTGACCGGCGCCTCCACCTATCTGCCCGAGGCACGCTTCCGCGAGCTGCTGGCGCAGGGGCGGATCACCCTCGAAGATCTCGATGCGGCGCTGACCGACGCCGGCCTGCCCGACCTCGACCGGCCGGTGTGGCGGGTCATCAGCCGGCGCGACGTGCTGCTCGCCAGCCTGCGCCTGGCGCCGGACGATGCGGGCCAGGCCCGCCAGGACTGGGAGGCGCGCGAGCAGCAGCAGCGGGAAGGCGCCATTCTTGCCCTTTTTTCGGCGTCGACCGCAACCGGTGCCGATGCGATGCCCGCCGACTGGCGCGACGAAGCGACACAGCGCTGGGCGGCTCGGGGCGCGCGGGTCGGGCGTGACTGGACGCTGCGCAGCCTGCTCGAACACCTGACCGGCGAGGATGTGCTCGAGCGCGTGCGCAGCGTCCTGCAGCGCCATCTCGCCGCCCACCTCGACCTCGGCATTGCCGCCTGGCGCAACCCGCAGCGCGAGCGCGGTTTCTGGGCGGCCTGGCGCGCCTGCGCCGGCCTCGACATGATCTGGGAACTCGACGACCTGCCCAACGTGCGCGATGAACTCACCTGGCTGCCCGACGATCCGGTTGACGTGCTGGCTGCGGAACTGCCGCGGGTTGTCGCCGACGAGGCGCTGTGGCCCGGCTACCTCGAACGGCTGGCGCTGGAGATGCCGGGCTGGTCGGGGATGTTCCTGTGGCGCGCGCGCAACCCCAGCCGCGGTGACGGGACGCCGGTGGCGATGGCCGATTACCTCGCCGTCCGCGTCCTGCTCGAACGCCTGCTGTGCGATGACCTGACGCGGCGGCTGACCGGCTCGCCGGCGACCTTGAGCGACCTGCACGCCTGGGTCGCCGCGCATCCGGCGGAATTTTTCGTGCGCGATGCCTTGCGCAGCCGGGTCCTGGGCGAGGATCACGAGCACCGGGCGGCCCGGCTGTGCCGCATGGATCTCGCCGGGGCGAGCGCCGTCGCGGACTGGGAGGCGCTCGCCGCCGAGATCGCCGCTTCCGACAGCTTGCGCGCGGTTGCCGCGAAGGCACGTGCGGCGCGCCTCGCCGCCCTCGCTGCGCTGCTCGGGCTGAACGCAGGCGATGTCGAAGGGCTGACCGCAGCGGATGCGCAGGCGCTGCTCGACTGCGCTGCCAGCCTCGACCCGCTGGCGCGCGGCCAGGTCTGGCTGCTCGCCTACGAACGCCACTACCGCGAGCAAGTCTTCGCGGCGCTGGCCGCCAACCAGCGCCGCCGCCAGCGGGTCGGCACGCCGACGGCGCAGGTCATCTTCTGCATGGACGACCGCGAGGAGGGCACCCGCCGCCATCTCGAGGAGATCGCACCGGCCGTCGCCACCTTCGGCGCGGCTGGTTTCTTCGGTGTCGCCATGGTCTGGCGGGGTATCGACGACGCCGGTCCGAGCGCGCTGTGCCCGGTCGTCGTCGAGCCGGTGCATGCCGTCCGCGAAGCGGTTGCCACTGGCAGCGAGGAGGCGCATGCCCGCCATGCGGATCGCCGCCGCCGGCGCCTGCAATGGCAGGAGCGGCTTGTTCAGGGCACGCGTCGCAGTCCGCTGGCCGGTCCGCTGCTGACCGCGCTGGCGGCGCCGCCGGCGCTGGCGGCGCTGGTTGCCGGCACGCTGGCGCCGGGGTGGTTCGGCGAGGCGCTCGGCCGCTGGCGCGAACAGTTCGATGGCCGCGTCCGCACGCGTCTGGAATTGACCGCGGCGAGCGCCAGCCCGCAAGCGACGCCGGCCGATCCGCAGGCCGGATTCACCGACGACGAGCAGGCGCAACGCGTCGAGAACTTCCTGCGCATGATCGGGCTCACCGGCGATTTCGCGCCGCTCGTGCTGGTGCTCGGCCACGGCTCGGGGAGCCGCAACAATCCGCACCTCTCGGCCTACGACTGCGGCGCCTGTTCGGGTCGCCACGGCGGCCCGAACGCCCGTGCCCTGGCGGCGATGGCCAACCGGCCCGAGGTGCGCGCGGAACTCGCCGGGCGCGGGCTGCACATCCCGATGGCGACGTGGTTCGTCGCCGCCGAGCACAATACCTGCGACGACGCGATCGAGTGGTACGACCTCGATCTGCTGCCGGTCGCCCGTCAGGCGGACCTCGATCGCCTGGTCGGGCAACTGGCCGAAGCTTGTCGCGCCCATGCCGCCGAGCGCTGCCGCCGGCTTGCCTCGGCGCCGCCACACGCGTCGCCCTGGCGGGCCAGCCGGCACGTGACTGGACGCCGCCACGACATCTCGCAGGCGCGGCCGGAGCTTGGCCATGCGACCAACGCGGCAGCCTTCATCGGCCGCCGCGACATGAGCCGCGGACTCTTCCTCGACCGCCGCGTCTTCCTCATCTCCTACGATCCGGCCGGCGACGACGACGGACAGATCGTCGAGAGCATCCTGCTGGCTGCCGGCCCGGTCGGCGCCGGGATCAGCCTCGAATACTATTTCTCGACCGTGGACAACGAGCGCTTCGGCTGTGCCTCCAAGGTGACCCACAACGTCGCCGGGCTGTTCGGCGTCATGGAGGGCGCCGATTCCGACCTGCGCACCGGGCTGCCCTGGCAGATGGTCGAGATCCACGAGGCGATGCGCCTGCTGGTTGTGGTCGAGCAGACGCCCGAGATGTTGTCGGCGATCGTCGCGCGGCAGCCGGCGCTGCAGGAACTCGTCGGCAACGCCTGGATCATCATCGCCTCCAGGCATCCGGAGAGCGGCGCGCTGGCGCTCCATTGTCCGCGCCGTGGCTGGCTGCCCTGGGTGGGCCGGTCCGTGCTGCCGCAGGTCGGGCGTTCCGCCGAGTGGTTCGCGGGGCGGCATGAGGCGCTGCCGCCGGCGATGATCCTCGGATCTGCGCCATGAACGCGGCACTGCAGCTGCTGCCGGACCTGGTCTGGCTGGTGCCGGCACTGCCGCTGCTGGCTGCCGCGGCGGTCGGCCTGCGCGTCCTGTGCGGGCGTGCCCGTGGCGACGGCGCCGAGCCGCTGACGGCGCGACTGTGCGCGCTGGCCGCACTCGCCGGCCTGCTGTTGCTGCTCGCCATCGACCTCGTTGCGCTGCTCGACGGCGCGCCGGGCCATCGTGTCCTCGGCACCTGGTTCGCCAGCGGCAACTGGCGGGGCAGCGTTTCCTTCCTGCTCGATCCGCTGTCGCTGGTGGTGGCGACGGTGGCGGCGCTGATCGGCTGGCTGACGCTGCGTTTCTCGGCCAACTACCTGCACCGCGAAGCCGGCTTCCATCGCTTCTTCATCGTCCTCAGCCTGTTCCTCGCCGGCATCCAGCTCGTCTTTCTCGCCGGCAACGGCCTGCTCGCCTTCGTCGGCTGGGAAATGTGCGGCGTCGCCTCCTTCCTGCTGATCGGCTATGCCAGGCAGCGCCCGGTCGCGACCGGCAATGCCCTCTTTGCTTTCGTGACAAATCGCGGCGGCGACGCCGGGTTCCTGCTCGGCCTCGGCTTTGCCGCTTCCTGGCTCGGCAGCTTCGAGTGGCCGGTCGTGGCCGGCGCCTCTGCACTGCCGCTGGTGACGGCGCGCCTGCTGGTCTTCGGCTTCGTCGTCGCGGCCCTCGCCAAGTCCGCGCAACTGCCGTTCACGCCGTGGATCGCGCGGGCGCTCGAGGGACCGACGCCGTCGTCGGCAATTTTCTATGGCGCGGTGATGATTCACGCCGGCGTCTATCTGCTGCTGCGCTTGTCGCCGCTGCTGGCGCAAGTGCCCGACGTGATGATCGGGCTGGTCGTCGCCGGCGCCGCAACAGCGCTCTATGCCTGGCTGTGCGGGCTGGTGCAGAGCGACGTCAAGTCGGCGCTGATTTTCGCGACGGTCTTCCAAGTGGCGCTGATGTTCGTCGCCATCGGCCTCGGGTGGACGACGCTGGCCACCATTCACCTGTGCCTGCATGCGGCGTGGCGCGCCTGGCAGTTCCTGCTCGCCCCGTCCTGGCTGGCGCTGGCGCAGGGGCGGCCGAAGCCGGCGCCGTTCTGGCTGCGCCGCTGGCAATGGCTGTATGCGGCGGCCATCGAGCGCTTCTGGCTCGACCGCCTGGGTTTCACGCTGCTGGTCAAGCCGACCGTGTCGTTTGCCCAGGACATACGCGGCCTCGAGGAGCATTTCATCGATCGCGCGCTGGGCGAGCCGGGTCGCGGCCATCCGCTCAGTGCCGAGCGGCCGCTGGTCGTCGGCGACGGACTCGCCGGGCGGGCACTGGCCAGCCTTGCCGAAAGCTTGCAGCGACTGGAGATGCACCTTTCGCTGCGTGGCCGCGGCGGGGTTGCGGAGCGGTTGCTGCTGCGCACCAGCCGCTATCTGCGGGTCGTGGAAAACCTGCTCGAGCAGCCGCGCTACCTGATGATGGCGGTCATGGCGACCTTCGTGGTGATCATCTGATGAGTGGCTTCGGTGAAATTCTCTGGTTCGAGCAGGGCGGCCTGCCGCTGCTGGCGATCCTGCAACTGCTGCCGCTGGGCGGCGCCGCCGTCGTCTACGCTTTCAAGGAACGGACGACGGCGGTCGTCGCCGGCAAGGCTTTCGCCCTGGCCGAACTGCTGCTGTGCATCGTCGTCGCCAGCCGGATCAATCCGGCGTCGGCGACACTGCAACTGGCGGAGCGTTTCACTCCGCTCGGCTATCATGTCGCGGTCGACGGCCTGAGTATTATCTTTTTGCTGGTGGCGGCCCTGCTGACCGTGCTGATGACCTTCTACGGGATGAGTCGCGGCATGATCTCGCCGGGCCGCCTGTTCGCCGTGTTGCTGGTCGCCGAGGCTGGGCTGGTCGGCATGCTGGTGACGCTGAATGTCGCCTGGTTCGCGCTGTTCTCGGCGCTCGAACTATGGGCGGTGACCTACCTCCTGCGACGCTGGGCGTCGTCGCGCGCCGAGACGCAGGCGCTGGCCCGCTTCGTCCAGTATCAGGCCTTCGGCCTGGCGTTGTTCGTCGCCGGCTGCGTCGTTCTCGGCTGGGGCCATGCCGATGCCAGCGGCGGCCACTGGAGCTTCGACCTCTTCGAACTGGCCGGGGCGGTGCCGGCCGACCGCTTCCAGACGGCAGCTTTCTATCTGCTGTTCTACGGGCTGGCGGTGCGCACGCCGCTCTTCCCGCTGCACGGCTGGTTGCCCAACATGGCGCAACACGGCCTGATCGCCGTCGCGCCGGCGCTGATGGTCGGCGTCAAGGTCGGCATCTACGGCATGCTACGCTTCGTGCTACCGCTGACCCCGACGGCTGTCCTTTACTGGCAGCCGTACGTCATCAGTTTTGCCATGGCCGGCGTCTTCTTCACCGCGGCGCTCGCCTTCCTGCAGACCAACCTGCGCCGCTTGCTGGCGTTCGCCGTCGTCAGCCACACCAGCCTGCTGGTGATCGGCGTCTTCAGCCTGCACGAGGCGGGGATCCAGGGCGCGGTGCTGCTCACCGCCAACTTCGGCTTGGCGGTGATCGGCATGTGGTTCGTCGTCGGTTTCGTCTTCCGCCGCACCGGCACCACCGAACTCGACGAACTCTCCGGGCTGTTCGAGCGCATTCCCTTTCTGGCGATCGCCTTCCTGATTTTCGGCCTGGCCATCGTCGGCATGCCGGGAACCCCAGGTTTCGATGCCGCCCACCTGATCCTGGAGGCATCCATCGACACCTTCGGCGCGCTGTCGACGGTGGCGGCGGCGCTCGGCAACGTCGCCGCGGCCGGCTTCCTGCTGTGGGCCTTCCAGCGCGCCTTCCTCAGCCAGGGAAAACACGGTTCCCCCGACGTCGACCGCACCACGCCCATGGAATACCTGGTGTGCGGCATCGCGCTGCTGGCGATGTTGGCGATCGGCTTCTTCACCGAGCCCTGGCTGTATCTGACCGAGGCCGCCAGCCAGAGTCTGGCGGCGCGTTTCGTGCAATGAGCGGACACCTGCTTTCCCTCCTCCTGATGCTGCCGCTGCTCGGCACCGTCATCATCTGGGTGCTCCCGGCACGCGCGGCGCGCGGCCTTACGGCGCTGGTCATGCTGGCGACGCTGGCGGCGGCCACTTGGGTACTCGTCGTTTTCGATCCGGGCGGCCCGCGCTTCCAGCTGCTCGAGCGCGTGCTCTGGGTAGCGAGCCTCAACGTGCATTACCACGTGGGAGTCGACGGCCTGTCGGTGCTTTTCCTTCCGGCAACGGCACTGGTCTTCCTCGGCAGCCTGGTGGCCTGCTGGAACCTCGTTAACGACGCGCCGCGCCTGCATTACAGCTTGCTGCTCCTGTTGCAGTGCGCGACGCTGGGCATCTTCCTGGCGCTCGACACGGTTCTTTTCTTCTTCTTCTGGGAACTCACGGTGCTGCCGGTCTATTTCCTCCTCGCCCGCTGGGGCGCGACAGCCGGCAGCGCCCGCGTGGCGGCGCGCTATTTCCTGATCATGCTGGCCGGTGGCGGCCCGCTGCTGCTCGTCTTCGTGCTGCTCTCCAGCAGCCAGGCGGTGCCAACCTTCGACTTGCCCGCGCTGCTGGCGGCGCCCCTGCCACGGTCGACCCAGTACGCAATCTTCCTGCTCTGCCTCGCGGGCTTCGGCGTGAAGGTGCCGCTGGTGCCGCTGCACACCTGGCTGCCGCAGTTTGCGCTGGCGGCGCCGGGTTCGCTGACCGCGCTGCTGGCCGGCCTCAAGGTCGGTGCCTACGGCCTGCTCCGCTTTGCCATCCCGTTGGCGCCCGCCGCCGCGCAGGACCTGCACTGGCTGCTCGCCGGCCTCGGTACCGTGACCCTGATCTACGGCGCGGTGGGCATCCTGGCCCAGAGCAACCTGCGGGTCGGGCTGGCCTACGCGAGTATCTGCCACGTCGGGTTGGCGGTGCTCGGCCTGGCCGCATTCACCGCCTCCGGCGTGCAGGGAGCGGTCTCGCTGCTGCTCAGCTTCTCGGTGGCCACCGGCGGCGCCTTCGTGCTTCTCGAATTCCTGCGCCAGCGCACCGGGTCGACCGACGTCAACAGCCTCGGCGGGGCCGCCACGACGATGCCGCTGCTGGCCGGTGGTTTCCTGATCTGTGGCCTGGCCGGTGTCGGCATGCCGGGCACCAGCAGCTTTCCCGGCGAATTCATGCTGATCCTCGCCGCCCTGCAGAGTCATGCGGGCGCCGGCATGGCGGCGCTGTTCGGGCTGGCCATTGCCGCCGCCGGATTCCTTTCTCTCTACCGCAAGGCCTTCTTCGGTCCGGCAACCCGTCGTCAGGTGCTCGAAGCCGAAGATCTGCGGCCCAGGGAATGGGCGGTGCTGGTGATCCTGATCATCCTGATCGGCGGTATCGGCCTGTATCCCGGGCCGTGGCTGGAGATCGTCCGGCCGGCGGCGGAAGCGTGGGCTGCGGGCCTGGCGCGCTGAGGGCGGGCCGGCAATGCCTGTCAGGTCAGGCGCCCGGCCCAGCGTTCGCTGCCTTGACGGACGACCTCTTCCAGCGCGCCTTCGCGCACGAAGGCGTCGCGAACCTCGCTTGCCCCGTTGCGCCGCTGCAGGACCTCGGTGCGCAGCAGGTTGAGCGCTTCGGTCGAACCGAGATCGTAGGCATGCACCTCGACGATCGCCATCGTGCGCAGGATGTCGTCGCGGATGACGCGTTGTTCGGCGCTGCCGGGAACGACCAGCGTGCCGTCATAGCCGAAGCGGCAGGCCTGGAAGCGGTTGAAGGTATAGACCAGGTAATCGTCTTCTTGCGGCTCGACCGGCTTTTCCTCGAGCAGATAACGCGCCAGGGCCTGGGCATAGGCGGCGATCTGCGCGGCCCGGTCGACGGTCAGCGGCGTATCCATCACGCGTAGTTCGATGGTGCCGAATTCAGGCTTGGGACGGATGTCCCAGTAGAAGTCCTTCATGCTCTTGACGACGCCGGTGGCGATCATCTTGCGGTAATAGGCGGAAAAGTTTTCCCAGGTCAGGACGAAGGGCGCGCGTCCGCTGAGCGGGAAGGCAAAGACCGAATTGAGTCGCGCCGACTGGAAGCCGGTGTCGAAGCCCTGCACGAAAGGCGAAGCGGCGGACAGGGCGATCAGGTGCGGGATGTAGCGACTGAAGGCATGCAGCAGCCACAGTGCCTGGTCCGGACAGGCGCAGCCGATATGGACATGCTGGCCGAAGACGGTGAACTGCTTGGCCAGATAGCCATAGAGTTGCGAAAGGTGGTGGAAGCGCGGGGCGTCGAAGATGGCTTGCTGTCCCCAGTGTTGAAAGGGATGGGTGCCACCCCCGGAGAGCAGGATGCCGAGGCGGTCCGCCTGTTGCACCAGGGTGTTCCGGATGCTGCGCAACTGGGCCAGCGCATCGTTGTAGTCCTCGCAAATGCCGGTCGAGAGTTCGATCATCGAATCGGTCATTTCCGGTTTGATGTCCCCCGGGTGCTGACGGCGGGCCATTTCGCGCAACAGGTCCGGGGCTGCGCCGATCAGGTTGTAATCCTGGCTGCCGACGATCTGCAGTTCCAGTTCCACGCCCAGGGTTAACGGCGCGGAATGCGAGAATCCGGGCAGTTCGCTTTCTGTTTCTTCAGTCACGACGTTCTCCGCTCAACTTGAGACACAATGCCACGATCACCGGGCCGGCCAGTTCCATGATCGCCGCCGCGCTCATCGCCACAGGGACCATGGTTCCCTGCAACTGCGGGTAGATGCGTCCGATTTCGGCGGCGGCCACCATCACCGGCCCTGCCGCCGGGGAAAGCGCGAGGCCCAGCAACAGTCCCTGGCGCCAGCTGAT